>Ga0058702_10000910_pt1 | contig 11537 bp, 13 predicted proteins | sample AgamicOrSfe_FD_83781 | JGI IMG/M metagenome (GOLD analysis project Ga0058702, IMG submission 83781) | Agave microbial communities from Guanajuato, Mexico - Or.Sf.e | ecosystem: Host-associated > Plants > Phyllosphere > Phylloplane/Leaf | place: Guanajuato, Mexico | collected 2012-05-30
CACAAAGTACAGCATGATCAAGCGATCGGAGCACTTCTTTAAAAGCTTTGGCGCGCCGGAGGGCGAGATCAGCGCGATTCCGCCGGATAGGTATGGGGCGCGATTTGTGAAGTTCATGACGAGCATCACGCTGCCGCGGGAGGTTGCAGGGGATGAGAAGAGCGAGAGCGGCGTGGGCGACCGTGTGAGGGGAACACTGCGGAGCAGAGACGGCGATGGCGTTGCGGACGAAGTGGGCGCTACGACGTTGCCTGTCGTGGAGGAAAGTCCTGTCGGGAGTCCGAAACGAGAGATGGAGGAGCGGCAGGTGATCGAGGCGGCGTGAGTCCATGAAAGTTGTGCATGGGGTGTTCTCTATTCCTTTCGCATTTCTTCGTCATATTATTGCAAGTTGGGGCATTCAGAATCAGGACTTCGGGCTGGTCAGGCGTTCGGTCAGGGTCAGGCTCCGATTGAGTAAGATGGGCAAGATGTCTTGCAGGTACTAGGTCTGGGGCTGCCCGTAGTGTCACGCATCATGAATGAGAAGGCTTGGTAGAGCAAGTATGAAATGATGACCCAGATTCAGTCGAACGGGCGAGATTACCCAAGGAAAGCACTTTAATCTTGCTGCCTTGCACCATTGCCAGTTCGTGTTGCTATCCTGTTGCTGCGCCGCTCATCATTATCATATATTGTTAGCTCCAGCCCGCAGCTCTTCAGCCGTGCATACAGGTCCACGTTCCCAGCTCCCAAGCTCACCATACGTATGAATCACGCCGCCGCACAAAACGTCCACCAGATCTACCTAATCTGCCTCTTCAGCGCCTCGACCTCCTTCTGCAGCGCATCCAAATCCGCAAACATATCGTTCTTGGATCGAAAATCCTGGCTCTGGTCCTGCACAGTACCCAGCGATGGCCGCACGCTCTCATCACTGGTCCGCGGTGGCCGGTCGGCATAGCTGCCCCTTCGTGAGTCGGGAAGGTCAATACTGCCTTTGCTAGAGCCACGGCGGCGAGGAGGTGGAGGCGGCGGCATTGATATTGAGGTGCGTTGTGCAGACTGAGCGGTGTTTACGCGATCCTCGGGTTCAGGCTGAGGAGATGTCTTAGGGATGAAGCGGCGCGCTGGCGGAGGCGGAGGCGGCGCGGCTAATTTGGTAACTCCAATGGAGGCATTGCTGGCTGATGAGTCGCCTCGTCGTGGCCGTTGTATAATCGGGGGATTTGGTGCATCAACAACTGGGACATCAAGACTGCTAGTTGCGGAGTTTGTACTGAGGTTGGAATGTGCTCTTCGTCGTGCTGGCACGGATAGTGCCAATGGGGACGGGCCGTTGGGAGGATTAGGTGACGTCGTTCCAGGGGAGGGCGTGTCTGATGTCGATGTTTGTCGTGATCGTGGAGGAGGTGGTGCTGTTTGTTGTGATAGAAGCACATTTGCTGCTTGGTCGCCTGCAGGTTCGCCCGTTTGGCCTTTGAGTCGTCGTGACGGAGGTGGCGGTGGTCGCGGAGCTGAGAGTGGTGGTGCATCCTTCCCATTAGAAGCAGGGTTCTTGTTCGCTCTCGATGTCAAAGTGCTATTGGATGTGTCCCATTCCGAGAACGAGACAGTTTGTGGTCCTTGTGCAGCGCTAGGACGTATGGGTGCGGCCGAGGTGTATCTTTCCGCCTTTGATACCTCTTGGTCCAGTTGTGGATGGTCATCTGAGTCTTCATCACTAGAGGCAGATTCTGATCGGACCTATCCGAGCTATCCACAACATCCTTCGTGGTACTTGACGACGCTGGTCGTACATTCTGTGCCAATGAGCTTCGCGAAGCCTGCACATTCTCCGTCGATGCCGCCTCACCAGCTTTCCCGGTCATGAGTAATCGCTTGAACGAGTCTACATCCATAGCAGGTTTAGGACCTGGTCTCTTTGCTGCCGCGGCTGTCTCTGCCGCAGCCCAATTTATGCCTGACCCGCCTGTACTCTGCTCTTTCTTCGCATTGTATTTGCTCTCAATGCTCTCCAGTGTCTTTGCGAACGGATTGAATGTTCCCCCATTGGTATATAAGCCAGCAGATTCGCCTGCTGAATTCCGTCGTGTATTATTAAGCACTTCTTGGTCTGGTTGCAGCTCTTGCTCGAGACCTTGATCAATTGCGGGAATGGGTAGAACGAATGATTTAGTGGTTGCTGTGAGTGGAGGAGGGGGCGACGCAGTGTCGCGGTCTATCGGAGCTGTAGGCCATACTGGATACTGGTACTCCTCGGCAGGTGTATCTGGACTTAGAGGTGGTGGTGTTTGGATACGGACTCGCTTGCCTTTGGAGACTTTCCTTTCTTCGACTCGGCGTCAGCACTTGTTGCAAGGCGAAAAGTGGGAAAGTACCTGAAGAAAGGCTGCTGGTTATGATGTTGGACTTGATTGGTAATGGCTGAGTTCCATTGACCTCGACTGTGGTTATTGGCTGTGGCTGGAGCGATTTCCTGAAAGGATTGGCAGACATACTGTCCAGCCGCTGGGGATCAGAGTCTACTGCTATTCACACTCGAGCCATTGGCGTCAGATATTCGACAAAACAATATACAAGGTGCTTCACATGCTGTAGTCTGATGAAAGGGTGGTAATGGGATAATGACGACGGCTACTCTACTCGAAGGTACATCGGGCTCACTCCGAGGGAACAAACAGTCGAGCTTGGTCGAGTATCAAACCCCAAACAATGGTGTGTGAACAATGCGTGAGCTTATATTCATGCTGAAGTAAAGCATGTCTAGCTGAGAGACGAGCCAAACCCATCCGCAGAAGGTGGTGGCGGGCTCCCTGCTCCAAATCCACCAAATCCTGCCCCGCCTCCACCACCACCTACACTACTTCCAAATCCGTCCTGTGATGCATCCAGCTTGATAGTGCCATTGAGCATAGGACAGAGCCTGCGAATGATTGTCAGTATGGTGACAGTATGTGACTACGCTCAAGCTTACTTCTTGTTGGTCTTGATGTGGCCAACTTGACCACAATTGGCACACTTCCGTTGCGTTGCAGCACCAGTGTTGCGCTTGCCCTTGGTAGCTCCTTCAGCCGGCGTGCCTGCATCTGGCGCTGGAGACCCTGCACCGCCCGGCGTTCCCGGCTCTGGAGACCCTGCCGCATTGGTGGGCAGTATACCCTTTGCTTTTTCGCGTCCAAGTCGACGTTCCTTATTACGTTCTAAACGTGCCAGCTCAATGCGCATAGCCTTTGTCTGCTCGCGATCCAAGTCACTGTCACCAGTCCTCTGCATCTGATCGAAGCTCATCTCGCTGATTTCAAATTGCTTCTTTCGCTTAACATACTCTCTGATGACCCTTGGGTCTGTGATGGCCTCCTCTTCCTTCTTGTGCCTGCCGTATTGATCCGTGTACTCTCGGACAATCTTGAGTATCTTCCCTGAGTCTGCAGATGTGCTGGCTCTGCTGAAGACACTTTCGTCGTCACCACCAGATCTGATGCCTGAGCTGCGTGCAGGGTTATGCTCGGGACGATCTTCGACTCCGCCCACATCGATTTCGTGTTCCACAGCTGATGACAAGCTTTTCTGTTGCGAGTCCCATATCTTCTTGATCGCATCAGTATAGGCCTGCTGCTGTCTAGCAACATTGTATGTGTGACCTCCAGACTCCTTTTTCTTCTTGTCCATGAGATGGTCTTCTACACTTTGGCCGGCAGCTTTGAAGCCGCCCTTCATAGATGTTCGAATGAAGCTGAAGGCTTCTCCACGTCCTGATGGATCACCCTCACCATGCAGCATCAGCATTGCTTTACCCTGGCAGGCGTTGAGGAAATTCTTAGTAGTCTGCCATGGTGCGAGCATCTTATCGAGGTTGTTAGTGTCATCTTCGTCCTCCTCTGCTTCCGCTCCGTCTTCATCCTTGTTGTAACCAGCATCTTGCAATTGCCTATCGCCGACCTGCATCGAGTATATAAGACACACATCTTCAGGCTTGATCATCGCCCTGATCTCTGGCTCTTCAGGCAATACCTCGCCCCGGCGTGGCAGCCAGCCACGATCTTTGTCGTATTCCATGAACTCTCGCATCTTCGACCTGTTCTGCGCAACATCAGACCCTGGCAAGTGTGGCAACAGCATCTCATTTTTCAATCTTCCATGTGTCCGGAACATGCGATAGGACAACATCCTCAGCCGTTCCTTGGCGGCATCAGTCACCTTCCTCGAATGTGTACCCGGCACCTCGACGAGTGGAAACTCTTGGCCCACAACATGCAGGTTCTCAACATTGCGGAAGTGATAGTTGATACCATCGGTGTATGTCTGTGACCTGGCAACGACGAAATCGCGTCCGCTGGGCTTGTGCTGGAATACTGGTGCCCGATACATGGTATTGAGCAATGTAGGCATGGTCTGACCTCGTTCGACGTCTCCAAATATTGAAAAGGGACTTTTGTCTTCCGGCATCAATACTTGTGTTTCGCCAATCTCACCTTTTGGTCGTGCAGTGTCCTCATTGTCCTTCCGCCGATAGTAGTTGATCAACTTGCTGCCCATGCCAAATCCTGAAAGCATTGCCGGATACTCTTCCGAGTACTCCAACAGCAAGATACTCGAATTATCTGCAATGGACAGATCCGAGGCATGCTGTAGGATATTCTGGGTGTCTCTGCCCTTGAGGTGCTTCCGTTTGACGTAGCCATTCTTCACAATATGCGCCACGCCAGTGCCAGGCTGCAAAGCTGGACGATGAAAGGACCTGGCTTCTTTGGGCGTCAGGCGCACCTTGTAGAATGGATATTGAAGCTTAGCAGCCGGCAAAGCATGCTGAATCTCCACATTTTGAAGATTACTGCGCACTTTATGTGATTGATTCGCTTTCAGTGCCTCGTAGGCTTCATCATTCGAGATGTTGTAACGTCGAGTGAAGTCCTTGGACAGCCCACCGACAGCGTCACGCTTGAAACTACCCAGAACTCTTCGTTTGGCATTGCCTTTGGCGGATTTCTCGAGGTCTACAAGTATGTAAGGATCGTTAAGGTCGAGCTGTAACTTTCTGGCTAGTTTCGAAATTGCCTCTTCAGGGTTATCCACCATCGAGTTGACGTTCTGAACCGAGTACATTGGCCTGAAATCGTCATGAGAACGCTTTTGTCTCTAGAGCGTCGTTAGCATACTGACGGCATACGAGACAGGATCAAGGCACCTTCGCTGGTCTTTCAATGTGCCATTCATTCTGTTCTTCCAGTCCATCAAATAGAGCCGTTCCACCAAACTCGTCGGCTTCACCATCGGGCTCTATATCGATGAGACCATCTTCGCTGATGTTATCCTCTGGAATTGTCCAATCCTGACATAGTGCAACGAGGTCCTGCCACTTGACACCACCTATATCGTCCATTTCATCCTCCAGTTTACTGAAATCCATCTCATCCTCCTGGTCCGCCTGGTCTTTTGCTGTGTTCGTGATCAATACCAAGCCTTTCGCTTGCGCTTGTGCTTGCCGAGCTGTGATATTGTGCATGGCCTGTCCCGGGAGCCTGAAGCCTCTCTCCTGATCCTGTTCAATATCGAGGCTAACCTTGGTAATCTGTACTGGCCTCGGAGGCTTTAGTGGGACTTTTGCTGGGAAATAAGCCTTCTTCTGCGGCAACAGAGCGCCAAATAGCGGTGGGATACCAGCTTCAAAGTCGGGAAACACGACGGAGAACACATCTTCGTTCGAAACAGGTGCCGGTGGGAAGTCGGCGTGATCCGCGAGCTCGTCCCGATCAAGTCCCTCGCGCCGCCGTCGAGCAAGTCCAAAAAGGTACCTTTGGAGTCTTGTATCATCGTCCTCCTCCTCGACTTCTTGCTCTGCAGCTTCCTTGATCTCGCGCAAAGTATGTACTGCTGCAGGCGCGCTGGGGCCTTCGTCGAACAGATCGTCATCTATATCCACCTCTCGTTTGTCTGCAGGCGGCGGCATTGCATGTCCATCCTGATCGTCCCCGAACAACGCGCCGAAGTCATCGTCTTCTCCATCATCGCCAAAGAGACCCGTGGTCCTTTCTGACTGCAGTGCAAGTACAGGCTCAGTGGTTACCGGTACCACGTCGTCACCATCGTCGAGATCCGCTAGGTCGTCGTCGTCTATGTCGAAGAAGTTAACAGCGTCGTCCGCTTTCTCACCAGTATCGAGTTCTCGAGTGGTTATATCACCATCCAAAGCGTGTGAGATTGTAGGATCAGTATCGAAATCAGCTAGTCCAGCTAGGAACTGCTCCTCGGTTACGACTGCCAGCGCGTCTCCATCCTCCTGGGACATTCTGGCAGCGCGACAGTCGAAGACAACCTGAAGTTAGGTTACCTTGCGCCTCTAATAACCTGAAACGTGACATCGGAGTATGATCACATGTGACAGATTCGCAACGGGTGATCGCCCTCGGGATAATTCACATTTCACTTTGCCCACGAAGTATCGGACCAGGTGAGAAAGCACGAAATGACACTTTCATGGGGACAAGACGGGATCATAGTGAGACTTCATACTAGATTGCAGTTGTGGTTTTACATAGATCTCCAAAACTGAAACACGTAAATGCTTAGCAGCAGCCTCTTCCCCGCCATTGTGTCGGCGATGCGCGACGTCCGTCTCAACTTTGCCAGGCTATAGCTCGTCGTGCTCGTCAAGTGCGTCGTCGCCGCCCATGAGGGCCTCGGCAACAGTCTTGATACTCTCCATAATCCCCTCCTTTGCGCTCTCGGTAGCTTCAGCCGCAGCATCGGTCGCGCTCGTGACACCCTCGCTGATGCTCTCCGATGCCCCACTTGCGGCGCTGCTTGCACCACTCGCGACGCTGCTTGCACCACTTGCGGCGTTGCTTGCGGCACTGCTAGCGCTGATTGTTGCTGCTGGAGCCTGGTGCTGCATTGTCTCGCTTGCCTTGGTCAAAATGCTGCTCATGTCACTCATCTCGGTATCCTCATCAGCGTAGACGTCGATCTTGTGGGTACCGCTGTCGCGAATGAACGCAGCAAGATCCTCGACAGTACGGCTGCCACTGTACTCGATGGCGACATCTTTGGACCCTGCAGCGTAGAGCTTGATGGTAGGGAATCCGGCAATCTCCTCGGGAACGTCGTTGGTGGTGGCGTCAACCTTGGCGATCGTAACATGGTTGGAAAATGGGACGAAGAGGCTTCCTAGCTCATCATATTTGGGAGAGAGACTGTAAGCGTGTCAGCTGGAAGCGCCGAACTCACGACAGCAGCAATACTTACGCCTTGCAGTGTCCGCACCATGGTGCGTAGTACTCGACAAGGACGTCCTTCTCGTTGTTGACGACAACGTCATTGAAGTTGTGCGCAACAACGATGGTAACAGGTCCATCGTTCTTCTCTGGGATAGGGTCGGACTTGACGCTTGGCTCGACCTTGCCCGCAAGGAAATCGTCAACGAACTTGCCCACAATCTTCCCGGTGAGCTTGCTGGTCTGGTCCATAGGGAACTTCTGGTTCTTGGTCGTGTCTTGGATAGCAAAGGCAGGCCACTTGCCAACCTCAAGGTTGAGGTTCTGACCGTGCTGACCGAAGGCTTTTGCATCAATGGTAGCAATGTTAATCTTGCCCTTGTGCTTTTGAGCGACAGGCTTTAGTGTCTTCACAAGAGCCTCGCGCTCCTCCACGGTCTCAGCGAACACGTACGCCAGGGGAATTCCAGCCTAGAAAGCCGACGTCAGTAACAGAGTCTACGAGACAAGCTTCATGAAACTTACTGCCATGTAGTTGGCGTAGGTGTCAGGGCCGACTTCACCAATCAATGGGACAGACGAGGTCTTGGCGAACTTCTCAATAGACTCGGCATCGAACGTGCCATCGAAGACATCCTTGCCCTCGTCAAATTGCTTGTAGAGAACGATACCAGGCTGTTTAACACCTTCAGCCTTGGCAAGGGCTGCATCACTTGCTGCGCCGAAGAGGAAGGTGTCGCGCATAGAGTCAGCAACTGCTGCAAAGGTTGCTTTCGAGGCAGTATCTTTCGAGTCGAAGTAGGCGACCACCACAACCTTATCAGCAGTCTTGAAGTCCTCGAGTGTCTTGTCGGTGACGTCTGAAACGGAGGGAAGGGCTTGCTTAGTCATGTATGAAATGATGCTACAAGTGGCGTCAGTTATGTTATATTGTGAGATGACAGATCTTGCTTACGCTGGGGCCTTCCTGGCACCACCATAAGGTGTGTGGTTCTCAGCACCTCTGAAGACCTTGAGGGTAGGGTATCCCTCGACACCATACTGGGCGCAAAGCTCTGCCTCCTCTGTGCAGTCGACCTTTGCCAACGAGATCTTCTTGCCCTTGAGTGCTGTTGCTGCCTCTTCATATTCGGGGGCCAGTGCTTTGCAGTGACCACACCATGGCGCGAAGAACTCGGCGAGTACTAGGTCATTCTCCTGCACGAACGGAGCGAAGGTGTCCTTCTTGAGATCGTGAACGTCAGATGCTGAAGCGAGAGTGGCGAGTGCTGCGACAAGCCCGAGAGCTGCTCCTATGAATTGCTTCATGTTGGCTGAAATTAATGCAGCAACTATATTGAAGAGGAAACAAGATGGGCAATGGAATGCTACCACGGCAAGGCAGGTCACTCTGGAGCACGTGAAAGATACGTGGCACGTCTTGACTCGCATGAAACGCCTAAGGCTTTCAGTCTACCTGGTAAGGTGGTTTCAGATTCAACGACAGAAATGCACCTTTCATCTTGAAAATTATATAGTCTGGCATCCTATTCGAGGTGCCGAAGAGAAGCACGATGCCATTGGAGATTCACGGACCAATGCCATGCTAAGCGCCATTATGTCAATAAACGCCCCAATCAACTCCAACCACACCACCTCATCGTTCTCTCCACCGTACTTCGTTGATCACGTGAGTCATATCGGAGCATGGCACTTCCTTCTCCAGGCATCTACAGAGGCAACAACTGTTGGTAGCACATTGAAGCGTTTGATCTCTGCAGGCATATTGGAGCGCATAATTGCTTCGAGTATCAAGTGTATGGTACGTATACCAAAGTACCGAAGCGTCTAACCCATTTAGGAAGCATGTCGCGCTCGTCCCGCTTTTCGACTCTTCGACAATCTATCACATTCCACGAGCTTGTTCATGCTCTTCATGTTTGGTGATGTCGAGAAGGCTTCCATGTTTACAACCTCCAGATCATTATCGTTGACATGGCCATAAAGTCCCAATGAGAGTCCATGTTTTCTTGTATATTCTCTTCTTTTGCTTTGCTGAAAGACAGTCGCAACTCAATCCCCGTCCCGAGCTGAGCTAAGCTGTGCCGAGAGGAGCAGTCATGGCAATGTCAATGGCTGTAGCCTCAGTGCATGAGACTGTGTCTGCCTTCCTTTCTCCTATTCAACTACAGCTTTGCTCATTACAGCAGTCGTCCTCGTGAGTTGCATCTTCCGTGCCACGAAAATCGCTAGCTCATACCACGCTCTTTCCTTTCTGCCTCCCCTTCGCCTCCCTTCTGCTTCCCCCTCGCCTCCCTTCTGCCTCCACTGCCAAACCTCCAAAACACTGGCCGTGTGGACCTTATCCTTATGTTGCGCCGCTCCTCTAACGCTATTGCAACAGCTCCTAACCCACCATATCGTCACGACGGCCTACAACTTGTTTCTATCCCCTCTCCGCGGCTTCCCCGGTCCAAGATGCTGCGCAGCGTCCTATTGGCCGTACTGGCTAGGCCACTTGAAGTTGCGGTGGCACATGCAGTCGAAGAATTTGCACGATGAGTACGGAGATGTGGTAAGGATCGCGCCGGATAGGCTTGATTTTATAGGAGCGCAGGCTTGGAGAGGTGAGTATCGATGCTTGAAGACGAAGCAGCATGGCATTAGGCGGCCACGCTCCGCTGTATCACCAGCTTGCTGATCACCAGGCGTGCAGACATCAACGGCTATGAAGCTATGGGCACCATTCCGTCGAAGATTGAGAAGGACTATGACTTCTACGAAGCCAGTGAGTTTGCTGCATCGTACACCATTCGCTCATGACGTGGTTCCTGCTATTCACCCCAATGAGACCTGCTAAATGATATACTGACCGTTTCGCAGTCAAGCCACCTATTCCAACGGTTCTCACAGCTCGTGCAGCTGCCCACGCTCGCTGTCGCGGTACCATGGCCCATGCTTTTTCGACCACAGCGCTCAAAGGACAAGAGTCAATCATGCAAAAGCATGTCGACGAGCTGATATCAGCATTGCGCACTGCTAGCGCAACACAGAGGAAATGCAGCGACGATGCAGATGCGAGTACGGCAAACAGCACCAAAGTCGACGTCAACGAGTGGGTGCAGAAAGCTGTATTTGACATGATAGGCGACCTCGCTCTTGGGAGTGACTTTGGACTGCTCAAAGGTGCTGTCGCGAAGCTCATGTCTGCTGCTGAATCCACACCAATATCCACGATCATCAAGCCGGACACGACCGGAACAATCGTCAATGCCGAGCCCACTGATCTTGCCACCAAAGGCAAGAAGCCAGCACGTCCCATCGACGAGACAATGGCAGCTCTGCGTCCAGCCAGTGCAATCATCGGACTAGCAAGCCATGGCGGCTTCCGAATCCTCCTTCGCACAATCACCTCGCTCACAATGAAACTCGCGCGTGACGAGCTCAGCAGCACGCTACTAACGAAATTGAAGGCGCGGTTGAAAGCTGTAAAGGAGGATGCCGATGTTGACAGTATCACGAATGAGTCCGACCAGAAGAAAGTGGGTGGCAATGAGCGCAAGGATCTGGCCTACTACCTCATCGAGAAGAGTCGACCAGCCGGTCCGGGTCCAAAGATGATAGAGGATGAGATGGAGGTGAATTTGCTGATTCTGCTTGTTGCTGGGGCGGAGTTGAGCGCTGCGGAGGCGAAGTAGAATATCTGTGCAATTGCCGGCATGAATGTGCTACGATTTGTGGTAACTAGCAAGCTGCACACTCCACTCATATGTACTCGAACGACACTCTTCTCCGTCTACCCGAAGCACAGCGTGGTAGACGTTTTCATTCTCACAAAGCTCAAGCACCGCAATAGACATCCACTCTACATCCAGCGACATTGTTAGTCCAGTGTGGAACGCGGGCGCGCGGCAAGATCTCGATGCGATCGCCCCGGCGAATCTGCTTCAGCCACGCTTGTATCTCCAGACGATCCTCGTCCATATACGGCACAGGCTGCGTGTCTGTCTTGGCATCTTGCTGTTGCTCGTGCTGTTCAGTCGGTTGTGGGTTGTTGCTTGTTATGGACGTGGCATCCAGGTCTGCTGACCAGGTGATCGTGTGTATCGTATCCCGTGCAGCACAGTGTACGTTGGTGAAGAGGTGGCGTTTGGCGACTGTCTCTGTCTCGTCCTCGTCGTTGTTCTTTCCATCTTGTCCTGCAGTAATGGGCGCTTCTGCGGACTCACTTTCCATCGACTTAGCCCTCTTGATAGCGACATCAAACCAGGTGTACGAGTTCTTATATGTTCCCCAATCGCCTCTATTATCACTCCATCCTTGGTCGTGGGATCTCGTCGTGAAGACCACCATCTTGACGTGTCC
>Ga0058702_10000911_pt1 | contig 11529 bp, 9 predicted proteins | sample AgamicOrSfe_FD_83781 | JGI IMG/M metagenome (GOLD analysis project Ga0058702, IMG submission 83781) | Agave microbial communities from Guanajuato, Mexico - Or.Sf.e | ecosystem: Host-associated > Plants > Phyllosphere > Phylloplane/Leaf | place: Guanajuato, Mexico | collected 2012-05-30
CCGCTGAACTACCTGGTCGATCAGATTAAAGACGACGTGGGCGAGGTGCTGTTTTTGGGGATCCAGCCGGACATTGTCGGATTTTATTACCCGATGACGCCGCCGGTGAAAGAGGCGGTGGAAGTGGTCTATTCACGGCTTGCCGGGTGGGCTGGAAAGGGTGGATTTGAACCCCTCACCCCGGCCCTCTCCCCATAGGGGAGAGGGTGTGTTTTGTCCCCTCTCCCCTATGGGGAGAGGGTTAGGGTGAGGGGTAAGGACAGTCTACTCCAGATCCCCCCCGTTACTCGCAATCACCTTCTTATACCACCAGAACGATTTCTTGCGCTTGCGGTCCAGCGTGCCGTTCCCGGCGTCATCGCGGTCAACGTACACAAACCCGTAGCGCTTGCTCATCTCGCCCGTTGAGGCAGACACCAGGTCGATGCAGCCCCAGGTGGTGTAGCCCATCAGCGGCACACCGTCCTCAATCGCGTCGCCCATCGTGCGGATATGCTCGCGCAGATAGCTGATGCGGTAGTCGTCGTTGATCTCGCCGTTTTCATCAATGACGTCCTTCGCCCCGAGGCCGTTTTCAACCAGGAACAGCGGCTTCTGGTAGCGGTCGTACATCATGTTCATGGTAATGCGCAGGCCGAGCGGATCGATGCCCCAGCCCCATTCACTCACCTGAATATGCGGGTTGCGCAGGGACTTCACGATGTTCGCCGCGCTGGTGTTGCCCGCGTTCATGTCCGCCGACGCGCAGCGTGAGGCGTAGTAGCTGAACGAGACAAAATCGACGGTGTTTTTCAGAAGTAGATCGTCGCCGGGATCTTTCACAATCACCACGCCTTTCTCGCGGAACACGCGGGCAGAATAGGCCGGATAGCTGCCGCGCGCCTGCACGTCGATAAAGAACAGGTTCTCGCGGTCTTTCTCCAGCGCCATCCACACATCTTCCGGCTTGCAGGAGTAGGGGTAGAAGTTCCCGCCCGACAGCATGCAGCCGACCTGGTTTTCCGGGTTCACCTCGTGGGCTATTTTGGTCGCCAGCGCGCTTGCCACCAGCTCATGGTGCGCGGCCTGGTATTTCACCTGGTCTTCGTTTTCACCTTCCTCAAACACCAGCCCCGCGCCAGAGAACGGGCTGTGCAGCATGATGTTGATTTCGTTGAAGGTCAGCCAGTATTTCACCAGCCCGTTAAATTCTTCAAAGCAGGTGCGGGCGTAGCGGGCGAAGAAATCGACCATCTTACGGTTGCGCCACGAGCCGTACTCCGTCACCAGGTGCATCGGCACGTCGAAGTGGCACAGGGTGACCAGCGGCTCAATGTTGTACTTTTTGCACTCCTCGAACACCGCGCGGTAGAAGGCAATACCCTCTTTGTTCGGCAGCGGCTCGTCGCCGTTCGGGTAGAGGCGGCTCCAGGCAATCGAGGTGCGGAACACCGTAAAGCCCATCTCCGCCATCAGGGCGATGTCTTCTTTATAGCGATGGTAAAAATCAATCGCCTCGTGGCTCGGGTAGAATTCGTCGTCACGCAGCGAAAAACGCTTTTCCTGACCGATCTTCACCGCCAGACGATGCGCGCCGTGGGGGATCATATCGACCGTTGTCAGTCCTTTGCCGCCCTCACGGTAAGCACCTTCACTCTGGTTGGCGGCAAGCGCGCCGCCCCATAAAAATCCTTGTGGAAAAACAGACATTCTTACCTCGCTTTCAATTTATGCTTTTGCTGCGTTGTTCTGAACCGGTGCGGTCTGCAGGGCGCGCGCTTTTTCAGCTTCGTCTTCGACCGGGATATCCTCAAACCCTAAAAGCAGGGTCAGAACAAACGACAGCACCACCGCCAGCCCCATGACGCCAAACACCCAGACGATGGTCATCGGGTTAGACGGGTCGAAGAACTGCACGCTGGTGAACAGCCCCGGCGCCGCCATCGAGTGGCTGGCGAGACCGGCCATGCCGGCGACCGCCCCGCAGATAAAGCCGCTGATTAGGCTCGCAATCAGAGGACGTTTCAGACGCACCGCCACGCCGTACAGCGCCGGTTCAGAGATCCCCGCCATAATGGCGGAGGCCGCTGCCGCCAGCGCCGTCTGGCGCAGCTCCGGGTTTTTGGTTTTCCAGGCCACCGCCAGCGACGAGCCGCCGAGCGACAGGTTAGCGCCGATTTCCGACGGCATGACCATCCCTTCCTTGCCCGTTTCGGCGATGGTCTGAATGATGGTCGGCGTAAACACGCGGTGCATCCCGGTCATCACCAGCAGCGGCCAGAGCGCGCCCATGATGGCGACGGAGAGCCAGCCCAGATAGCCGTGAATGGTGTAGACCAGCGCGGAGATGGCGCTACCGATCCAGATCCCGAGCGGGCCAATCAGCACGATGGCGAGCGGGGCGGCAATCAGCACGATCAGCATTGGCTTCAGGAAGTTTTTGGTTACCGCCGGGGTAATGCGATCTACCCAGCGTTCGATGTACGACAGGCACCAGGTCATCACCAGTGCCGGGATGACGGTGTAGGTGTATTTCACCGCCGTCACCGGAATAAAGGCGAACTCAACGTGTTCGCCCTGCGCGGCTTTCGCCATCAGCTCGATAAAGCTCGGGTGCACCAGCACGCCCGCGATGGCGATCGCCAGAGACATATTGGTTTTGAACTTCACCGCCGCCGAGGCCGCTACCATCAGCGGCAGGAAGAAGAACGCGCCGTCGCCGATGACGGTCAGAATGGTGAGCGTCGGCGCGCCTTTTGGCAGCACGCCGGTCATCTCAAGGATCATCGCCAGCAGCTTGACCATCGAACCGCCGATGATAGCCGGGATCAGCGGGGACATGGTGCCGATCAGCGCGTCGAGGATCCCGGCACCAATGCGGCGTAAGGTCAGTTTCTGCGGACCTTCCGGTACGGCAGGCTGCAGGCTGGTTGGCAACAGACTCACCACTTCGCGGTACGCCTGTGAAACGGTGTTGCCAATAATGACCTGACACTGGTTGTCATTGCGCACCACGCCGAGCACGCCGCTGATGCTTTTCAGGCGCGCAACGTCGGTGAGGGTTTCGTCTTTCAGAACGAAACGCAGTCGCGTCATGCAGTGGGTGACGGCGACGATGTTCTCTTTGCCGCCCAGCGCGCTGATAACGTCGTTCGCCAGCGCAGCGTAATTTTTGGCCATCGGATGTGATCCTGTTATCGTTGTGTGAAATGTAGGAAACCGGTTCCACATAATCATCATGAGTTTCTTTTGATGAAACAAGATCGCTTTTTGAACATTTTTCTTTTTCGTGATTCAGATCGCAATGAGATGCCGAAAGCGTGATGTTGCCGCTGCGACAATTTTTCCGCGGTGCAGTACACTGCCCGCATGAGTTTCGGATGGAAGAACAGTATGACCACGATGCTGGAAGTGGCGAAGCGGGCAGGCGTTTCGAAAGCGACGGTTTCCCGGGTGTTGTCGGGCAACGGCTACGTTAGCCAGGAGACCAAAGACCGGGTGTTTCAGGCCATTGAAGAGAGCGGCTATCGCCCGAATTTGCTGGCGCGCAACCTGGCGACCAAACGCACCCAGACCCTGGGGCTGGAGGTGACGAACACCCTTTATCACGGCGTCTACTTTAGCGAACTGCTGTTTCACGCCGCGCGGATGACGGAAGAAAAAGGGCGGCAGCTGATCCTCGCCGACGGCAAGCACAGCGCCGAAGAAGAGCGCGAGGCGATCCAGTATCTGCTGGATATGCGCTGCGATGCGGTGATTATCTACCCGCGTTTTCTGAACGTGGAAGAGCTGGACGAGCTCGTTGAGAAATGCGAGCAGCCGATTATGGTGCTCAACCGCCGCCTGCGGAAAAACAGCAGCCACAGCGTCTGGTCCGATCATAAAGCCTCGTGTCAGGACGCGGTGTCGCAGCTGATTGCAAAAGGGCACCGGGAGATTGCGTTTATCACCGGCTCGATGGATTCCCCCACCGGGGTCGAGCGTCTTTCCGGTTACAGGGATGCGCTGGCGCAGCACGCTATTCCGCTGCGCGAGGGGCTGATTGCGCAGGGGAAGTGGAACCCCACCAGCGGCGCGGCGGCGGTTTCTGAACTGCTTGCTCGCGGGGAACGCTTTACCGCGCTGGTGGCGAGCAATGACGATATGGCGATCGGCGCCATCAAGCAGCTGCACGACAGCGGCGTCGCTACGCCGGACGCGGTATCCGTCATCGGTTTTGACGACGTGGCCATCGCGCCCTATATCGTGCCATCGCTCTCCAGCGTGCGTATTCCGGTGACGGAGATGATTCAGGAGACCATCAGCCGCCTGATCTTCATGCTCGACGGCGGGGAGTTTAAATATCAGCAAACCTTCTCCGGCGAGCTTGTCCTGCGCGACTCCGTCATTGATGGCCCGTACCGCTGACGTCGACATCTGTCATCGTCACTAATGACGATGACAGAAAATTTGTTTTACATTTCTCTTAAAATCAACACCTTAAATGTTGGCACGGTTTATGAATAGCTTCGCGCATAACAGTTATGCCGGAGAAGCAGATGAACCGTTTTATTATGGCCGATGCCAGTAAGTGCATTGGTTGCCGTACCTGTGAAGTGGCGTGCGTGGTTTCCCATCAGGCGGAGCAGGACTGCGCCTCTCTCACTCCTGATACTTTCCTGCCGCGCATCCACGTCATTAAAGGCGTGAATATTTCCACCGCCGCCATCTGTCGCCAGTGCGAAGACGCACCGTGCGCCAACGTCTGCCCGAACGGGGCGATTAAGCGCGAGAAGGGCTTTGTGCACGTGATGCAGGAGCGCTGTATCGGCTGCAAAACCTGCGTTGTCGCCTGCCCGTATGGCGCGATGGAGGTGGTGGTTCGTCCGGTAGTGCGCAACAGCGGTATGGGGCTGAGCGTGCGGGCAGAGAAGGCCGAAGCCAATAAATGCGACCTTTGCTATCACCGTGAAGCCGGCCCGGCCTGTATGGAAGCCTGCCCGACGCACGCGCTGGTTTGCGTGGATCGTGACAAGCTTGAGCAGATGAGCGCAGAAAAACGCCGTCGCGCGGCGTTCGACACATCGTCATCGCTGCTGTTTTAAGTCGCGATGAGCGTTAACGGCGTACAGCTTCGGGTGCGCGGCAAGGTGCAGGGCGTGGGGTTTCGGCCCTTCGTCTGGCAGCTGGCGCACCGGCTGAAGCTTGTGGGCGATGTCTGCAACGACGGAGAGGGTGTTCTGGTGCGTCTCGCGGGTAATGGGGGGGACTTTACCGCGAGGCTGCGCCAGGACTGCCCACCGCTGGCGCGTATCGACGAGGTTGATACGCAGCCCTACAGCTGGTCTGGCGTGCCGACGGAATTTACCATCCGCCAGAGCGAGCGCGGAGTGATGGACACGCAAATCGTGCCGGATGCCGCCACCTGTCCGGCGTGTCTGGCTGAAATGCGCGACCCTGGCGAGCGCCGCTACCGTTACCCGTTTATCAACTGCACCCACTGCGGGCCGCGGTTTACTATTATCCGCGCAATGCCCTACGACCGTCCGGCCACGTCGATGGCCGCATTTCCGCTGTGCGCGCCGTGCGAAACCGAGTACCGCAACCCGGCTGACCGGCGTTTCCACGCCCAGCCGGTGGCCTGCCCGGACTGCGGGCCGCAGCTGGAATGGCAGGCCGGAGATGCCGTTGCTGCCCGTGAATCGGCTTTACGCGCGGCGGTGGCGATGCTGAAAGGCGGCGGCATTGTCGCGGTTAAAGGGCTGGGCGGTTTCCACCTCGTCTGCGACGCGCTGGATCCGCAGGCGATACTGAAACTGCGGATGCGCAAGCAGCGCCCGACGAAGCCGCTGGCGGTGATGATCCCGGATGCGAACGACCTGCCGGAGACGATACAGACGCTGCTACGCTTGCCCGCCGCACCGATTGTGCTCACGCCAAAAGCCTCGCTTCCCGCGTTCCCCGAGGAAATTGCGCCGGGGCTCGACTGCGTTGGCGTGATGCTGCCCGCGAACCCGCTCCAGCATCTTCTGATGATGGAGTGCCGGCGCCCGCTGGTGATGACCTCCGGCAACCTCAGCGGCAGACCGCCTGCCGTCACTAACCAGCAGGCGCTGGAGGAACTCAGCGGCATCGCGGACGGCTTCCTGCTGCATAACCGCGACATCCTTCAACGCATGGATGATTCGGTGATGGATCGGGATGGCGCTATCCTGCGTCGCGCGCGCGGCTTTGTGCCGGACGCCGTCACGTTGCCCGCGGGTTTTGAGGATATCCCCGCCATGCTGTGCACCGGTGCAGAGATGAAAAACACCTTCTGCCTGGTGCGCGGGAACCAGGCGGTACTGAGTCAGCACTTTGGCGATCTCAGCGACGAGGGCGTCGAGGCGCAGTGGCACAGCGCGCTCTCGACGATGCAGGACATCTATGCCTTTCAGCCGGAGCGCGCGGTGTGCGATGCCCATCCGGCGTACCGCGCCCGACGGTGGGCGCAGGAGCAGGCGCTGCCCGTCGAAACCGTGCTGCATCATCACGCCCATGCGGCGGCGTGTCTGGCGGAGAACGGCTGGCCGCTCGACGGCGGAGACGTTATCGCCCTGACGCTGGACGGGATCGGCATGGGTGAGAACGGCGCGCTGTGGGGCGGCGAGTGCCTGCGGGTCAACTATCTCGACTGCGAACGGCTCGGCGGCCTGCCTGCCGTTGCGCTGCCGGGGGGCGATCTGGCGGCGACGCAGCCGTGGCGAAATTTGCTTGCCCACTGTCTGGCGTTTGTCCCGGACTGGCAGAAGTACCCGGAAACGCGGGCAGTCCAGCGTCAAAACTGGCCACTGCTGGCAACGGCTGTGTCGCGCGGCATCAACGCGCCGCGGGCGTCTTCCTGCGGTCGTCTGTTTGACGCCGTCGCCTGCGCGCTGGGCATCGACGTGCAGCGCTACGAAGGCGAAGCGGCCTGTCGGCTGGAGGCGCTGGCATCGCAGTGCGCGGGGGTTGATCATCCGGTGACGCTGGAAGTGGATAACCTCGCGCTGTTCTGGCGGCAGTGGCTGAGCTGGCAGGCGGAGCCCCGCGAGCGCGCGTGGGCCTTTCACGACGCGCTGGCAAAAGGGCTGGCGCAGCTCGCCGCGTGCCATGCCCGACGCCTGTCGCTGTCGACAATCTGCCTCAGCGGCGGCGTGTTGCACAACCGTCTGCTGCGCGCGCGCCTGCGTCACTATCTTTCTGACTTTACGCTTCTTTTTCCTTCGCGCCTGCCCGCAGGTGACGGAGCGATCTCCTTCGGGCAGGCGGTGGTCGCCGCTGCCCGGTCATGTTCAAAAAGGATTTAAAATGTTACGACTGTTACGCAACGAACCTCGCGCCGCGCTTCTGCTGCTGGCTCTGGTAATGGCAAACCTGCTGGCCTGGGGATGGGCATGGCACACCTTCAGCGGCAGCACGGCGCTGATGGCGGCCAGCCTGCTGGCGTGGTGCTACGGGCTGCGTCACGCCGTGGACGCCGACCACATCGCGGCCATTGATACCGTGACGCGTAAGATGATGCAGCAGGGCAAGCGTCCGTCCGGGGTGGGGGCGTGGTTCTCGCTGGGTCACTCCACCATTGTGGTGCTGGCCTCCATCGCCATCGCCGCCACCGCCACGGCGTTTCAGAAAAACATGGCATGGTTCCACGAGACCGGGAGCCTGATTGGCACCGCGGTGTCCGCCACCTTCCTGCTGGCGATGGCGCTGGTGAATATGGTGATCCTTCGCGGGGTCTGGCGCAGTTTTCAGGCGCTGAAAAAAGGCCAGCCGGTGCAGGGAGACATCACGCTGCCTGCCCAGGGCGGCGTCATGAACTGGTTGTTTGGCAAAACCTTCCGCCTGGTGAATAACAGCTGGCAGATGTACCTGGTCGGTTTCCTGTTTGGCCTTGGCTTTGACACGGCCACCGAGATCGGCGTGCTGGGGATCTCTGCCGCCAGCGCCTCCAGCGGCATGTCGGTATGGTCAATCATGATCTTCCCGGCGCTCTTCGCCAGCGGCATGGCGCTGGTGGATACTCTCGATAACCTGCTGATGGTCGGCGCTTATGGCTGGGCGTTTGATAAACCGCAGCGCAAGCTCTACTACAACATGACCATCACCGGCACCTCCGTGGTGGTGGCGCTGTTTATCGGCGGGCTGGAAGCGCTGGGCCTGCTGATGGACAAATTTGCCCTCAGCGGCGGCGTCTGGGATCTGATCGGCGCGGTAAACGACAACCTGGGCAACGCCGGGTTTGTGGTGGTCGGGCTGTTTGTCGCCTGCTGGCTGATCTCCATGGTCAACTACCGCTGGCGCGGCTACGACGCGCTGGTGGTGCGTTCCTGAACTACCCAGCCCTTTTTTTGCCCGGCGGCGCTACGCTTGCGCGGGCCTACAAGGTTTACCGTTTTGGGGTTGAGTAGGCCGGGTAAGCGGAGCGCCAGCAGGCATTGCGAGGGTTAAGCAGGTAGCGATTTTAGCAGTGTGAACGCCTCCTTCATCCGCTCTTCACTGACGACAAAGGCGCGTATCTGACCCTCGCTGTCCGCACCTCGCGCGACCATTCCCTGCGGTTCGAGGGTAATTTGCCAGTTCAGATCCTGACGCTGCGTTTCACCTGCGAGATGCAGCGGTAATTCCGGCGTTTTTACTTTTACCAGCATGGCGGGCAATTTCAGCGGCGCGCTTCCGCCGAGCAGATTTTTCGCCAGACACATTGCGCTTAACTGAATCGGCTGCAAAAAGGGCAGCACTTCACCGTTAATTTCCGCACAGTCGCCCAGGGCATAAATGTCCGGCCGCGTGGTTTGCAGGTAGCAGTCTACCTTCACGCCGCGGTTTATCTCAGCCCCTGCGCGATGCGCCAGCGCGGTTTCCGGACGCAGCCCTGTCGCGGCAACCACCGCATCCACTTCTACGCTGCGGCTGCGGTCGAGCGTGGCGCGAATACCGCCTTCGGTTTTGCTCAGGCTCTGCAGCTGCGATTTCAGCAGCAGATGGACGCCCATATCGGTCAGACGATGCTGTAAGCGACTGCTTACTTCTGCGGGCATCAGCGCCGACAGAATACTGGCCGCGTGGTCAACCAGGGTGACGGATTTCCCCGCGCGGCAGAAATCCATCGCCAGCTCGGTGCCGATCAGCCCGCCGCCGACAATCATCACCCGTTGCGCATCGCGGAGCAGGGTTTCGCTGGCCTGGTACTCCTGCTGGCTGTTGAGGGTAATCATCAGCTCGCGGCCCTCAACCGGCGGCACAAAGGCTGATGCCCCGGTCGCCAGCACCAGCCTGTCGTACTGCCAGGTTTTCTCTTTCGCTTTCACCACGTGGGCGTCGGCGTCGATGTCGGTGACCCAGGTGTACGGAAACAGACGCAGGTTAAACTGCTCCGCGAACTCCCCCGCCGTCTGGCGGGTGAGGTCTTCGGCGCGCTGATTCTGGCTGATGACGTGGCTTAAATCAGGCTTGTTGTACTCGTCCATGCTGTCAGCGGCAATCACCGTCAGCGGCACGTGAGCGTCCTGCTTGCGGATATTTTTCACCAGCTGGCGGGCGGCAAAGCCCGAGCCGATGATAACGATGCCGTTGCTCATTTTGCCTCCGCTGCCAGTTCGTCAAAGACGTCTTTGCCGAGGGAACATTCCGGGCAGAGGAAGTTGTCCGGCACCTCGCTCCACGGCGTGCACGGAGAGACATCCTGTAGCGGCTCGCCCAGCTCAGGATCGTAAACCCACTGGCAGACGCTGCACTGCATGCGTGGGCCGAGATCGGCGCTGGCGGCAACGTCACAGGTTTGCGGCTGTTCGGCGGGTGTTGCATCGGCATCAGGAAGCGGTGCGAGCGCCCACTGACGGGCAATGTCGCGACCGTGCTGGCGGCAGATTTCCAGCGCGTCGAGATCAGGACGCCATTTCGCCTTCAGGCTCAGGGACATCTCAAAACCGGCATCCTGTAAACGGGTGGAGAGACGGTCTACCGCGCCGCCGCTCCAGCCGTGTGAACCAAAGGCACTGGCGCGTTTGTTGCGAAAGCGCAGACCGGTCATCTCTTCCACCAGGCCGGCAATTTTCGGCATCATCACGTTATTCATGGTGGAGGTGCCCACCAGCACGCCCTTAGAGCGGAAGACGTTGGGTCAATACCTCGTTCTTATCGCTGCGCGCCACGTTGAAGATTTTCACCGCCACGTTCGGGTCCACTTCGTTGATGCCCTGGGCAATGGCGTCCGCCATCATGCGGGTGTTGTTGGACATGGTGTCGTAGAAAATCGTAATGCGGTCTTCCTGATAATCTGCCGCCCATTTCAGGTACAGCTCCACTATCTGGGTTGGGTTTTCACGCCACACCACGCCGTGGGAGGTGGCAATCATCTCCACCGGCAGGTTGAAGCCGAGGATCTCGGTGATTTTCGGCGTCACCAGGCGGCTGAACGGGGTCAGGATGTTGGCGTAGTAACGCTGGCACTGTTCGAACAGCTCGGCTTGGTCCACTTCGTCGTTGAACAGGCGCTCGTCGCAGTAGTGCTGGCCGAAGGCGTCGTTGCTGAACAGCACCGCGTCGCCGGTCATGTAGGTCATCATGCTGTCCGGCCAGTGCAGCATCGGGGTTTCCACAAAGATCAGCTGCTTGCCGTTGCCGATATCCAGCGCGTCGCCGGTTTTCACGGTGTGGAAGTTCCACTCCGGATGGTGATGGTGGCCGTTGATCGAGTCGATGGCGTTGGTGGTGCAGTAGATTGGGGTGTCCGGGATGCAGGACATCAGTTCGGTCAGGGCCCCGGCGTGATCCTCTTCCGCATGGTTGATGATGATGTAGTCGATGGCGTTCAGATCGATTTCGCTGCGCAGGTTCTGCACGAACTCGCGGCTGAACTTGTGATCGACGGTATCGATCAGCACGTTTTTACCTTCGCGAATGAGATAGCTGTTGTAGCTGCTGCCGCGCAGCGTTTTGTATTCCGTCCCGTGGAAATCGCGCACTTCCCAGTCACGTTGACCCACCCAATGAATGTTATTTTTAACCAGAATAGACATAGCAACCTCAGCGTAATACAGCGTTTCAAATAAGATGCTGTACCTATATCAAGGTGCGTGCCAACTATTTAATTGATTGATAATATTGAGTTTATAAATGTATTGTCCGTAAAGGATAGTCATTATGACTATCAAGAAAGCTGTCAATATGACACTATGTATTGTCAAAATGACTGTGAGGCTGACATGAGCTTTTCTGTAGATGTGCTGGCGAAGATTGCCATTGAACTGCAAACCGGTATCGGCCATCAGGACCGTTTTCAACGGCTGATCTCCACGCTGCGCCAGGTGCTGGCGTGTGACGCCTCGGCGCTGCTGCGCTACGAGGGAAGACAGTTTATTCCGCTGGCTATCGACGGGCTGGCGCAGGACGTGCTCGGACGGCGCTTTACCCTTGAAGGCCATCCGCGGCTGGAGACCATCGCCCGCGCGGGTGACGTGGTGCGTTTCCCGGCGGACAGCGATCTGCCCGACCCGTACGACGGCCTGATCCCCGGACAGGAGAGCCTGAAGGTGCACGCCTGTATCGGCC
>Ga0058702_10000916_pt1 | contig 11502 bp, 14 predicted proteins | sample AgamicOrSfe_FD_83781 | JGI IMG/M metagenome (GOLD analysis project Ga0058702, IMG submission 83781) | Agave microbial communities from Guanajuato, Mexico - Or.Sf.e | ecosystem: Host-associated > Plants > Phyllosphere > Phylloplane/Leaf | place: Guanajuato, Mexico | collected 2012-05-30
ACCACATCCTCCGTCCCACTCGCCCTCGCAAACGCCCTCCCCTCACTATACTTGCCCACCTCCTTATCAATCTGTTCCTGAATCCCCCTCGGGCTCTCCAACTTTCTCTCCGCGTCCGTAGTGCGAAACGCTGTACGATCCAGCACCTCGACTTTGAGCTGGCGGTTCGGCAGGTCTTTGTACGTGTTCTCCCATTCCTTCAGTCCCCAGGATTTGTGCGCGAGGATGGCTTCGACGAGGAGGAGGTCCGAGAGCGCGTCCCCGACGGCTTGGTTGATGAGGTTGTAGCAGGCCTTGAGGGTGTCGAGGGCGGAGGCTTGGGCGGGGGATTTGGGTTCCGTTTCGCGGATGGTGCGGATGGCGGAGCTCGAGAAGACGACGGTGCCGTGGCCGTTGGCCTCGAAGTAGACGCCAATGTCGAATCGAGCGGCGGCGTGGTGGAGGTGCTTGACGCCCGTCGGGGTGCAGATGACGGGCAGCGAGAGGATCTTGTTGATGTAGTCTGTGCTTGCGCCGTTGGCGTAGGCGGTTTGCACGACGCCGATTTGGAGGGAGGAGGCGAGGCCAGCGGACTTGGCGAGGTCGCCGAGGAAGGAGGCTGCGAGGGTGGCGATGCGGTCGCCGTCGAGGAGGATGAAGCGAGAGGTGGAGTCGGTGGTGTAGTAGACTAGGCGGTCGGCGTCGCCGTCAAGGGAGGCGCAGCGGTCGAGGGGGGTGGCACGGAGGGAGGGTGGTGCGCGTTGTTTGACTTTGACGTAGTCGGCGCCGCACTAGGTGGGAATTGAGTGAGTACGATGTAGCAGTGAAGCAAAAGATTGGACTAACGTCAAGGTTCAATGCCTCTGTTTTGGCGACATCGTCATTGATGATGTTGATGTCCACACCGCCTTTGCTAGCAGGCTCGAGGTGCTTGACCAGCTCTCGAAGTTTCGGTCCTCCCACACCATTCGCGCAGTCTACAGTAACAAACGCCCGCGTCTTCCTGTACTTCATCACGACCTTGAAGGCATCGGCCATCTTCTTGTAGTAACCCTCTTCTGTGGGCTCGCCAAACGAGTACGTGGTATCCTTTGTGTTGAGACAGCGTGTGACATAGTGAAGTTGAGGAGTGGTGAAGATGCCAAAGTCTTGGTACTGGGCTCCTGTGGCCTTGAGACCATCCTTTAAAGCTTGGACAAGCGACGGTCCTGAGACTCTTGTATCGCGCGCAAACACTACCTCGGCCTCCACTTCTGGTTTCAGCTTGAGATCTGTCGCGAGCTTGTTGTAGATCTGTACGACAGCTTCATCGCTAGGAGCATTGGCAAGCTGAGTTGCATAAAGCTCCCAAGATGACTATACAGGGCGTGAGCTTGGTGTACATGGCCAGCATGTGTGGTGTGTTTGTTTACCTCCAACATCTCGCCCTAGTTGACTGTGTCAGCTACACGTCTTCTTCTTCTTCTTCTTCTTCTTCTTTTTATACACAGATACGAGACATACCATTGGATCCACCAGCTTGACACCATTGTCATCAGCTGGATTGTGACTCGCCGTGATCATAACACCAATTGTTTGTCCATGAAGCTTCTTGCTGCGAAGAGTCGCAAGGAGACCGACCCGGAAGACGACAGGGTCCAGAAGGCTCCTATTCTCACATAGTCAGTATATTGACTTCTTCCAGGGCAATTCGAGCGTCACGCACGCTTTGAGACGGAACTAGCACGATCGTCAGTCTTGTAGATCACCAAGGTGAAACGCAGCGGGACGTACTCCGGCAGTGCCGTACTCAAACACACGGTCTGCTGGCTTAGGATGTTTGGCTGAAGCCGCCAGAATCTGCTCGTCGTACTTCATGGTGATGTTAGTACTATATCGATGAAGAAGCAAACATGTAGTTGTAGGATGGAGGAAGCAGAGGAAAGGAGACACAACCTAAGACGACACCACAAACTATGACGTGGCATTGGTCGAATTCCATCCACGCCTTTCAAGGATAATCTAATCGCATTCCCCACTTCTTGAAACTGCCGATCTTGTTTCAGCTTGTTTGTTTGTTTCATAGTAAGCAGTAAGTGTACTTTATTTTGTTTCTCTCCTTCTCGGTACAATTCATAGACTACCGGTACCACCAGTCCCCAGCCGTCCGCCCATCTCCGCGCCGAGCTCGTCCAAGAATTTATTAGCTTTCAGCTTCCCACGCTTTGCTTCTATGACCCTTCGCCGTTCGTCCATCTGCTTCTGCCTCTCGATCTTTCTCTGCTCGACCTCTCCAGCCTCCTTCCCCTCAGTTCCTCGCGTACGTTCCGTCTCTTGCCTCTCCTTCTCCAAATTCCCCATCTGCTTCTGCCTCTCTTCCGCATCGGCACTGAACTGGAAGAACCCTGTGCCTCTCGTCCTAACCTCCCAATTCGCATCGTAGTGTGCTTCCGGCGGTGGTGTCAAAGACTTATCTCGCTTCGATGCCAGCTCTTCCATGGCCGTAAAGGTCGTGTCGTCCGGTCTGAATGCATTGCTTTGTATCGTGTCTCCAAAGATAAGATTCGTCGGTACCACTGGTCGAGCAGTGAATCTGTCTGCATCATTTCGTCCTGATTCAGCCAGTTTGCGCCTCCGTTCCTCTCGCGCCGCATCACCTCGCGTTCCTTTTCGTTGCCGACCAAATTCATCTGTGTACTCAACAACTTCCTGGTCCTCTGCACTGTCATCCTCATCGTCGCTTTCCGACGCCGACGCCGAAGCCCTGGCTTCTTGCGTCTCTACCCAATTCCGGTCAAAGTCAACCATGTGCTTTTCTTGGTCGTCCTCAACATCCCCACGTTTCATCGCCGCGTAAAGACGTGCCTTCTCCTCCATCTTCCTCTTCGTGCGTTTCCACGCGACATCGTCAAGCTGTTCTGATTGTACATGTGATGACTCTTGTGCTAGCAGGTCGGAAGCGGCGCGCTTCTTGCTGTTTTTATTGTGGGATGTGAATATGTCTGGCTTCGTCGGCCGCGGTCGACCTCGTGATGTGCTTGTGGATGCGCTGGTTGACGAGGAAGGTGTCGTGTTTGCCGCGGAAATCAGGGAAGATAATGCGGAGGAGAAAGTGAGGGAGGAGGAGGTCGGAGTGTCTCTGCTGGAGACGGTCTTCTTGGCACGCGGCGCGGCATATAGATGACCATCTTTGTTACTTGGTAATGGCATCGTGGGCTGAAGGTTGATGGAGATTGAAGAAGTGGCTTTCGCGGCGAGTATGGGGTAGGACGACGGAATCTTGGTACGTTGCAGATCATCTGAGGCGCGTGAAACGGCCGTCACCAATTTGATATTGATCTCCAGTCGGGGCTTCTCAGTACAGAAGACCTTCATCCAGCGCAGAAACCACAATATCAGCTCAAGCGCAAAAGGCTGCATCGCACGGCGTATACTATAGATCATTTAAACGCGCTACGAAGCTATCATCAACCTGATATCGACCTCAAATTCGAGCATTAGAGTACCTTCAACCACCACACCACGCTAAATCACACTACCACAACAGCTCAAGCGCAGGACGCCGGATCACTAGAGAAATATGCCTGAAATTGGCGAAGTTAGCAGAATAGTCCACTTCATCCGAAAGCACCTCGTCTCTCGGCGCATCGCAAATGTCAAAGCAGCAGAAGATGCTATCGTGTATGGCAAAGTCGGCACCTCCGCCGAAGCCTTCGTGACAGCAATGAAGGGGAAGACCATAGTGGGCGCGAAGCAACAGGGAAAGTACTTCTGGCTCGAGATGGACACCCAGCCGCATGCGCTGATGCACTTTGGAATGAGTGGTATGTTTTGGTCAATCTCCCTCCGGCACTTTTCCAGGCTGCTCCTGTCTATATCGTACCCCCAGTCGCAGATCTCGCTGACCTCGATGCGCAGGCTGGATGAAGTTCTCCAACGAGGAAACATTCTACTACTCCTCCAATCGCAAAAGCCAGGCCACAAGCGCCGACGCCTCAGACGACGACGCCTCTCCCAGCACATCCAAGCCCAAGTCCAAGAAAGCCAAGAAAGCCGAACCCAACGACGCGGAGCCCGAATGGCCACCAAAGTACTGGAAATTCATTCTCGACATGGACGAATCTGACGGCAAGCCCGCGTGTTCTGCAGCTTTCATCGACGCGCGCCGTCTTGCTCGCATCCGGCTGGTCGATGCCGCTGCGGAGGAGATGCGCAATACTACCCCACTGAAAGAGAACGGACCGGATCCTGTTATTGACAAGCACATCCTCACTGTGGACTGGCTGCAGACGCGGCTGGCGAAGAAGCGCGTCCCTATCAAGGCGTATCTCCTGGACCAGGCGAATATCAGTGGAATAGGCAACTGGGTCGGCGACGAGATCCTGTACAATGCCAAGATCCACCCAGAACAATACAGCAACACGCTCTCCGCCGCCCAAGTCGTGCAATTGCATGAAAGTATGAGCTACGTATGTGGGCTAGCTGTTGAGAAGCTTGCGGACTCGAAAGAGTTTCCCGAGGACTGGCTGTTCAAGCATAGATGGTCGAAGGGAAAGAAGGGCCAGGGCGTGAATGTGCTGCCGAATGGCGAGAAGATTGAGCATATCACTGTTGGCGGACGCACGAGTGCTATCGTACCGAGTGTGCAGAAGAAGACGGGCCCTGTTGCTGGTGATGTTGAGGATGGGGATAGTGACGATGACGTGGCGGACGGTGAGACTAAGAAGGTTGTCAAGAGTGCCCCTAAGAGAGCTGCGAAGAAGGGTGCGGCAGGTGGAAAGCGAAAAGTGGAAGACGACGACGAGGTATCACTAAGTGATCAAGAGAGAACCATTCCTCAGCAGCCACCCGCCAAGAAGGGCAAGACGGCGACGCCAAAAAAGAGCGAAGGCACTGCGAGCAAAGCAAAGAACACGGCGACGAAAAGAGTGTCAAGGAACGGGAACGAAGAGGACGTCAAGGAGGAAGATGTGGACGGCGAAGAGGTCCGTACTTCTGCCAAGAAGAGGAGTACGAAGACGACGCCGAGCAAGGCGAGCGCTTCGGAAACAGTAAAGACGGAAGAGCAGGCTTCGGAGACGAAAGGCCGTCGGCGATCTGCCAGAAACAGCAAGGGTTGAAATACCTTTGAAAAAGCTATGCAGCTATGACTCTAAGTCGACCTGTATCTCTCTTTCATCGCCGGTCCATGCTCTGTTTGATTCCTTGCTTCGATGTTAAGACCCAAAGTCATGCGGCACTCCACAGCAACAAGCAAGCGCAAGAACGCGGATCCCCAAACGAAATACCAACATCGAAGGCGGACAGCATGATGGCCCACCCCTATAGACTAGACCACAAAGCAAAAGTCCTACGCTGCTCTCTAAGAGTCCTCATAGCTTCGAAGTCTCCCTGCAGACTGAAGGCATCTTGTGGTGACGACCTCAATCACCGACGACTTTCTGACGATGCGAATGCTTGACAGTGGCCTCTCGTCGCTCACCACCTAAATACCACTGCCGGTGCCCATCGCGAAAACACTTCATCCATCTGAACTCCGACCCAACTCAATTCTCATCATCCGAGCCTGCTGACCTAGGGCGCTGGTTGATACCACTGTCGATAGAACTTGAATCATTCTCTGCCAGGATGTCTGTGTCCGAGCTGGACTCATCGAGACTGAGTAGATTGAACCGGTTGACATTGGATGTCGTTGTTGCAGCCTTCCGAGGTGAGATCGGTCGCGTGACGACAGCTTGGGTCGAATAGCGAGGTCTTAGCTCCACTTCTGGTAAGGGAATGGCACACTCGTCGGGGAAATAGTCGATTCTCATGTTTTTGTACGTCTTCCTGGAAAGCAGACAAATTCGAGCCAAGTTCGCCCCAATCAACGAACTTGTACTAACGTAAAGATCGTAGCCTTTGAAGGACATGTGGCAAATGGAAAGATTGTGAATGTGCTCCAGGTGGTCTCTAACCTCGTCTTCGGTGACACGGTTCAGTGCATTGCGAAGTAGCAAGTTGCGTGTTATGCCTTGGGCAAGCTTGTTGAGCATGTTCCGATGAGGGGTCATCTGCCAATCGCTCCAGCTGACTTCAATCTGTGTATTTGTTAGTTAGTTGTATCCACAAAACGATCAGGCATACTGCGCAGCCTCATGTCTCGAGATTACAACATACCCTCTTCGTTCCGATGTAGATGTCATTGCGCTTGGTGAATGTCAGAAAATCAGATGCACCCTCGGCGAAACTGATTGCAGCTGAGCGTTCTGCGGATCGAAGCCAAAGGTGGATGAGACGTCCTCCTCGGATGACGTTCGTAATGTCCTTGAGTGTGACGCCTGCGGGGAGCGAGCTGAACAGAAGCGTGTGATCTTGACGTGGTCCTCGTTGGCGCGGCTGCTGTGCTTGCGCACTCCATTGACCCACTCTTTCAAAGTCGTCCTCTGAAGGCGTACAGATCGAGCTCATGTCATCTTGGTAGATTGTTTCGAGCTCCTGGTTGTGATCGGGAGTGTGGACTTCCTGATGCTGGCCGTTGTACTGCGCTGAGACTTCAGCCGTGGTCCGCTGATTGATGTAAGGAGTCGACGTTGTGAATGCATTTGGCTCATCAGTATTGATTGTGTTCATGCGTGTGCTCTCCCAGCCTTGTGAGGTTTTGCTGGGTGGACTCAAGTGACCCAAATCAGCCAGCTGTGTTACGCTATCGACACGGCCATCGTAGCCCCAAAGACCTGGTGGAGGCCGAATTGTCGAGTCGAATGCTGGACGAACAAGAACAGTCAAGGTCCTGTCGTTGTATCAATACCCTCCTGCGTGCAGCTATATAAGACACAGGCTCTGATAGTTGGAGACTTACTCCTCATTCACTCCTCCATTAATCAATGATTGTCGGAGTGCCTCTTCCTGGTGTCAGTGCTTGGACTGACAAATGATGCGGTTGGGTAGGTTCGTACGGTATTCTCGACTTTGCTTAATCTGATAGTGTACAGTCAGCACACGCGACCCTGGTTGGTAGGACATCACCTACGAGGTCATCGAAAATGCTCTTGAAGATTCGTATCGTGTTTGGGCTTCCGTTGCTATTCGGACTGGGCAGGACGCCTGACACTCCATTGCCATTTGATGGTTCGAAAGAGCTTGTGGCGCTGGAGGAAAAGCTGTTAGTAGGACGACTGTTAAGATAGTGCGAGTGTAACAGCAGCGTTTGGACCAACGCACCGACTCAGCAGCAGGTCAAAGTAGGTCTTCGCAATAGTAACTGTTAGTGTCGGTGAAGCCATGACGGGAAAGCGCTGTATGATAACTGCAAGATGGAGGAGAAGGAATGAGAAGATGAGATGGCAGAAGATCAGAAATAGTCCCCTCCTTTGTTAGTCATTCTGAAACAGCAAGCACGACCCTGAAACAAACAGTGAATTGAGGACGGACACTGCCAAACAGCCGCTGGCAGAATGATTATAGCTCTATGTGAGTACCTATGGCCAGCTTCGTTTTTGATTGTGATGCAGCGCTTTAGTGTACGTCCTCCTACCACAACGGTGATGTTCATTTACTAGCTGCGATAGCTTACGAGCAGCGGCTGCGCCTGGTAGATCTCTTGTACTCTTGGCAATGCCAGTCTTGATCTCCTTGAGGAACATAGGCAAATGCTGTGAAACTTCAGGCCTGAGACAGTCTCAGGCGGCCTGGTGGTATATATTAAGATGACACCCAAGCATAGGGCACGCTGCCCTACGGTGATGCGGAATGAGCATTGGTGATGCAACAAACGGGAGAAGAACGTCGTTATTCCCACCACTTGTGCTATCTCCTCGCCCATTGTGATGTCGTAGACATTGATGTTGTGCAATCAAGACAGCTAGAACCAGGATATCGGGTTCATCCCATTCTCTCTGTCGGCCATTGTGCTTGTGCTTGTCACGCTGAGGTCAGCCTTGGAGGCGGGAGGAGATCTGGAAGAGGGGCTTCTCTGACATGTGCTTGCACTTTTCGAAAATCAACCATCTGCATAACGTCAATTGACGATACCAGACCAATACATACACATCACAACCCGCGCAATGTCGACAGCACCAAAGGGCGAGGCGCCGCACCGCCAGATCGATGACGAGTCCGACGTTGAGGAGGAGGCGATGATCGAGGACTACAGACAACAGGTCGACTACGAGGATGGCATGGACGCAGAGTTGGACGACGGCGCATATGGAGGAGCACAGCAAGACATCCAAGGACAGTTACAAGCGGCAGTCACACCGCTGGAGTACGGTGCTTCTCTGGACGTGAAATTCGCGAGTTACGACAACTACGTCAGCCTGTTTCACTACATCTTGAACTCAGAAGGTCCCGTTGACCTGGAATTGCCATCAGTATGTGTTCTCGAAGAGCCCGGATAAAAGTAGGGAATCTAATCGAGTACCAGTACTACTGGGCATGGGATGTGATCGACGAGTTCATCTACCAATTCAACAGTTTCTGCACGTACAGACAACGGGCAGCACTAAAGAACGAGAATGAGGAGGAGCTACAGATTCTACGAGACAGCTCGAATACATGGGGATGCTACAACGTCTTGAACGTGCTGTACTCATTGATCCAGAAATCACAAATCAGCGAGCAATTAGCAGCAACAAAGCGTGGAGAAGATCCAGCTGCTTACGCAGGTGAATATGGGAACCGACCATTGTACAAGATGCTGGGCTACTACTCGATCGTGGGACTTCTCCGTGTACACTGCTTGTTGGGTGATTTCAGCTTGGCTCTGAAGACTCTGGATGACATTGAGCTAAACAAGAAGGCAATGTTTGCGCGAGTCGTGGCAGCGCATTTCGACACATACTACTACGTTGGATTCTCCTACATGATGATGCGCAGATACGCAGATGCGATCCGCATGTTCAGCCACATCCTAGTATACGTCAACCGAACAAAGAACTTCCAGAAGAATGCTCAATATGATGCTATTACCAAGAAGAGCGACCAGATGTATGCTCTCATTGCCATCTGTGTCGCACTCCACCCCACACGCCTTGATGACACCATTCACACTGCATTGCGGGAAAAGTACAGCGAAGACTTGAATCGTATGCAACGCGGCGGACCGGAAGCCCTTCCTTTGTTCGAGGAGCTATTCACCAAGTCATGCCCAAGATTCATTTCGCCGACACTTCCAGACTTTGACAACCCAGCAATCAATGTTGACCCCATCGAACACCATCTCGCAGTGTTCATGGACGAGGTCAAGAACAACATGATGTCACCAACCGTGAAGAGCTACCTCAAGCTATACTCCACAATGGATCTCAACAAGCTTGCAGGGTTCCTGGATGTCAAGCCTGACACGCTTAGGAACTGGCTGTTGGTCAACAAGCAGAGATCTAACCAGGTTAGGTGGACCGAGGGTGGTCTGCTGGAGGGTGAGGTCATGAACAGCAGTGATCTCGACTATGCTATGCAAGGCGTAAGTTGGTTCTGTACTTCACCACGTGCATTGACACTAACAATTGAGCAGGACTTGATCCACGTATCCGAGACGAAAGTTGGACGCAGACTAGTCGATTGGTACTTGCGCAACCTTGCACGAACATACTAAGGATGTGCGATGCACTCCACCTAGACGAGCATTTACGCTTGTTACCAATGCTGATCCGCGTACAGATTGACGCCGATGAACCTCCCTCATTAGACATCAGCATATTCTGCGGATCTCCGAAAAGGCTGCGTCTGCAGCGGACCTTGTATGACATTGGCCTTCGGACCAGGCACTTCACGGAGGGGCGGGAAGACATCGAAAGGCACTTTCCAGGATGAAAAGTTGTAGTGTGTGTGTGCTGTGGTCACCCAGCGACGCACAGAGAGAGGACGGTCTCTCGTTGTTGAACAGAGACTCCGAACAAGCCTCCCCTACGGCACGCACATTCCTGTATGAGGGATGAATGTTGAGAGAGGACTTCTTAAAGTATATGAAAGTTCGCGCAGGAAATATATTGTATTTGACGGAGCGTCTGCTTATCGAGCTTGGTCCGATTGTTGAGATCATCCAACATCAGCAAGTCCTCCCAGTAGCGTTTGAACTCCTATGCTTGCCTGTGTATTGGTGTGTGATCTCTCTATGGAGATATCCTCCTCTGATTCCCGCCTCCTTTCGCCTTTTTAGCGAGCCTATGACTCTGCTATGTTCCACTAAGCAACCGTCGGAATCGTCAGAGCAGGAAAGAGAAAATTCAAGCATTTACTGCTCACATGATGTGAGCTTGTAGAAGAAGCAAGAATGCATGATCGTGAACAGCAAATCGATCTACAAAGCTTAGCTGCGGGAGCGTGCCCAGCGAACCCAATGCCGAAAGCCGTTCAACCTCGATCTCTCATGTCCGAAACAGCGAGGCAAAATGTTCAACCTTGACCGATAAGATAAGAATATAGGAAGAAAGCATACCTGAGAGTCTTCAGATTCACCACACCACTGTCACTTAGTGCCGCTCGTCAGTTGAGCAATCGCTGACCGTAAGCGAGTTCTATGACGACAACAGCAGCACCTCCAGCCTTATCGGAGGCCGGTCCGCCACAGCCATTCGCCGGCACAACCACTGGCAACAACAACAACAATGGCTCCGAGACTACGCTGGGCGCCCCTGTTCCGAATGAGCACCTCCAGAATGAGAAGACAGGAGCTCCACCACGGACGAAATGGCGACGGTTTCTGGACGTGGTCAACTGGAAGCCACGGCGTACAAGATGGAACCCAGAAAAGCCTCCAGTGTTCAACATGGCAATGAATGTCCTGTTTGGCTTTGCAGGAGCTTTCACTGTTGCTGATTTGTGAGAAGATGATACTGCGTGGAGGTTGTTCACCTTGCTAATGCACGGCAGATACTACTCCCACCCCATCCTGAACGTCCTAGCACGAGACTTCGGCGTGTCCCAGGAGCAGGTCAGCAGAATACCTACCCTCTCGCAGTCCGGCTACGCAGTCGGTCTTCTCTTCCTCTGCCCACTTGGCGACATCTTCAAGCGGCGACCGTTCGTCCTCGCCTTGGTCTTTTTCACAGCTACGTTATGGATCGGACTGTGTTTGACAAAGAGCTTCGACGCCTTCTGTGCCATCAGTTTCCTGACTGGCATCACGACAGTCACGCCTCAGCTCATGCTACCACTCGTCGGCGACCTGGCTCCTCCGAATAAACGAGCGGCAGCACTGTCCATCGTCTCCGCTGGAAACCTGCTCGGTATCCTAATCGCCCGACTGCTCAGTGGTATAGTAGCGAACTTTACATCGTGGAGGAATATCTACTGGATCGCGCTTGGATTGCAGTATGCGATATTCGCCCTGCTTTGGCTGTTTATGCCCGATTATCCGTCGACGAATCTGGGTGGGATGAACTATTTCAAGCTGATGTGGACGATGTTGGGCATGTTGAAGAAACATCCTGTACTGGTACAAGCGTGTCTGATTGCGTTTTGCACGTCGGCGCCGTTTACGAATTACTGGACGACGTTGACCTTCCTTCTCTCGGGGGCGCCTTATTTCTATAGGTACGGCACACTTCCCACTCCCTTCTCCCC
>Ga0058702_10000917_pt1 | contig 11495 bp, 17 predicted proteins | sample AgamicOrSfe_FD_83781 | JGI IMG/M metagenome (GOLD analysis project Ga0058702, IMG submission 83781) | Agave microbial communities from Guanajuato, Mexico - Or.Sf.e | ecosystem: Host-associated > Plants > Phyllosphere > Phylloplane/Leaf | place: Guanajuato, Mexico | collected 2012-05-30
ATACATATCACGTTCACAATATAATACCCGTCCTGTTCGACGGTGCAGACGCCGCCGCCTTCGATGCAGCGGTGCTTGTCGGCTTCAAGAGCGCAGTCGAAGGGGGTGGTGAGTGTGAGTTTGGTAGAGGATGCGGAGGTTGGGGAATTGCAGGTCGCGCGGGTGAAGTAGGCGACGAGCTTGAGAATGAAGAAGCGGGGGAAGGTGCCGCCGAGGTTGGAGACGCTGAAGGAAGTGGGCATTAGCAGAACGATCAGAAGAGACAAAGGAGACAGCACAACTTACGTAGCCAGCAAGGTCATGTACGTCCCTCCAATGACCGGATCCGCAATCTTGGCGTGAAATGCGCTCACGGCCACAAACATGACCGTGCTCATGAAGGTAGAGAAAACATGCTCCACAATCACCGTGCACAGATACCATGTCGTTACGCCCGTCGCCGTGGGAAAGATGGCAACCACAAACTGCGCGAATGCCGCAGCAGCAAGGCGTCCCATGAATGCCCAGCACCATAGCTGCAATGGCGGATAGTAGCTCGACCACTTCCCGGCGTAGTAGCCCAGACTGAGTTCGAACGGAAAGTCGATGAGGACTGTCAGAGCAAGATCTTCCTGGCTGAACCCTTTATCGAGAAGCTTGAGATTCGTAACCGCATCGTTAGCTTGGAAGCCGAGCTTGGCAATCAGGTGAATAGCGATGATGATCTGAATGTTACGCAGCTTGAGAATACCCCACATCACTTTGTAGACATCAGAGATGCCTTCGCGCTCTTTGGTCTTGTCTTCGCGCTTGAGGACGGCAAGACCAATGGTGACGAGAATGTACATCCAGCCCCAGAAGGTGAGGTAGCCACCGAGAGTCATGACGCCTTCGGCGGACGGCACGGAGCGGAACCATTTGTTGGCGAAGTCGGGGGAGTTGAAGGCGAGGAAAACCGTGTAGGAGAGGAATTGTCCGCCGGTGAGGCCGACGGTTTGCGCAGTCGATGCGTAGGCGATGTGCTTGTGTGAGAGTAGCGTGAGTGCCCAGCCTGGTAACAATTGTCAGTATAATTTTATCGGCATCACGCAACAAGTCCACCCTACTCACCATCAACCGCAATATCTTGTGTCGCGCAAGTAAAGACCAAGAAGAACCACCACCATGTAAAGTTCCATATTCCTGCACCTCCTTCCGCACCGGCAGCTGCCATCATACTCTCCGCCCTCGACCCTAGCCACAGCATCCCAACTCCAGACAACATCTGCACAGGTAAGATCCAGCTCTTTCTTCGCCCTATCCTCCTACTCCACACCGCATCCACAATCGGACTCCATAGCAGTTTTAACGAGTATGGATAGCTCGCCAACGAGAACACCCCTATCTGCCCGTATGACAGATGTTGTTTTAGCAGAAACGGCACCGAGCCTCCTGCCAGACCCATGGGTATCCCTTGCAAGAAGTATAGCAGCACCAGTACTAGGAAATTTCGCCTATCTTTCTCAGGCAGCTCCCAAAATCCAGCTGCTGGAGGCTCATCTTTCCCAAGTATAGGATGTAGAGGATTTTCATCCAGCGAGAAGCTTTCGTGTGACATTAGGCGCGCTGTTTGAGATGCTGAGTCTTCGTCGTCGCCTAGATCATATTTCCGTCTGTGCTCGACAGGTGTGTTCATGCCACCGTGCTGCTGATTCTGAGGATCCAAGACTCCGTTGCGTATGGACTTAGCGTTCGGCGTCGAACGTCGCTGATGGCTCATGTGGTTGTGTCCTTGTACAGTCTACCCCGCAATGTATGGCGAAGTGGCTTCCGATCTTGATGTGGTGAGTTCTCCTAATTATTTCTTGCGAGCTCGTGATGCAGGATATTGTGAAGCACCTCAGGTGTCGCGATCCAGAATCGTAGAAGATGTCGTGGGCGAGCGAGTCTGTGTTCTACAACCTCAAAACACGACAATAGGAATGCAGAAAAGGACTATGAAATCTGAGATCAACTTGAAACGTCTACCCTAAACACATTGCTTTTTCTGGTTACAGCGGACCCCTATTTTGAGGCACGCGAAAGTTGTTGTTCCAGGTTGTCTAGGCTTGGCTTCCGACAACATTCTGATGCTCCTACGACATCTACATCTGCCAGGTCTCACCCGCTATGCTCACGCAGCTGGCATCCAGGAGTCGCTCGTCTCCGCATTCCTAGCTCAGAAGGCCAATAAGACGCTCATACCTCCTCCGCCCACCATTCTCACGTTCCAGTTCCATCCTGTCTATACATGCGGTCGTCGTGAAGCCAACTCTCTTAGTGCTGAGCAAATCTCTTTCCTCCGCCATCGAGATCCCACGAGTTCAGAAAAAGAAGATGTCGCAGATTTCGAGTACGCTGCCCGTGGTGGCCAAACGACGTATCATGGTCCTGGACAGCTTGTAGCATATCCCGTTCTCGATCTCAGGGCGCACGATCTCTCGTCTCGCTGCTATGTGAATCTACTTGAAGAGACCGTAATCGCTACTTGTGCTCGTCATGGCATCAAGGGCTTCAGGACAGACAATCCAGGCGTTTGGGTCAGTGAGGAGGAGAAGATTTGCGCTGTCGGAGTACATTTGAGGAGGTATATTGCTAGTCACGGCATTGGTCTCAATGTGACGGATGAGCCATTGGGTTGGTTCAAGAGGATTGTAGCTTGCGGGTTGGAGGGGAAGAGAGCTACAGCACTAGAATTTGCAAGCTCAAACAAGATCGAAGGTGGTGCAGATACTGTCGCAGATGTGTTTGTGGAGGAGATGGCGAGTAGACTGGACGGCATCACCGAGGTGAAAAGTATCACGGAAGGGGAGTTGCTTTCTGCACTTTCCGGAAGTCCGCCTGTGTCGATTTGACAGTGTCCATTAGTGCCATCATCAATGGCTCCAGCTTGGTTGATGAGCTAGCTCATCCCAAGGTACGCCCGACCTGTAAGGATTGCCTCAAAGTGCGATATTCGCGATTTTTGATAACGGCTAGTGACCTCAATGTTCAATGTATCATACTTCATCGGCACCATCGTCTCCGCAGCCATCACTCTCAGAACTGTGGACATTGTGGGTGATTGGTCATGGAGACTTCCTAGTCTGCTATAAGCGTGCCCTAGCATGCTCCAAATCTGCTTCATCTTGTAGGTTTTGCAAGTGTCAGTCCTTGATCCTTGCTAATCGTCATCACACAGTCTGATCCCAGAATCACCCCGCTGGCTCATCAGCCGCGACCGCCACGAAGAGGCTTATAATGTTCTTGTCAAGTACCACGCAGAAGGTGATGCCGACTCTCTTCTTATTAAGGCAGAGATGGCGCAGATCCGCTCAACGATCGAGCTGGAGATGAAGCTAGCCAAACAGTCCTGGCTCGACATGGTGCGCACGCCTGGTATGCGGCGCCGTGTCCTGATCGCTGCCATGATCGGTCTGTTTGGCCAGATGTCTGGAAATACGCTGCTGTCATACTATTCGAACTTGCTTTTCCAGACGATGGGATACACGACCAGCTATGGAAAGACTCGCATCAACCTTGCCAATCAATGTTGGTCTTTGCTTGTCGGTGTCACTGCTGCCTTGCTGGTTGCGAGGTTCCCCCGCCGCATCATGGTAAGTTGCACGCCTGTGGCCCTCAACGCCATAAACTGGAAATTCCTCGCCATCTACTGCGGATGGATCTTCTTTGAGTTTATCTTTATTTACTTTTGCTATCCGGAGACCTCAGGACGCACGCTCGAGGAGTTGTCGTTCTTGTTTGAGGACAAGGCGTTGGCGGAGCAGGCGGTGGAGAGTGTGGAGAAAGTGGTGCATAATGATGATGCGTTGGAGATGGACCCGGACTTGAAGAAGGCGGGGGTGGTGAGGGTGGAGAGTGTGCAGCCGAAGGAGTTGTATTGAGGTGCGGGAGAAATCAAATGTGCTGAGGTGGTTGTGAGGAAGTGCATGAATTTGTGGTAGGACACAATAGTGAATGTGATATGACATCTTGCTCTGATTTGGTTACTTTGATAGTGGTAGCACATTATTGCGATAACCTGGTTGACGTGAGATGAGGCAAAGTGACGACTTGTACAGTCATAGGAACAAGGTCTGAGAAGAGTCTGGGAGAGTGCTGTGGAATGCCCCAATACACGTGAAGCAGTTCGTGAAACAACTCGTGGCGCATGCTAAAGTCACAGCCCTTGCGAACAAAAGTCTGGAAGGAGTCTAGGAGAGTAGCGGAGAGATTCTACTTGGACGCATGGTCCGGCACGACAAGGACGATGTGGTAACGTACTCACGTAATGATGTATTCAGGAGTGACAAGAACTATTCTCAAGCTGTTCTCGCGCGCGAAAACATGAGTGCGGGTAACATGTCCACGACGAGTAACTCTGCCTTTGCAACCACAGCTTTTCACGACATGCACGATACCAGAGTGCGCAGTCGAGCGGCCCGACACGACAGAGGCTATGCTCCTAGTCTCTTCGTGGATGAGCTTGCTTGACCGTGGCTAATGCGCACCTCGAGTATGGTAGCCGTGGTGTGAACGAGAGTCTGATAGAAGTGTGAACTCCTTACCAGCTCTAATTGATATCATAGTCTAATAAGGAAGTATGGAACAAGCTGAATGAGAGACTCGATGTCATTCTGCTTAAATTTCAGTGATATACACTGCTAAGCATTCTGCAGCAATCTTCACGGCACGAGTATGGTCGTAGCAATCAGAGCTCTGGATCAAGAGGATAGGCTCAAGAGAGCTAGCGATCATGATTCGGAGCGGGGAAATTACCTAAAAAAATTGCTGTCGAGCTGGAAGGGACGACTTTGACTTACTTGACTGTTTGACATCAGGAATGGAGGATAGGAAGTGTTCGATTGCTAAGACGTTAAACTGTCAGGAAGGGTAGGTGTTGATTTCGAAGGCAGTAAACCACCAGGATGTCGAAGTTGATCTATGACCAGTGACATTGATTGTCTATTGTATGTAGTTTCTCGATAAGCGCAAAGAGATGCAGCTCGTGATGATATGGAATGTCTGGTTGAAGTCTGGTTTGTAAAGCCGATCCTTTAGGAGGGAGGGCTTGGGTTTGGTTCTACAAGAGCGAAGAATCACATCTTGTTAAAGGGATGGGAATGATGGATATTTGGGATTCGGAGTGTCTGTTGAAGTTGAGGTCACATCTGCCCAGATATGTAGGGAACAGTGAGGATTGAACTATTTGATTGTTAGCATGAGCTAAAGAGGTTGATACAGCTCGACAGCAATCGCTCTGACCGTGTGGCCATGAGAGCAGATGATGCCGGAGACATTCTCTAAGTCAATTTGTATCCTGCAACTCGTTCAGGAAGGGAAGAGCTAAAACGGTGATGCGTCAACTCGTGCTCCAGCATTGTGTGGCGAGTCCTTCGTTGAAAAGACATTGCTGCCGAGCTGAACTAGATTCTTGATTTAGAAGACATTTCTCAGGTTTCACGTCGAGAAAGCTAAACACAGGCTTTGGCAGAAATGGACTATCGGCCAAGTCGAGTGGAGCGTTGTAAATGTGCAGCAGATAGCGACCTTCGGCTGCGATTTGCTCCAAGAGAAGCTTGTATACAACATAGCCCTGCGGTCGATGAGATCGCGAAATGAGTTCAAATGACGGGAGATGGTTCGGCCGCTGAAGAGAGAAGGCGGTTGTTTGCATAGATTCTCTTAGTTTGGAATTTCCGGCTGTTGTTTCCTTCTGTGAAGAGTGCCGTAATGATCCTGCTCATATTTCTGAGAGGTGATTGTACGCTTGTGACAATCGCTGAGTGGCTCGAATGGTCGTATTTAGCCTGGCTAAGCCATGTGCAGGTGTTCAACCGAAAGCCGTTGAAACTCCTTTGTTTCAGCAATGTTTGAGCCTAAATGCGGGGAGACGGCCAGTCGTCACTGCCTGTTTCGGAAACTGCGCTTAAATTAGCCCACGTGACGAAACGTCAACAAATCCGAATGGCCGAGCGAGCCGATGCACAATTTTGTGTTTCGCATCCTCCTTTCAAACTCCATCTCCTCTCCTCCGCTCTCCTTCAGCATCAGCAACCTCTTAACAATCCTCACGTCTTGTTACTCCTCCTTTCGCTTTTCCTCAAGTCACCAACCTAGACTGCTCAACTCACATCGCCCGTCATTCCTGCTCACACATCAGCCACCATGGTCTGCCTCTCTTTCGGCGCAATCTTGTGCTTCATCAGCCTGCTCGGACTCTCTCTGGCAAACATTCATTTCACATGGATCGAGCCATCCTGCGATCCTCTTCTCCCTGCATGGAATGGCTGTCTCAAAGGCCGCATCTGCGAAGTCGATGGAAGGTCAGCAAAGTCTGTGCTTTGACGCAAAGATTAAGACTCACATCTGTTGCAGTTGTCACGCTCCGAATCGATCGCATCACCTAAGCAAACGAGCACTCTCAACCGACGGACGATGTGGGCCCATGAATGGTGGACTGCTGTGCGATCCTGGCTCGACCGCTTACGAAGGAACATGCTGCTCTCAGTATGGCTGGTGGTAGGTTTTCCTGGTCTGACATTGTTTCAACATAAAGCTGACCAGCTCAGCGGCAACACGGATGCCTACTGCGGTACTGGATGCGTTACTGGCTGTTCTGCATCTTCCACATTCAACCCATCACCAATAATCACCTCGCTCATTGGGGTCATCCCGACAAGTAACGTGATACATCTGGTATCATCAACCTCCGTCGGTGAACCAATCCTCGGCCAAGCCATGTCGAGCATAAGTGCTGCGGCCCCGGAAGCGACTGGTCTTGTTACCGCCGATGGAACATGCGGGACAAACTATGGCGGCACCGTCTGTGGAGACTGGATCAAAGGCAGCTGCTGCTCGATGTATGGCTGGTGTGGCAATACGTAAGACAATTTCAGCATATCCACTGGCGAAGATGGTGATTGACACAAGATGCAGTACCTCCCATTGTGGCGATGGTTGCCAATCAGGACCTTGTCTCAATGGTGCGAGTGTTGCAGCGCCAGGTCCAAGTCCTGCGCCTGTCAATGCAAATCCCGGCTCGATTGCCATTGTTGGTCAATCTGGTGTTCCTGCCATGCATGTTGCTCTGGCGCAAAACGGCCGCGCTATCTTCATCGACAAAGTCGAAAACTACACCCAGCTCGTGCTTCCTGACGGCTACTATGCATACTCAGCAGAATATGATCCTGTCACAAATGAAGCTGTTCCTGTCAGCTACAAGACAAACGCTTTTTGTTCAGGTGGTATTTTCATGGCCAATGGTACTCTTCTCAATGTCGGCGGCAACGCTCCTCTTACCTTTATTGATCCGACGGTCGGTGATGGCTTTCAGGGATTGAGATACCTCACGAGGTCCTTGACTGATGCTAGTCTCGATGGCGAATCCTGGAGCGAGCCTGGCAACCAGCTAAACACAGCACGCTGGTATGCTTCGGTGCAGGTATAATAGCCATAGAATCCAGCCAGTCGATCGAGCTAATCACCCCAGCAGATCATGCCTGATGGAACAATCTTTGTCGCATCTGGAAGTCTCAATGGTCTCGATCCAGCAGTACAGGCTAACAACAACCCGACTTATGAATTCCTCAATACTGAGGGCGTCACAAACGGAGTATCAGTCGACATGGATATCTTGGTCAAGAACCAGCCATATTACATGTATCCGTTCCTGCACGTTTTAAATGATGGAACCCTCTTCGTGTTTGTCTCCAAGTCGTCCGAGATCTTTGATGTGGGCACAGCTTCGACAGTCAAGACATTCCCAGACCTTCCTGGAGACTACCGCACGTACCCAAACACAGGATCCTCGGTACTGCTGCCGTTGAGCAGCTCGAATGGCTACGCCCCAGACATTGTCATTTGCGGAGGAGGTGCTTACCAGGATATCACATCGCCGACTGATGCTTCCTGTGGTCGCATTCAGCCTTTGTCTGCTAATTCTGCCTGGGAGCTCGAATCCATGCCTGAAGGCCGGACAATGGTGGAGGGCACACTCTTGCCTGATGGAACAGTAATCTGGGTGAGTGGCTGCTCTCAAGGTGCTCAAGGTATGGTTCTTGAATGATATTACGGAGATCGGAGGACTTCATACTAATCATGACAGGGTTTGGTCTTGGAGCTGATCCCGCGTATGAGGTATTGATCTATGATCCTGCTCAGCCTGTTGGTCAGCGTTTCTCTACCGGTCCAAGCTCAACAATACCTCGTTTGTATCACAGCGTTGCTCTGCTGCTTCTTGACGGAACAGTCATGATTGCTGGGTCGAATCCCATTCAACAGCCAGTCCTTGTGGCCAGTGCCGAAAACCCGTAAGTGTGATTTGGTCATGATCCCTGGCACATTCTAGACTCACACACTGACAAATCTCATCTGCAGCTTCGTCACCGAGTTCCAAGTGGAGATCTACATACCACCCTACCTCTCGGGTGCCAACGCCAACAACAGACCCACAAACATGGTCCTATCCAGCACGCAACTTACCGCCGACGGCAGTACATTCACATTATCTTTCACAAGTCCAGCCAACGGACAGACACCCACAGTCACAATATACTACGGCGGATTTATCACGCACAGTGTTCACATGGGCCAGCGCATGGTCATGCTCGACACGACGGGCTGGCAGGCTGGTGCGGGAGAACAGACTTTGACGGTGACTATGCCGCCGAACGGTAATGTTGCACCGCCAGGTCCGTATGTGGTGTACGTTCTCGTGGACGGCGTGCCTGGGGTTGGGCAATTCGTCAGTGTGTCAGTTTGAGCATGGTGGTAAAGAAGTTGCAGAGGTTGCTATTCTAGTTGGTGATGCTTGCTTTGAAAATGTCGACGCCCCTTTTCATTCACTTCCGACATGTACGGAGCACACTCTTTTCAATTCGTCTTAGCCCGGGGTGTTCATTGTACAGCATGCTTACTAGCATTAGTTAGAGTATGAAGCATCATTTTGTATCTCGGCAAGGCTAAGCGAATGTTCACTCTCTGCATGTACGCGAAGCGTACCGGAAAACAGCCACACATCAGGACACAACAATACCACAGTACATGTTAGAATGAGGGTCGGACGTAGAGGGCAGAAAGAACGTACTGCTGCGCGCCGCCAGTGTGTCATCACTTTGCCGTCAATAAACCTAAATAAGCATTAAATCATTACAGTAGCCTTCAGGCCTGACGCCCTCCACCGACCCCAGCCTCTTCCAGTTCCAAAATCATCCTCACCTCAAAAGAACCACGATCCGCCTCTTCCTTGCCCACCCGCTTCTCTACACACTCCCGTCCAGATTCCTGCGCACTCACGCTTCCACTCCCATTTCCACTCCCACTCGCACTAATTCCCTTCTCCCAATTCCTCTTCGCCAAATGCAGTCCCGCCTTGACCTTGCGCCAGATTGGCATTGAGCTCAGCCACGGCTTTGGCTTGTCGATGCTGGAGTCGCCGTCTGAATCCCAGAAGGACTGTAGTGTGGACTCGGGTGCTGGCGTTTCGGATGCGGCCCGCTGCAGAGCGTGAGTGTGCGTGGTGGTGGGTGAGCTGGGAGCAGGAAAAGAAGCAGATGCAGTGGCTGAGATAGTTGCTGGAGCTGGAGTTGGTGTACTTGTAAAGGACACGGCGAGTGATCGCGAGGTATATGACGCAGCAGTCGGTGTCACAGGGACAGGCGGGATCGGTCTACTCGGCGGAGGGCATGTGGGCGGCGAGTAAGGCATCGCGGGTAGCGGCATATTGAGACGACCTGGTAGCTTCTGCTGACGTGGGCTTCGCAGCTGGCCGCTCGCACTGTGGGAATTGGTCCGGCCTCTGGAACGTGGTGTGCTCGCCACGGAGGCGAGTGAAGCTGAGGGGGAAGCGTCGTAGAGCATTCGTGGGTCGAAACTCCTGCTGTCGACGTCGGGTGTGGTCGTGCGAGGGGATGAGGCAGAGTCGTCAGGCAAGTCGATGTTGATGGTGTCCATGGAGCTCGGGGTGAAGTGGATATATCCGTCATGAGGATGGGATGAAGGCTGGATTCTTTTGAAGCTTTCGCGAGCAGGGACAGGGGGAGGCGAGAGAAAATAGGTCTGCTGGCTGAGAACAGCGGGCTTGGGTGACGAAGGAGAAGCTGAAGCTGAAGACGGCGACCAGATATCGCTGCTGCTCGGTGAAATCAAGGGAGGTGGACTGATCGAAAGATCAAGGTGTAGTCGATGTCTGGCTTGTGTGGTGATGTCGTTGAGATAATGCTGTCGCGTGCTGCATAAGTCAATATTGTGCGGCATTGACATTCTAGAAGATGAAGTTGATACAGGCAGGGTATGAGAAGGACTCATAGGCATCGGAGGTAAGGGGAGTGCCGAGACCATCAACTGGGGCTCGTTGGAGACGGTGCTGCGTCGAAGCATGCCGAATGACTTGGACTTTCTGAACAACCCACACTGCTCCTTGGCCATTGGAGTCTCAGGTGATGTGATCGCAGCAGAGAGCTCATTGCCGACGAATAGAGATGGAGGCCCTATTCCAGCCGCCACAGCCCTTGCCCTGAGGCTCCGTTTGTAGTCGCGTAACGTCGAGTTACGTGCCCTTGTCGTCGGCATGTCGGCATCAGGATTCGAACGGGTGTATGGTGACCATGGTGGAAGTGGCTCTGGCGCTGGTGTGGTATTGAGCACTAAACCAGTGTCTGATTGCTTGTGCGTCACGGTTTTCCGTCTGATGAGTGGTATGGGGGATGATGTTAGTGGTGATCCCACTGCGAGGTCTGATGCCGAAGATGAAGGGCCTTGATTTGCCGGTCTCGGGCGCACATTCGGTGCCACGTTGCTCTTTTGATGTCGTGGATGAGGCCGAGATGATGATTGTGTTGTTATGGATAATACCATTGGCTCTTGAGCTGACGAGACTTGTGCCTCAGGACGATATGTTGAGCAACGCGAGAACGTGCCATTCGTCGCTGGAGGTGTTGCGATGTCGTTGGTCACACTCGAGAGCGCTTCCCTCTGTGCAGGTGGTTGCTGCCTGGTGACAGAATAGGCAGCGAGACGATCAGGTGTAACCTGAGATTGATATGCTTTCTGCATGACATCGATGTGGCGTGAGTGTGGTAGAGACATGATGCTGAGGAACTGAGCTGGCTTCGGGCAGACAAGCCTAGATGGGTCGAGATAGAGCTCCAAACGGCGAGGTAGTATGTCGGGAAGGCTGGATGAGCGATCGAGTAGTAGTGTGTGATACACACTCAGGCAGTGGGTCAGGCACCGATACAGAAAGATGAGACCGGGTGGCAAGGACGAGGTCAGTCAGACAAGGCTCGAAGCTCGTTCCTGCTGGTTTCGGATTTCGCAGCGGGAAGTCGAACTCATTTTATGTCCAACATGCCTCGCTCGAGACACAATCACTCGTCTCGGACGGAGGACGGAACAGGTCGCGCCGCTCCTGGCTTTCTCAATCACACTCATCGTTCGAATAGCAAGTATCCTATATGCAAGGCAACGGAAGTCCTGCGTTCAGCACGTGGAGAGGAATCCATCAAGTCGCACAAGAG
>Ga0058702_10000918_pt1 | contig 11493 bp, 5 predicted proteins | sample AgamicOrSfe_FD_83781 | JGI IMG/M metagenome (GOLD analysis project Ga0058702, IMG submission 83781) | Agave microbial communities from Guanajuato, Mexico - Or.Sf.e | ecosystem: Host-associated > Plants > Phyllosphere > Phylloplane/Leaf | place: Guanajuato, Mexico | collected 2012-05-30
CAAAACGACAACATCAAGAAATGTCTATGTGACGGAGTGTAATCTATTCTAGCATCTGTAATCTAAGGTTGTATCTTCTATGAAATCAGATCTATGTATGTCTTCTCTAACCCAAACCCATCTATAGTCTATAGTCTAGCCTTGAACCTCGCATTCTCTTCCTGCAATGGCTCAGCAATACCATCTCCAGCAGCCTTCGGCTTGCCAGGCTTACCCGACTTCTTCGGTGCAGCATGATATCCACCCTTGACATTATCCGTGTTTGTAATATTACCATTGGCATCTCTCTGAATACCCAACTCTAGAAGTTTGCCAAATGCCTTTGCAAAGTGATCAAAGAACAAATCCTTGTCGGCAGCATACTTCTTGACCCAAGGGCCAAAGGACTCATCAGTGACAAGCGCGAGATCGGTGGGCAGCATAGCGAGTTCTTCGTCTAGATCTTCATCCATGTAGACGAATTGCTTGACGCCATTTTCGAGTTTCTTTTCCTTCCACTCGTATTCGGTCATGATACGATAGTAGGTATTGTTGAAGCGAGTCCCATTTGGCACCCACGGGCCGTGAAACCCAGAGCGATCCATGTGCATTCTTCCCAAATTGTGAGCGCCACTCAGCGCAACGATTTCTTGGTCCGTAAAGCCCATTCGGTAGAAGATGAAGCGGATGTGATCAGCGCCTTGAGCTCCATCCGGCAGACGACCACGAGGAGGCAATTTACTGTCGTCCACAAAGTCTGTTCTGCCAGGCAGCCATTTGATCTGAGGCCCTCCCATCTCTTTCAATGCAACAACGGCAGCCAAGGTCCATAGATCGGCGTAGGAAATCCAGGTGTGCTTCTCTTTGATGGGTTCCAGGAATACGCGCGCGTGTTGGAGTCCAGCGTTTGCTTCGTCGCCGCCTTCGGCCTTTGCAGAGGTGTTAGTTGAATGAGTCTGAGATTGTGATAGCAATGATAGCAATCATACCTCATAACGCATGCCTGCTCCATTGCTACCGCCCGTGTCGGTTTCCGAGCAATACGTGCCCGAAGCGTGCCATGCCAGACGTACTAGCACCGGTCCAGCACTTCCATCATCATATTCCGGTTGGTGTAGAATCTTTCGTATGTCTGCGGCGACGGCTTCAAAGTCTCCGGATTTGCTCATTGTTGCGCTGGATGTGGAGAATGGAATGGACGAGTGGAAAAAAGACCAGTGTTGTTTGCTGCATACACGAAGAGAGCCCGAGATATATGAAGCAAAAGGTGGCAATACTACTTACATACCTCGAGATATCATTTCGATCGGCTATTGATAACAGGGTGATTGGAATAAAAACAATGCGCCGAGGCTCGCTCTTTCGTCATATCGGAAACAACGTTTATTGGACGCACGAGGTTTTCTTACAGAGCATCTCTATGTCTTCTCAGACAACGAAGTAGAAGAAACCCGTGCCTATCCAGCTATACTTGAGAACCTATCTTCACTGCAGAAAGCGAGTCTCAGCATCTAACCCTGAGTAGACGTCGCTGCTCTCAAAATGCAATCTACATCGGGCGCGTAGTGTTGGAAATATATGATAAATGTGAGTGGCCTTGGGAAAACCATGTGCGTTCCCTATCGCACCTGCCCTTGCATGAGGTACCGAGGTACCTGGTCGGAAACGCGGCTGACATGTGAACATCAATAAGTGTCATCGAATTCTGTGGAAGACGCGAAAATATGCAAAACTTGCGAGATCGAATTTAGAAATACACAAGGCGCTGCTATCTGCTAACGCCTTCGATTAAACTCCATAGACCCACTATGTACGAAGAAACCTAAACCATGACAATGAAAGAATGGACGACGCTATGCTTACTCGCCCTTGAGCTTGTCTTGCTTCACGTTGAAAGCGGTTTCCAATAGGTCTTGCTCTTCCTTCATGTGGCTGCTCTTGAGACCAGTGGCGACACTGGCACTGGGGTTTCTACCAGCGTAGAGAACGTGTCTTCTGTTGTGGTGCTCGGTCTCGTTCAACAACGTCTCGATACGGGGTTGTGTGAAGGTCCATGAACCTGCGTTAAGAGGCTCCTCCTGGGCCCAGACAATGTTCTTGGCGTTGGGGTACGAGTCGAGGTTCTCCTTGAGCTGAGCCCAGGGGAAGGGGTTGAGCTGCTCAATACGGGTGATGGCGGTGTTGGTGATGCCATTCTGCTGGCGGTACTTGTGCAGAGCAGCGTAAACTTGACCGGTACAGAGAATGACGCGCTCGATCTCCTCCTTGGGCTGGATCTGGTGCTCGCCTTCGGTGTGAGCAGGGTCGGTGATGATCCACTGGAAGTGGGAGTCGCCAGTGAATTCCTCAATGGATGAGCGGGCCAGAGGGTGACGGAGAAGAGACTTCGAGAAGAAGAGGATAAGGGCTAGGAGACTGTCAGGACAAATGCAACGTGAAAAGAGGTGGAACAACATACGCTTTCTGAACTGTCTGTTCATCTGTCTACGGAGAATGTGGAAGAGGTTAGCAGGGGTTGTGCAGTATGCGATTTGCATGTTGCAGTCCTGGTGCTGGCGGTCGAGCTTGTTGGGTGCAGGGAAGATGCGGGGATCCTAAGAAATTGTTAATGAAAGGCTCAAATCTCCAGGGTGGCTAATCGCTTACCTCGTTACACAACTGCAAGAATCTCTCCATTCTGCCCGAACTGTGCTCGGGACCCTGACCGTCGTAACCGTGAGGCATGCTCATGACGAGACCAGATCTCTGGAGCCACTTGACCTCACCAGAAGCGATGAACTGGTCAATGATACATTGTGCGTTGTTGGCAAAGTCACCAAACTGGGCCTCCCACATGACAAGGGCAGAGGGAGATGAGAGCGAGTAACCGTACTCGAATCCGAGGACACCGAACTCACTCAAACTCGAGTTGGAGACCACGAAGCTACCCTGGTCCTTGCCGAGGTCTTGAAGAGGGGTGTAGGTGCTCTCGCTCTCTTGGTCGTGGACAACGGCGTGTCTCTGAGAGAAGGTACCACGCTCAACATCCTGACCCGAAACTCTGACGTGGTGACCCTCCATGCAGAGGGAACCGAAGGCAAGAGCCTCAGCAGTGCTCATGTCGATGTTCTTACCCTCGTTGACGGTCTTGGTGCGGTTGTTGAGAATACGCTTCAGGTTACGGTGGACGTTGAAGCCATCCGGAGGAGTTCCGATCTTGTCACCAATGTGCTTGAGAGTGTCGGCCTCGACAGCAGTGGGGAGATGAGGCAGAACCTCAGTGGCGAGCTCCTTGGGACTCTTGAATCCGTTCCATGCACTGGTCAACCATTCCTTGGCGGTAGGCTGGTAGTCCTTGCTGCGGGCGAAGGACTCCTCGAGCATACCCCAAACCCACTTCTTGTGCTCCTCAACGTCATCCTGGGTGAAAGTCTTGTCTTCGATGAGCTGGTTGATGTACTTGTCGATGGTAGGCTTCTGCTCGCCGATGCGCTTGTACATCAAAGGTTGAGTGAAAGAGGGCTGATCAGTCTCGTTGTGGCCTTGCTTACGGTAGCAGACGATGTCAATAACAACGTCCTTCTTGAACTCGGCACGCCAGTCAGCAGCAAGTTGGCAGACAAAGTTGACAGCCTCGACATCGTCACCGTTGACGTGGAAGACAGGGGCATCGATAGCCTTGGCGATATCAGAACAGTATGGGGTAGAGCGCGAGAAACGAGGGTCAGTGGTGAAACCAATCTGGTTGTTGACGACAATGTGGATGGTACCACCGGTCTGGTACGAGGGAAGAGCGTAGAAGCCCATGGTTTCGTAGACAATACCCTGTCCAGCAAAGGCAGCATCACCGTGGAGCAAGACTCCCATGGCTGAGTTGGCCTCCTTCTCATCACCGTTGTAGTGGAGAATGGCTCTGGTCTTACCAAGAACAACGGGGTCCTCGGCCTCCAAATGCGAAGGGTTGGCTACCAGAGACAGCTGCACGCGCTTGCCAGAAGGAGTGGGACGCTCGAAGTTCATACCAAGATGGTACTTGACATCACCAGAACCCTCATCAGCAGCCTCAGCAGAACCGGCAAACTCACTGAAGATGGACTCGTTGGGCTTGCGAACGACGTTGGACAGGACGTTGAGACGACCACGGTGAGGCATACCGATAACAATGTCCTTGACACCGTAATCGACACTGCGGTCAATCAAGGCCTTCATTCCGGGGATCAGGGATTCACCACCCTCGAGACCGAAACGCTTGTCGTTGGGGTACTTTGTGGCAAGGAAGCTCTCGAAGCTGGAACTCCAGATCAGACGATCCAGAATGCGTCTCTTCTCGTCGACAGAGTACTTGTAGGGTTGAGGAACTTCGATACGGGCACGTAGCCAATCGCACTGCTCACGGTCGGGAATGTGGATGTACTCGATACCGTAGCTACCGCAGTAGAGACGCTCACACGTGGCGATAATGTCCTTGAGCTTCATCTTGTTCTGACCTTCGGTAGCAAAGCGAGGCAGGATACCAGGTCCAAGGCTGAATTCTTGCTCCATGTCGGCCTCGGTAAAGTTGTAGTGGTCAAGGTTGAGCTCGGGAGGGTTGCTGTAGCCGAATTGACTGGCCTCGTTGCGAATACCGAGAGGATCGATCTTGGCCTTGTGGTGACCTCTGGCCTGGTAGGCGCGTACCAAGAGCTGGACTTTGAGATGGTTGGTCAGGTCGGAGCTGGTGCCAACGCCGGCGGCGGCGGTAGGAGAAAATCCAGGAGCTCCACCTTCAGGAGCGGGAACAATGGTAGGTGGGGGTTGGAAAGCCTGGGACATGGGCATGTCGCCCTTCTCCATGTTGCGGAAGTAGACCTGCCATGAGACGTGGACTGACTTGGGATCGCGCTTCCACTCCATGTACATCTCGTCGATGTAGTTGGCCGTGTTTCCTTGGAGGAAAGAGTCGTTGGGGTCCTGCAGGCACTGGTCAGATGGCTCGACAAGAATCTCGGATCGCGAACAAGCATACAACGCCCTTGTTGGTGTCCTCAGCAGCGACAGCATAGCTGCGGAACTGGCTCACACCAGCATCTCTCTTTGCCTGGGTCAGAGCAACAGCGGGTCTGCTTCTAGCGATGGTGGAGAAGCTGGTGCGGCTCCCGGCAGTAGCCAGGCGTTTGCCGCACTGTGAAAAAGAAGCTCTCAACATGATGAGGGCTCGCCAGTAGGGAATGAAGAGTGCGAGTAGAAGCTTCGCTTCATAGGACGGCGATTTGAGGTATGCGAAGGAAACGGGACTCGCGAGGCAAGCCCCGGCTCTATCCGCGCTCCCCTCGGCTTTCAGCTTTCGCCCAAACAACTTTTTCGTAACATCAGCGAGCGTCACACCCTGCTGGCACGGACAAGTACCGAAACACCCCGTCACCTGCTCATCTCCCTCGTTCATGCTGTCGATACATGCGCCATTTTCTACCACTCACACCAAAAGCATTAATCAGGCATGATGCATTCATGAATAGTTGTTTGCCAGAAGGAGTTGTCCAACTTTTGTTGATTACCACCACGCCAAGGAAGGTACCTAGCTGCTGTATATCGCTCGCTCCGCGTGAGGCTTCCATGGTCCTCGCAGTGTTTGGTTTGCTCCATTCCTTACGCACTGAGCGATCCGACCTGTATTCCGTCTGCCGCTCGATATTCTGCGAGTATGCCAAACTTTAGTGTCGAGCCTCAATGGTTATAGGTCAGCAAGTTGTGAGAGAGGTCACGTTTTAATTCTGACTACCGATATACCAAGAATACTCCTTTTCTATGCTTTCCATGACCAACGCCGCGCTAAAATCATAAAAATAAAGAAGATAGAGAACACGACTATTTCTTCGTCGCGTTGTAGTCCTTGAGAATGCCGACCATGTGAGTGTTGGTGTATCTGCCCACCTTCTTCGAGGTGCGCTTCTTCTTGTCTTTTCCGCCAGAAACCTTGATGACTTCCTTGACCTGACTAGTAGGAGTGATACCAGCTTTCTCGAGTTCGATTCTCAAATCACCGGGGTTGGCGGGCAAGGTAGTCTTCAACCAGTAGTCCTTGAAGTCCTGGTCTATGCGTTGATCAAGAGAAGGGTCGTTCGGCCAGACCATTTTTGGAACATTGTCCTTCTTTTGCCTCACGACCAAGAGCTCGCCCTTTGATTCAAGACGTTCAATCTCGAGAACAGCATCGGGCCAGCCTTCTTTGAGTTCCTTGACGCTGATGCCTTGAGCGGTATGCTGGCGCTGTAGGTACGCTTTTAAATCATCGGCAGAGCGAACGTTGTGAACAGGACGGAAGCGGAAAGAGGGGTGCTGTCCATCCAGGCCTTTGGGGTCATAGTCGACTTTAGGGTGCTCCATAAGCGCCCTACGTAGAACTTGACGGTGCTGCTGCTGGTTGGCAGGAATAGACAGATAGTTCCAGATGTCGGTGAAGCTGATGGGACGATCCTTGGATTTGAGATAGTCGATGGCGTAAACGACCTGGGTCATGACCTCTCTGCCTGAGCCCGTGTCGGCGGGCTGAGAATAGGCGGCATTTTGTGGGAGATCTTGACGTTTGCGCTTGAGATCTGTAGGCTGGGTCGAGGGAGTGGAGGGACGCTGTACGGGGGTAGGAACGGCAGAGGTAGGACGCTTCTGTTGAGTGTTGCGAGTAGTAGCGGCCGAGAACTCGCTGTTGAAGCTGTTGAAAGAAGCCTTGAGAGACATGGTGGTGAGAGTGTCGGCCGAACAAGGCGGCGACGATGCTGTGAGGGTGTTGCTGATGAGAGTAGTACGGCAGGCAGGAAGTCGAGATGATCCGGAATATGTGAGAGTGAGTTGGAGTGCTCGCACGTGTTGTCACGGCGTGGTTATGGAGTGGATGCGACTATAAATGTCAAGGTTCAAAGCGTGAGCAAGTGACGGAGCGCAAGGCGGCCGCAAACGGCACGGTCAGTGCGTCAACAGCCAGCTCGGCCTTGATCCGCTGCACTTTCCCATTCTTTGTACCCAAGGTCTTGCAACTGCCAGCATTTCAGCATCCAAGACACCGCAGGAGCCAGTCTCAATTGCGTGTCTCTTCATTGCTTTTGTCGATTGCTATTCTCACTTACACCGTCACCGTCGCGCGTCTTGTCCGACCCTGACGCGTTCGTTTCGTTCCAAAGCTTCATGACATTCAACTAGCCGGTACATCATTGCGACAATGAGGACGCGCGCCCAGGCCGGCGCCGTCGATACGGCTCTCATTGCCCAAGCCTTTTCGATCGACGAGCCTCAGCTTGATTCTCTCTTGGACGCTCCTACACAAGACTTGATCAAGGACTTCCTGTCGGCCCTCACTGAAAGGGCAAAGGACTTTGACAACCTCAAGGCCGACAAACTCAGATCCGACCTAGAACTCGAAAACACCCTCCGCGCTGGAGAGTCAAAGGTCAAGGCCCTCAAGGCTACCCTCAACAAGAATTCTCAGGAAATCCAGGACCTCCGCAAGTCGCTCGATGATCAACGTGTGTACCTCTACTTTCACTATCTTGCTCCTCAGCCCACTGACTCCACCTGGTAGAAAACGCTCGCGCCGAGCTTCAAACCGAGCTCGACGCTGTAAAGGCTTCATCAACACATTCAACCTCCGAGCTCGACACTCTGCGTGCCCGCATCGCCTCGCTCGAAACCTCCAATCGCGACACCCTCGCCGTTCTCGAATCGAAGTCAACCGCTCATGACGACCTCGCGCAGGAACTTGCCACTCAACACCAGAAGATAATCTCTCTACGTCGCGACATCTCCGCGTTGGAGGAGAAGAACCAGTCCTTGGAAAATGCTGCATCCAGTGCAAAGTTCAAGGAGCAAGCTCTTCAGCAGGAGGTTGATTTGCTCAAGCGCAACAACGACTGGCACGAGTCTGAGCTAAAAACGCGTACTACCGAGCACACAAAGTTCCGCAAGGAGAAAAATGCTCGCATTTCCGAACTGCAGCGCGCCAACGAGGATGCGAATGCCACAGTGGACGCCCTGAAGCGTACAGAGACAACTCTTCGCCAACGTTTGGAAGAGCTAGGCCAAAAAGCAGACGATGCCTTTGCAAAGATTCAGCAAATGCAGGAAGGTGCTTCCAAGGCCGAAGAGTCCTTCCGTATCGAATTGGACAGCGCCCGTAGACTCGCTGAACTGCAGAAGCAGAGTTCGGACACTGCCAAGGCGCGTCTACTGGATCTTCAGAACAACATCGACCAAATCAAGGAGAATGCTGCAGAGGAAGTCGGACAGCTTCAAGCCGAGATCGAGACCGAACGAGCCGACCGTGAGGCTGTAGAAGCCAAGCTTGCCGAACTGGAGCTCGAAGTCGAACGCCTTCAAGCTGCGGCTTCCGAGGCACAGAACAATGCTTCCATCATGGCCACTCCCAAACGCAACTCCAATGGCTTAGCACCAGCCACTCCTGGACGTGATGGATCGCCTGCCGCCTTCACACCCGGATCTGCACGTATGAAGGGCAACATGAACTTCACCCAACTTTACAGCGAGTACAGCACCATGAAGGCAGACCTTGAGGCAGAGAAGCGTAGAAACTACCTTCTGAGTAACGAGCTCGATGAGATGATTCGCGATCTTGAAAATAGAGGTCCTGAGCAGGAGGAGCTACGTGAGGAGAAGGAGCGCGTTGAGGCTGAGATTCTGGAAATGTCCTCGATGCTCGATGCAGCTTCAACAGAACGTGATGAAGCACGCAAAGAAGCACGTAATCTCAAGGGTCAGACTGAGGGGCTTTCGAGAGAAGGTGATATTCTTCGTCAGCAGCTCCGCGACCTCAGTGCACAGATCAAGATTCTTTTGGTCGAGATGCAAGCTCGTGACCAAGGTCTGGAGGCTCTCGACACAGCAGGTCAAATGCAACTGCAGATGATTGCCAATGGTGAACTCGACGACCAATCCTCTGCGGCCGACGAGACCTCTGCAGGAGCCCTGATCAGCCAAAGACTGTTGCTCTTCAGAAACGTCCAAGAGCTTCAGGAGCAAAATGTCCAGCTTCTGAAACTCAACCGTGGTCTTGCTGATCGCATGGAAGGCGAAGCAGCAAAGGCCAAACAATCGGAAACCGAACAGGCTCTGCAGGAGCTCGACGAGCTCCGTGATCGCGTTCAGAGACATCAAGACGAGATCAAGTCCATGACCACCCAATGTGAGAGCATCATGCGCGAGCGTGACATGTTCAGACGTATGCTCTCTCACCGTGGACAGTTGCCAGCTGGTACCGACCTCCAAGCTGCCTTTGGACGTTCCGTCGGCCCAATCCCGTCGACTCCTCCACCAAGGGGCTCTGTAAGAGAGATCGAAGATACACCCCGTTCCAAGGAGTTGTCCGACTATTCCAAGCTTCTAAAGGAAATGCAAACTCACTTCGATGCTTACAGGCAGGAGGCTGCAACAGATCACAGCACTCTCAAACAGCAAGTCGACAAGCTTGCTCGCGAAAAGAGCGAATTACAAGGAGAGGTAGCCCGTACTGGCGGTCAGATCACACTTGCTCATGAACGTTATGGAATGCTTCAGGCCAACTACGACATGCTTAAATCAGAGAACTCGGAATTGCAAAAGCGATCTCAATCTTTAGCCGAAGTGGCAGCCAAGCAAGACCTTCGCACACAACAGGTCGCCGAAGAACTGATAGAAGCACGCTCCCTTGCCGACAGCATGCGCAATGATACTGCCAACCTCAGAGCAGAGCGAGAGCTTTGGAAGAAAATTGAGGCTCGCATGACGGAGGACAATCAATCACTAATGAATGAGCGTAGCCGCCTCAACAAGATGATTGCGGATCTTCAAAGCTTGCAAAACGAGCGCGAGTTGGCCGAGTCAGAAACTCGTCGTAGACTCCAGAACAGAGTCGAGACCCTCGAGGCCGAAATTGATGCCACAAAGAAGAAGCTGGAGACCGAGGTCGAGGAGAGCAAAAAGGCGGCTCTCAGAAGAGAGTATGATCAGGACCAGAGCAGGACGAGAATTGATGATCTGGTCAAGAGTCTGTCGAACGTCCGTGAGGAACTGGTCGCAGCCAAGACTACACGCGACCAACTTTCATCTAGGGTAGAAGAGCTCAAGATCGAACTCCGCACCTCAGAAGAACGTGTACAAGCACTCCAGCCCCGCCCTACTCCTCAAGCAGAGCAAACATCGGAGACCAGCGCTGAGGACGCCCTGTCTCGTGAGCAAGAGCTCGCTCTCGAAGTCGCTGATCTCAAGCATGATCTCGAGTTGGCCCGTAGCGATCTCGAGAACGCCAAAATTCAAGTCGAGCAGTACAAGAACATCAGTCAAGCATCAGAGGAAGAACTGCAGAGCCTCAACGAGACCAACGACCAATACCGCGAAGAGATGGACCGTATCATTACAGAGAAGGACGAGAAGATCAAGGACTTGGAAGGAAGAGTCGAGGAACTTGGTACTGAACTCTCTACGACCAACAGTGAGCTCTCAGCCCTGCGCACTCAACACGAGGAAAGCGCCATCCAATTGGACGACCAGAAGCGATCGCTTGAGGCAGAGATCGCTCGCCTCCGTGACGAGTCTGAGCGCTATGCCGAAACCGCCAAGCTTCATCAGGAGGACCTCAAGGCACAGGCAGAGATCGCACAACAAGCCCAACAAAGTTATGAGAACGAGCTGGTCAAGCATGCAGATGCCGCGAAGAATCTTCAGTCAGTCCGTACCGAATATAACCAACTCAGGACCGAAGTTGCTGCCATCAAGGCCGAGGCCGAAGCTGCAAAGGCCACACTGAGCCAGAGTGAAGAGAGCTGGGCAGAAGTAAGGGAAAGATATGAGCACGAGTTGACCGAAGTCAGACTCGGACGCGAAGATCTTAAGTCTCAGAACAAGCTCCTTCACGAGCAGCTCGAATCTGTCAGCAGTCAGATCTCTGATTTGCAACAGAAGAAGACCTCGTCCGAGGAGCAAGACGACTCGGAACAAACACATGGCTCCGAGTTTGAGAACCTTCAAGAAGTCATCAAGTACCTCCGTCGTGAGAAGGAGATTGTGGATGTTCAGTATGAGCTCTCTACTCAAGAAAGCAAGCGTCTGCAGCAACAGCTCCAATACACGCAGACCCAACTCGACGAAACTCGCCAGAAACTCGGCGAGGAACGTCAACAACATGCCGATCACGAAGCAAACACTGTCAGCCACAACAAACTTATGCAAACCATCAACGAACTCAACGTCTTCCGCGAAAGCAGCACCACTCTCCGTCAAGAAGCGAGACAAGCGCAGACGCAGTTGGCAGAGAAAATCAAGGAAGTCGAAAGCTTAACCAGCCAGATTGAGCCTCTACAGACTCGCATCCAAGAGGTCGAGAATGAATTGGAGACAAAGGAAGGTGAAATGAAGCTTATGCAGGAAGATCGTGATCGCTGGCGGGACCGTACCCAGAACATCATCTCCAAATACGACAGAGTCGACCCTGCCGAAATGGAGGCGATGAAGACCCAAATCTCTGATCTCCAGACCGAACGCGATCAACTGACCACCGAGAAGCAAGAATTGCAG
>Ga0058702_10000919_pt1 | contig 11487 bp, 4 predicted proteins | sample AgamicOrSfe_FD_83781 | JGI IMG/M metagenome (GOLD analysis project Ga0058702, IMG submission 83781) | Agave microbial communities from Guanajuato, Mexico - Or.Sf.e | ecosystem: Host-associated > Plants > Phyllosphere > Phylloplane/Leaf | place: Guanajuato, Mexico | collected 2012-05-30
AACCTCTTGTCTTTGCATTCATTGTCTTCACACTCCTTCAAGAAGGCTGCAATGGCATTCAGACCTCGCAACCATGAATATGAAAGTCGGTCTGGATGACAGCGAGTGCGGCTCTGAAGATTCCGCTTTCAGCCTCAGAACAATCCTTTGTGACGGTCTACATTCCTCGACTCTACAGCTCGCATCCCCGTCCGGATGACGTCCCATAGCAGCTCATACGCCCAGGAGCATCTGCAGAAACTCAGACAGTACGGCTGGTATAGTACATAACATACTAGCGGCGACATGATGGAATCAAGTTGAGTTGGCCCTTGTGTTGCGGCAGGAGTTCCGCACTGTGAGAATGTACACGCTGGGTATGTTATAACGCATTCACGTACTATGGCTTCTTTGTGTGTGTGTTCAACACATACACATCCGGATGCGGATATACTTGAGGCTGCTTTCGACACAACACGCTTTCAACACATATGGAGGACAAACTACAGGTCTTTCGACCTTCTTTCTTCTCTCAACGAGCAAGAGAGAATTCCGGCTACTTCCAACAACAGCTCTGACCTGATTCGAAACTCTTGTCCTGTTGTGCAATCCATTCTTTCGTCCTTGATTTCCATCTTGCACTTCCCATTTGCCTCTAAAAAGAACAACCAAATTACTGAAAAGGTATCATCCGCCCCTGACCGAGAATACTGACAGCAGCATGGCGGACCAAGGGGATAATCCCCCAGGAAAGCCCGTTCCTCCCGGCATTGTCGTCACTCCTGCCGAGGACTCGACCACGAACGAAGTAACAAAATCTTCTGACGACTTGCTCCAAGCATCTCACGACACCGAAGACGATGGAGCATTGCCCAAGGTTCACTCTGGACAGGATACCGAGGCCAAGCCCGAGTCTGAGGACAAGCCCCTAGTATCCCCTGAGGACGATGAATTCGAAGAAAGCGGGGAGAGAAGACCCGTCTCTCCTGTCAACGACGACGAAGATGAGAAGAGCGTGACATCTTCGTATTTCTCGGATTCGGATTCAGACGAGGAAACACGTGGACGCGCTCGCAGGTCCTCCAGAGACCGTGACACGTCCCCTCCCATCCCTTCTACCACCCGCTTCGCCAAGCAGAATCAAATTGATAGGGAAACTGCTGAAAGACGACGCGATCAAGAAGGTATCACCGGGGGTGCCAGGCGCGAAGCAACCAAATCAAGAAGTCCCCTCGCTATCAAGTCAATCACCCGTGATGGCGATAAAGTCATCGTTACCTCTCCTACATACGGCACCATCACTCTTACGGACCCCAAGATTACCGAGCAAATGGACAAGTCTTTGCAAGACCGCCAGTTTACCCTGTCCCCTGTTAAAGACGCTCTGGCATTTCCGCAGGATGTTCAAGACGCCATCGAAAAGGCGTTTCAGGAAAAGAAGATTCTGGAAATGGCAGAGGATTACAAGAACGGAGCCAAGCACACACCACCTCCTGTTCCCGAACGACCTGGATCACCACAGTTCGGATTGTCTTCGGCTGATGCGGAGGCTCAATACGAGGACAATAATCCTGCTAGCCAGCAAGCCAAACTACCAGGTCTGAGTGCCCCTGCGGAGACCGGCTCTCTTGGTCACCGTAGGTCTGCCTCTGCCGATATTGCCCGACAGACGTTGCAGCAGAGCAGATACAGACTCATTCACAACGACCTGAGAAGAGCCGCAGTCAACCCAAAACACAATGTAGGCGTATGGGACAAAGACGCGCTCTGGGGGTTCATGCGCGCACAAGACAACAGAATCCTCTCCATCGCCGAGGTCTTGCAGAAGAACAACTTGGAGAGCGACGTCGAGGGTATGATAACCCTGCAAGATGAAAGAAAATTTGCAAGGACCGAGGTCGAGCGAATCGAATCCGAATATGAACGCCAGTCGCTCGCAGACAAGCAGCGAAATGCAGAGCTCGAAGCTGAGCTTGCCAGTGCTGAGGCAGAAGTTGCAAGGTTGCAAGCTGCTCAGGAGTTGCATCGCACTCGCGAATCTATCATCCGTTCTGACAGTCTGTCTCCTGAGGAGCAACAGACTCTTAGAACAATCGACGGCCGCTTTGAACAGCTCAACACTATGCAAGAGAACGCTAACAAGGGCATGGACGACTTCCGTTCAAAACTAACTAACGCTGAAGAGCTTCGTGAAGACAACGAGAAGCTTCGAGTCGAGAACCAGGAACTCCGTGATCACTTGTCGCAGATGAACAATCAGATAGTCTTCTTCGAGGAACACGAAAAGAAGACCGAGTTGAGGATAATCGAGCAGGAGCAAGCCATTGACAAGCTCAACAGAGCCTACACGACCCTCGACAGAGAAAACACCCAGCTGAGGGCTCGTGTTGAGGACTTGCAGGATGCTAGCGACAAGACTGATATGGAAAATGCCGAGCTCAGGGTCCAACTCGAGAGCTGCCTGAACGCACGCTCTGAATTAGCAAAGGACAAGTCTGGTTTCATGCCTCTCGAAGAATCGTCTACCGTCATCGAGATTGACACCGAACTTGAAGCTTTGAAAAACTCGAACCCTGCGCTCTCTGGCAAGATTACTGCTCTCGAAAAGGTTCTGGTTCATGTCAGAGAAGACTGTGCCAGGTACCGAGAACTGTACATGTCCGCCAACGAACAACGTGTCTGGTCTTTCGCTCACTACGCAACTGTCAAAGAACCATGGCCTGTCCCAACCAGAGAAAGAATGGCTCAGTTGTTCGTTGCCATCGTCAACGACAACAGAAAGCCTGTTGAAGAGTCCGCAGAGCCCGCAGACGTTGCTCTGAACGGCCGGTCTGCCCGCGACCTTCAATTCGAATTGACTGGACTTGTCGAAGATCTGCCTCTCTCTGGAATGTTGACAAGGGGCCAAGTCGTGCAATGGTTCGCTGCCGGTCTGGGCATACGCAAAATCTTCGAGGAAATCCGGGCCTTGGACATTCATCTGGACAAAGATATGGAAGAAGAAATTCTGCGAGTCCTGATTGAGGAAGGCTATTGCTATGGCAACTTTGACGTGTTTGCTTCTTTCGTCTTCTCTGACCGACACATTTCGCGTAAAGAATTTGTTGTTCGCGTCAACGACATCATGGCTGTGCTGGACAGAATCGATAAGGATTTGGTCAGGACCGAGACCGACCTTGATATAGCACAGCGCAGAGTCGCGGAGCTTGAACACAAAGATCGTGAACAGTCTAAGAAGATCGGAGCACAGGCTCATGAGTTGAGAATGCTCGAAATTACTTGGGATGCTATCGAGGAAGACTACGGTAATCCCGAAGGCACTCTTGGCAAATTCATCGAGCTTCAGGCTGAGCATGAAGATCTTAAGGCAAGACACGATGGTCTGACCAAGGAGGTGGCTTACTACGAAGGCGAGCTCGCTGACACACGTCATGAACTGGATTCAACCGGATTCAACCATGGCGACTCCAACGACCATGAGTCTTGCACTGTCGTTGCTCATCGTGACCTCGAGGCAAGAGTACAAGATCTCGAAAAGCAGAAGCAAGAGCTTGCTGCCGCGTTCAGTAAGCACATGGCCGAGAGCAAATCAACACCCAGCACTGGAGGTGATCTTCCATCCCTCCCTCACGACTACTGGGCTGAACTCTACAGACTCAGAAAGGAGAACGACCAGTTCACCAGAGAATTAGAGATTGAAGCAGCAGCTGTGCCCAACTCCCCAGCTTGCGAGTATTGTTCTCGAACCCGGAGAACCAATGCCAAGTTGCTTGCTAAACTTAGAGAAGCGAAGAGAGAGGCTGCCTCAATACCTGTCCCTGACTCCCCTTCAGATCCCCCAGCAGATGCTACAACAAAGTCTCCGCCTTACTGCGACAACTGTCTATACCTCACAATGAAGCTCAGAAAGGCTGAGCAGCAGAACAGAGACTCCGAAGACAAGCTCAGAGTTAAGGAGATCCAAAATCGTAGCTGCCACTACGAGATTGACAAAACCAAGGATGAACTTGCTAAAGCCAGAAATGAGATCGAGAGGCTTGGGTCTGAGGATGGTTCTTCATCGCCCAAGAGTACATCCACTCAGCCTACTTCAATCGAGAGTTCTCCAACCAAGTCAGCAGATGCGGAGGAAGTCCAAAAGCTTAGAGAGTTGAACGCCAACTCTCAACGACTCATGACTGAAAGAATCGCGGACAGCTTAAAGAGTTGGGGTGCTACGAAGCTTGCAGCTCCTCCTGCTGACCGAGAACAAGAATTGTTCGACTCTTTCGACACTGAAATCAATGCACGTAAACATGCCATCGAGAAGGCTCAACTCGAGAAGCAGAATGCGGCCCTGCAGAAGAATCTTGACGACCTTGAAGCCACTGCTTCGCAACTACATGGCTCCAACGACGTGGCTGTAGTCGCCAGAATTCAAAACTTGAAGAGACAAGTCGATCAGATTCCAGGGCTTCAGGCGCAGATCTTGACTCTGACCAACGAAAAGGAGAAGCTTATCCTGTCCAACGATTACCTCAAGGGTAAGAAGAGCCCAGAGTGCTGCGGTAGTACTAGGGACGAGCTCCAAAAGGAGATCGAGGCTCACGCTGCTACTAAGAAAGAGTTGGACGATGCCGGTAACCTCGCCATCACTTCAGAAGACGAGGATGAAGACTCGTGTGCGGACGTCAAGCAAGAGCTGCAGAAGACGAAGAAAGAGCTTTCTGAGACCACGAACCGCATGTCTAGGAAGTACAATGATCTCACCATAGAACTTGACTTCACCAAGAAGCAGCTCAAGGATGTAAGGAAGAGCATCAGATTCGACAATTCTAAGCTGCGTCCCGACGAGGATTCTACACCGGCTGATGAGACTGATCCTTGTAAGGACGTGAAGGACGAGCTTGCGGCCCTCAAACTCGAGCACCAAGAAACAAAGGATCTCGTCAAGGAGATCTCGGCTGAGAATGAGAAAACCAAGAGGGAACTCAGAGACGCTCGCATCAATGCCAATCACGCCAAGCCTACTATTCCTGATGAGAACAAGGTCGACGAGAAGAAGGCCGACGATAAGAAGCCCGCTGACAACGGAAAGGCTGGCGACGCCAATACCAACGAGCAGAACAAGCTTATCAAACAGAACATGAATCTGATCAAGCAGATCCGTGAACTTGAGGAGCTAATCAGAAAGGCTCGCGACTGCCACCTCAAACAAGCCAAGATCGAACAACTCACTCAAGAGCTCCGTGATTCTGCTGTCAAGATTGAAGAGCTGAAGTTCGAGGTCGGTAAGCTCGAGGCTACCTCCAAAGCCTACCGTCTCGCAGGTGATAGACATGGTCCACCTGCAAATGACGATCAATGTAAGGATGCCATCAAGGAACTCATCGGCGAGCAGACAAAGCTCAAGGATCTCATTGACACCTACAACCTCGACGCACCTCCGAAGAAGTACACACCAGTAGAATTGAAGGAAAAGTCGAAGAGTTACATTACACCACAGGAGGAAGAGCCCAAGAGTTACTTTGGAAATGTTTTGAACGTCTTCAAGAAAGTCACATCATTCGCACAACAGGAAGAACCAGCTGCCAAGCCCGTTGAGAAGAAGAGTGACAAGAAAGAGGAGCCTGCAGCTGAACCTGAAGAAGATCCCGAGGACGACCCTTGCAGTATCTACAAGAAGCATTTCAAGGACGTCAAGAAGCAGGTCGATGCCTTTGAGAAGCTGACCTTGTTCAAGGAGAAGTTCTTGAAGGAGCAAGAGAGAGTCGAGAGAAGGAACAAGGAGATCATGCAACTCAAGACCAAACTTGAACGTCTTCAGAATGATGCAGATGTACCATGGGCAGTCCGCAAGCGTCTCAATGAAGCTGTGAACGCCAACCGCAAGCAAGCCGACATCATCGAGTGCAACAGAATCGTCGCAGCTCAGCACCACAAGGAAATCACAGCATTCCGCAAGAAGTTGGAAGAATTGATCGCCATCGAGCCCGATGCTCCAATGAAAGACTTGATGGACAGAAATCAGAAACTGCAGAAAGAGAATGACAGAGTGCAAGGCAAATTCTTGAAACATCAACTCAAGACCAGCCAGCAACTCAACTTCTTGGGCAAAGAGATCAGTATTCTGTATGCTGAAAGAGATAACTGGCGTGGCAGCAGGATGACCGAGGGTCTTTGGAAGCCGGCTAATGCTGCTAAGCCTGGATCACCCAAGGCGACCGAGACCGAGACAAGCGGATCTTCTTCCAAGACAAGCGGATCTCCTGCTAAGACGACCGAGTCTCCGACAAAGACGACTGACTCTGTTGCTAAGACAAGCGAGCCTGCTACAGAGACACCCATGGCCAAGCCCGGTGAAGACTTCAGAGGTACTCCAGAGAACCCATGGCCCAGAATTACATATGACTGCTGGCCCCAACCTTCCGCCAGATTGCAAAAGTCTTACGAAGAGATAAACGAGAAGAACGATCGCTTGTACGACAACCCAACCTATGTCTTGAAGGTCCGCGTACCTCGCCACCCAACACCTGACATTACCGGACTCTGGACCGCAGTGCACCACACTGCGTGGAAACTTCCCGAACCCAAGAAGCTGACTTGGTACGAGATGATCAAGGAATGCGCTGCGAATGAATATTTCCTGCCAGGATTCTGGATCGTGATCTTCCTTTTGGATTACTTTGGCCATGATCAGTACACCGTGCCGACACTGGACTTCATCTTTGGCCGCGAAAACGATTCTAAGAATCTGGCTGCTAGATGGACACCCTTCATCATCATCTTCTTTGGCTTGTACACATGGTGGCTCCAGCAGATGCTCCGAAGCGTCTATGGCAAAAAGGAAGAAGAAGAGGTCATCGATCCCTTGTTGAAGTGGAAACCAGATCCTTGCAGGGAAGTCAAGAAGGAACTTGAGAAGGCTCAGACCAAGTTGAAGGAGAAAGAGAAAGCCGAGAAGGAAAAGGAGAAAGACAAGGATAAGGGCAAAGAGAAAAAGGACGAGTCGAAGAAGGATACCAAAGACTCTTGCAAGGACGTTCTCATCGAACTTGCCACCAAAGCCGCCAAATTCGATGACGCTGAAGCTCGATTGAACGGACAAAAGAGTGTTATCGATTGGAAGAACGACAAGAGATCTGACCACCAATGGCAACAGGTTCGGAATACCCGATTCTGGGAAGCCGCCGGTATTCCTGGACCTGTCTCCGCAGATGCCGTGACGTACGAAGAGTTCCTCAAAAGGAGCGGTCTCCGAGTATGGAGTGATCTGATGGGACCATGGGATTACCGCACACAAGGTCCAGGCAATCAGCTTGCATTGCGATCCTCAACCGAGAGCTCGAGCGGATCTGGTTCTGTACCCTCTGCTAAATCTTCGCCCGGAAGATCTGGCGTACACCCTTACGCTGCCAACAAGTCCGTTCTGGCCGACGCTTGGAGAGAGTTCTTGGAGCGCCACCCTGAGCTTCGAAGGTTCACCATAGGTTTCTTACCCTGGACCAGAGACCTTGTTATCCCTGGAGCCGTCAACATGGCCCTTAGTGTCAATATCAGACGCAATCTTGCCTCATCCTACGGCATCGAGTTCCCTAGCCATGGAGAATTGACTGCTTGGCGTGCTTCCCAGGGTCTGCTACCTCCTACAGAACAAGAACTCGCTGCCACCGTTATTGACCAGAACGGCAACTGGACGCAGATACCAGCCCATTTGCAATCAGCAGGTCCTCTTGCTGCTCCTACCACGTATCCCCCTGGCCTAGATAAGGCTAAGACTGATGCGTTCTTGGCAGCTTTGAGAGCAATGGGCGCTCCTGATGCACCAGCTGCTCCTGTTGTACCAAATGCTCCTCGTGCACCAGCTCCTGCTGCCGCTGGTCCAAACAAGGCTAAAGCTTCTGCTCCAGTTGCATCCGCCACTGATCCATGCAAGAGCGTCAAAGACCAGCTTGCTAAATGCGAGAAGGATCTCGAAGCCTGGAAGCACCGTCAATGGAAATTCGAGCCTGCTGAAGTCAAGAAACGCTGTGATCGATGGTACCAGGAGTGGAGAGCCAAGTCTATTCTCTACGATCCCGTCCGTAAACAGCTCACCGATGTTGAGGAACAGCTTGAACGTGAAAAGGCAGAGCACAAGTCCGCAAAGGAGGAGCTCGCCAAGGCTGACCCAAAGACGATCAAGACCAACAAGCAACAAAAGGCAGACGCTAAGGCTCAGGAAAAGAAGATTGGAGAGATTCAGAAGGAAGCAGACAAGAAGATCAAAGAAGCCGAGAAGCAGACCGATCAATCTAACAAGCGCGCAGAGGAGTTCCGCCGAGCACTTGAGCTTGAAAGAGAAAACAGGCTCAATGCCCCCACTGTCGAAGACGATGAAGAAGAAAGACTTGACAACAAGGTGCCATGGATTCGTTTCTGGATCACCCTCATTATGTCGATCCCTCTTTCTCTCCAGTATTACCGATACACGCAACTCGATTTATGCCAGAGTACCAGAACTCGACTCTCTCGACGACTGAGATTCTGTGGTATGATACTGTTGAGTCGACCAGAGAGTACCATACTCTGATCACCGTCTGGGGTGTTCTTATTGCTGCTGTGCTGTTGATTTGGGGAGCTGCGCTTGCCTCCGTAGAGATAAACCCATGGCGTAATTACGATTCTGACAGCGACTCTGACGACGATGACGACAGCGACAACAACGATAACAACAACGGCAATGGCGGTGATGGTAAGGGCGACGACGGCAAGAGTGACGACAAGGGTAATGATGGCAAGGGCGACGATGATAAGGGTGATGAATCTAACAGCAAGAAGAGCAAGAAACCATCGCCCTTCTTCGTTCTTCCCCATGCACCTACACCGACATCACCAAAATCGTCAAAATCACCAAAGTCCTCCAAGTCACCGAAATCTCCCGAGTCACCAAAGTCTCCCAAATCACCCAAGTCACCCAAGACTACCAAGATTATCAACCGATGGAATCCTTTGTCATGGATCCTTCGCGGTATAGCACCACCTGCGCCGACGTCTCCTAAAACTCCTCTGGGCTTCCAGACAACTCGCCAGCAGACTTGGAAGCATTCTCACATTACTTCCGTCAGCACTGAGCCTTCAGCAGGTGCATCCGCAGAAACCAAGCCCGATGAAGTCAAGGATCTCAAAGACAGACTTGAGAAGTGCCAGCAGAAACTCACTACCACCGAAAGACAACTTTTGGCTGCAAAGGCCAAGGAAGCAACTCTCAGTCAGTCTGGAATCTCTTCCATTGACCTTAGGCCTCAAGCTGGTCCGGATGCTGATCAGTACCGTCGAACCTTCAAGCAATCGGCCATCAGTGCTGTCAGCACTGTACCACAGGCCGCCAAGGAAGCCACAAAGACTGCCAGCGATAGTTCCGTCGACAATAACGCTCTCAAGGCTGAGCTTGCCAAGCTCAAGAAGGAACTTGAGGCTGCTAACAAGAAGCTTGCCGCAAACAAGGGTCAATCCTGGAACCAAGCAACCCAGTTGGACGAAGACTGGGAGGATCCCTGCAAGAGCGTCAAAGATGAACTGGAGCGTGTCAAGTCGCAGCTCAAGCAAAGAACAGATGAAGTCGAATGGATGGGAAGACAAAAGAGAAAGGAAGACAGGGAAAAGGCTGGTGTCGACGATGACGGTGAAGATGACTCTGACGATGTGGACGGTCCTCCTCCCGGCTCGCTAGAGATGAAGTTCCAGGCTGCTGAAGATATGGTCAAGATCAGAGAGCAGCAACTCGAAAAGGCAGCCGATGATCTCAGGGTCTGTCACGAATCCACTAAGACGCTGCGAATTAAGTTCTATGACGCACGCGATGGATGGGATGCTGAGAAGAAGAAGGTGAAGGAGTTGGAGAAGGCTCGAGGCTCGACTCAGACTTCGAGCACCGGTACTCAGACCTCACCCTCGAGTACTCAGGCTTCATCTGGAGATGTCGATCACTCGGAGTGCAACAAGCGGATCAATGAGTTGAAAGCCAAGATCGACGCTCTTGAAAAGCAAGGCTCTAAGCAAGACGACGCCGCCCAGCAGCAGCTGATCGACAGTTTAAACAAGAAGACCAAGGGCCTGGAAAGCGGACTCGATCGTACTTTCAAAGAGCTCAACCACTACAAGGACATGTACAATCGGGGCGCTGACCACGGAATGTGCCTAAAAGGTGATAAACGCAAGATTCTCGAGGACCTAGTCGCCCAGTACGAGAAGGATGATGACGCACATATCACCAAGCTCGAGCTGCAGCTCAAGGATGCAAAAGCCAAAGAGAAGCAGGCTCTGGAGGATCTCGAGACTGTCAAGGAGCAACTCGCCGACTGTGAAAACTCGAAGAAGAACCGCAACGATGATTCGAGTGCTGAAGAGAAGGTGGCAAGGGCCAACAAGGAAGCCGAGATTGCAAAGAAAGAACTCGCCGACTGGGTGAAGAAGCTTGAACTCAACAAGACTTGGGTATTGGAAAACCCGTCTCCCATCCCAGAGGTTGCCAGATTGCAGCGTCTCTTGTTCGAGAAGAACGACTTTTTGGACTTGATGACTTGGCAGAAATCCAACGTCGAGGAAAGTCTTCAGTACTACAAGGATCTGTTGAAGAAGACCCAGGAAGCTGAGGATCATACACAATGCGAGAGGATGGAGAAATACTACAAGGGGGTGGCTGCCGCAGCAGAGAAAGCACGCGATGAAGCTGCCGACACCAACAGAAAACAGTGGAAGGAACTACTGGTTGAACAGACTAAAGCTCACGATGCAAAGAAAGAGAAGGAAGCTGCTCAGAAGAGGGATCAAGAGGCAGAGGAGAAGGCTCAAGGGGCAGAGAAAGAGAAGGAAGCACTCATCAAGCAACTCGAGGACAAGGCCGAAGTAACTCCTCCAGAGAACACCAACAAGGATGAGGACTCCCCTTCAGGTATGTATGGCATCATGCTCACGAACACCGCATCAAGCTAATAGACAAGAGGTAACCTCTAATGCGATCCAAGAAGCACGACACGCAACCCGACTCGCCGAAGCCGAAGCACGAAAATACAAACTCGAATGCGATCGTCTGGCACGCAAGATCCATGATCTAGAGCAATCGTTATCCGAGTCCAGTCCTGCAACCACGCCTACATCCTACAACACCGGGTCCTCCAGCACAAACACCTCTAGCACGAACACAAAGTATCCAAGACCCGCGAACATCATCACCGACTTTTCAAACATGGACGATCCATTCTATGACGGCCTTGCCACCGGGGGCATGAGAAGCGCGCTCCCTACCCACAACCCCAGACGCCTTTTGAGAATCCTCGGTAAATCACGATCAACGTACTCACCAGCCCGAGCACCGATCCCCAAACCCCTACCTCCTTACCCTGACTGTGCGCCCCGAACCCCCGAAGGCCGCCGCCGATCAGCCGAACGCATGATCAACTCTCCAGCCCGCGAGCGCGCTTTAGCCGCAGACCGAGCATACCTTGCAGCTTCCAACGCCGCGTGGTACGAGTTTGAAGAAAACAGAAG
>Ga0058702_10000920_pt1 | contig 11486 bp, 13 predicted proteins | sample AgamicOrSfe_FD_83781 | JGI IMG/M metagenome (GOLD analysis project Ga0058702, IMG submission 83781) | Agave microbial communities from Guanajuato, Mexico - Or.Sf.e | ecosystem: Host-associated > Plants > Phyllosphere > Phylloplane/Leaf | place: Guanajuato, Mexico | collected 2012-05-30
GTGTTGGATCAGGGGGATATTGTTAGGTTGGGGAGGACGGAGTGGAGGGAGTGAGAATGGAGGGTGTGGTTCTAATAGTGGAAATTTAAACAGCAGACAATGCTGCTAGACAGTGATGCGCTTAGGGTGGCGAGGTGGAGGCGGACTGAAGTGAAGTCAAACTGAGGTGAAGCGCGACTGAATTGAAGCCCATTTGTAGTGAAGCTTGACTGAATGAAAACCTGACTAAAATGAAGCCAAACTGATCGGAAGCCAACCTGAGACTGAAGTGAAGCCCGACGAGAATACCACATTGGTTTAGTTCGGGTTAATGGGCGTCCTGAAACTGTACCCCGCCTCAAGAGGCTAGACACAGGCTGCTCACATCACGTCACTCATGAGCAAAGTGTTGAGTTCCACACTTGACATTCGAGTTTGAAACCGAGGCTGCCACCATTCTCGAGCCAAGAACTTCTTATCGCCTCCCTATCCATGATGTTGGGCACGATGAACAGGAACAGGGTTAACGATCAGCAGCAGCAATGATCGATCAAAAACAGGGTTTGGTCCCGTGAGCCCTGTTCGATCAACGTCAACCTCCCCAGCTTCTCTCCGCCTCCACAAACAACCTCTCCCCCACGCGATTCCATAGCCTTCAGCATACAGCATTGGAGACACTGGTCCAGCGTTCAGAAATTAGCACTAGCACAGAAGACTAATCAGCTAATCCCGAGCCACAGCGCCATCTGCAGGAACCAGAAAAAGAACGGTCATGTTTCCAGGGGCAACGACCGGCCACACTTCCGCACGTCGATGGCGGGGATCCAGGGACAAAAGTCGGTGCCCTTCTTATCGAACAAACGCCGGTGGCCGGGGATGTCATGATCAACCTGGGACGTTGCCTGCCCTGTTTCAGCTTTGATGCGCACGCTCTGCGGGGAAGTCTCAAACATGGTCGCCTCGGCTTGATCTGCCAGTACTGCCAGACGGCTCAGACGGCTGGGGATGGTGCGTTCGTGCTCAGCCATGACTAGCCTCTATTACCAGGGCTGGAAAACAAAAATAAAGATCATCAGAGCCAATAGTGGCTTACTAAGAGGCGCTAGTAGCTGGATGGCGGGCTCCTGCCCCGTCGATAGCCACCAAGACTGCCCAGATGGGTGTGATGGTCATGTATTTAAGCATTGTCTTTGTACGACGGGAAGTCCACTCCATCGCATACACTCTTGGACAATCGCTCCAATCAGTCTCAATCGGTATCACGGACCTTCTGAATCAACAACTCTCATTGAACACCGTAATCGTACATACTTTTGCGCACTCGACCTCTCGTACCTCTCAAGATCCTGATCTAGCTCACACTCCTTCATCAATCTCTACCTTAGTTCACTCTTGACTTGTCCTACACAATCTACACACCACACACACACCAAATCTCAACCAAGATGCGCTTCTCACTCCTCCTCCTCACCACCGCCCTCACCACTTTCGCCTCCGCCACATCCTACGCAAACATCACAGCAGCCACATTCTACACCACCATCCCCGCCTGCGTCCAGTCCTGCACGCAAACTGCTCTTTCCGAAGATGGCTGTAAGTCTTGCCCTGTCCCTCATTTCCACCTCCCTTCCCACCTCTTCCACCTCTCCCTTTTCCCCATGCCACCTCGCGCATCAAGCTAACTCCCCATCCAGGCGACCTGAACGACTTCGCCTGCCACTGCGCCAACCCCTCCAGAATCGGCATCCACATCGCGCCCTGTCTCCAAACCACAAACTGCACCACTTCCGACTTCACAGCGTTCTCCCAAGCCGTCAACAGCGTATGCACATTCGAGGCGTCTGTCAACTCGACCGTTACGTGGACGAATCAGACGGGGTCGGGGCCGCCAGGTGGTGCCTCAGGTGGTCCTCCGTCGAACAACAGTGGAGGGTATGGAGGATACAGTGGAGGAGGAGGATATGGTGGATCGCCGACTGGACCGCCTGTTGCCGTGTACACTGGTGCTGCGAGTGGGCTGAGATCTGCTGGGGCGGGGCTGGCGGTGGTGGCTGCTGTTGCTATGTTTGCGTTGTAGATGCTGAAGTCGATGTTATGATTTGGGCAGGAAACAAGGATCGGGATAGGGACAGGGACATGGACAAGGAGGCATAACAGGGGCATCTTGGGACTGGATCGATCAGGAAGGGATGTACGAGTGACGCTGGTTCGCGTCCATGGAAGGAGGAAAGGAAAAAGGTAGAATCGGCGGCCGTCGTCTTCTTGTTTGATCTCCTGGTACGGGTATGGGGCTAATGGCTGGCTGGCTGGCTGGCATCTACTTCCTGTAATCTCGCACACATTGCGCTTCACGTTAGATCGTGTACATACTATCTCGAATTTTCAGCTTGACTGTCAAGCTTTGCAATCCGCACCTTTGTCGCGTCTTTAGTTAGTGGACTGCTTCTGCTGTTTCCGAGGCCGCCCTGGCCTAGCTGGAAGGGCGGACGTTTGGCAGTGTTTGGTGTCATCCATTTCATCCGTCCTTTGCCACTCGCGATTATACCTGGTATGTTCACTTCTGAACTCGTTCTTGTCTTGATCTCTGATACGATACTCAATTACTGGTCCCATATAGTGGCTAGCTGATTCAGCATGCAACTTCGGCCTCGCTTAATCACCACACAAACATCACCACTCGCTCGATTCAAGCTTATCACATAGCTTGATCCTGCTGCATCCCTCCTAAGCCTAGATCCTGTGGACCTCTCTGAACCTCTCGACCTCCTGCAAACACACAGCCGCTGCAATATACGCGAAACTCCTCAACTTGCCAATATACGGCACGACCTGCGCTTCATCGTGGATCGCAACGTGTAGACACGCAATGCTGCGTTCCAGAGCTTCGTTCGTCCCGCCCAGAGCAGGGTCCTCATACCAATCGTTCACGTCATGGTCATATTTGTCTGCGGCGACATCCACTGTTGGAGTGGCGTCGTGCGCTTCGATATTGTCGGAGCCGCGTAAGATCCAGTCAATGATGTAGCGAACATCGCGGTCTGCTTTATCTTTCATGGCAGCGTTATCCTCCTTCACCTTGCCCTTGTGCAACCCCCCCGTCTTGCCCAGGATGGTGCCGGTGAGCACTTCCAGCTCGGTCAAGGGTTCGCGGTGCGTAGGGCCATACTGGTACCTGGTCTCCACCAGACTCTCTTCGTAGCTGTATATTGTCAGTGAGCTCAACATTTGTACAGCGCAATCTGTACGTACGCAGCTCGGATGTTCTGAGCAGTCTCAATTTGATATGTCCATTGTATGAGGTTTGTCTCGCGCACCACGTATGCCCAGATCCTCTCGAGCAGGGACTCGCCAGCAGGTTCGGATGCTTGTTTCTGCTGGATGTCGCGCAAGAACTGTGTCTCGTCGATGTTGCGATACAGCTGGCCCAGAATCTTCTCGCTTCTGTAGTACATTGTCTTCTTCGAGTCTGGATTGAGTGCCTTCACGGGATCGTCTTCATCGTCGTCGTCATCCGATGGTAAGTCTTCGACTGCAATGTTGGCATGTGTAATCAGTCGTGGCGCTGCAGCCATGAAGTCAGGTTTGACATTGTGTCGGAATCCTCTTGGTAACTCGTTCAGCTATGCTCGAAGTCAGTGGTGTTACAGTGCAGAGTAAGTATGTACGTTGCTCTTCATTGGGTAGCCTTACATTGACCTGAAGATGATTAGCTTAATGTACCTTGGACCGGAGTCAATGGCATTGACTTACGGGAATACCGGTCTTTGAAAAGTCAACCGCCGTTGATGCCATTTCTGCAAGCTTCAGACATGCGGCGCTGTTGACGCCATCGGGTAGTTGATCCGCAGCTTGCAGATGAAGATTCGAGATGTAGCCAAGCCGATCGGTCCGCATGAAATCCAGGAAGAAATTGGTCATGTCCTGTACCTCTACAGTCCGACCAATGTCCAGCGCTGCTACACGTGGGTAGTCTGCAGGAGAGTACTGGAGTGCTGGCCAAAGTGCCGGATCGAAGATGACGTTGTAAGTATCGCCATCCAGATCCCCACCAGACAGCATACTCGGAAGATCTCTTTCGCCATGCTGGCTGAAGACAACACAATTTGTTAGCTTCCTTAGCGGGGAATCTTCTGGCACGGTCACTGCAATCGCTGGTTGGACGTCGCCAGGGTGCAATGCAGGACTTCGTGTGACCAGACAATGCCCCAGCATTAGCTCAAATTTACCGTCGGCATTGTTGCGGGTTGGCACGTATACCTCTCCCTCCTTCAAGAAGCCTGTCTCGTCGATCGTGCCGTACAGCGTGACACCTTTCTCCACCAGAATCCGAGCGCGATACTTGATAGTCCTTACGCCGATGAGAGCAGCAAGCTCCACCACGTCCCTTAGGAATCGATCGTCCCGGAAGTTCATACCAATGGCATTCAAGGATCGAATGAGCATAGGCATGCGTGCTGCAACACCAATCGTATTCGTCTCCAGGAAGCGAGCAGCGTTAATCGGGTGAGTAGTGATGTGTCTCAATGTGGAAATAGCATTTTGCTGCAGATCCAGGAAGGCGGACGGCGGTGTTCCCATGTCCTCCAGAATCTTGATAAGCTGGCGATTGAGGTAGAATAGCAGCCTTCTGTATGATGCGCCACAGATCTCCAATGTTGCATCTTGTGAACCGGGAAACTTGATCTGGGACTTGCGAAGGCAGAGCATTTCGCCTGGTAGTGCAGAGTCTAGAGCTAGTATTCCTTTGGCACCTGTCATGAGATGTCAGCTCAGTTATAGCACTATTACAAAACAATTCGCCAGAAGGTCTCAAGGAGAGTGCCGTAGAGGTTTCTACTCAGACTCATGTCCCGGTACAGTACACCACTACAAGTCTGAGCAGAGCTGTTCCGGTACAGTCTTGACTTCACTTCCTTTTTCACTTGACTTCACTTTCTCTCACTTCACTTCCTCTTCACTTCACTCCCATATCTGTCTTGTTTCGAAGAAGATGTGAGCTTACCTTGGTAGCGAATCTGTACAATCGTGGCGCGTGACTTCTTCGTCTTCCTAAATTCTTTCCATATCCTTCTGAGCAGTCCTAGTGAGATTGTTCCAACTCCATCGGTGAATACGCGATCGTTCCGCTCGATATCATCAATCATGAGCACGTTTTCAGGATCAACTCGAATGGTCTCGGTAGAGTCAGAGAATGTTTGACCAATCCGTGCGGCACACTTCGCGGGTGATCTGATCGAGGAGAAGTCGCCGAGGTCCGCTATGATCCGGCGACCAACAATCAAACCACCGTCTTGGACGAAGGGTGCCACAAACCATGTCTGATGCGTACGCAGCGAAGAGTGAGACCATCCCAGCACCTGATACACACGCCCAGCAATAGGGAAAGATCCATTGAGTATACCAGCAAACCTGCGTCCGTATATCTCATCTCCGGAAGTGTTCCGATCCAGCCACTCAGGTGTGCCATCTTCATCGGCAAACGTGACACGAATGAAGGATTCGCGCTGCGTTCGATATTTGCGCAGTACGCGATTGGTCGTGTCAATGTCAGGACCTTCCAGATAGATGCTAGCAGGAGTGACGGCAGCCCTGAAGATCATCGTGAATTGTTCGTGGATATCTGCACGAGCATAGTCCGAGTCCTGATACCTGAATGCGGCAGCCCTCTTCTTGATGATTTCGACCATGTTATCAATAGCGAATAGCTTCGCCTCGGTGGCAGGTCCAGGGTACGGCACCCATCTTGAGAAGGATCTGATACCTTCTGCCAACGCAATTGTCGTCAAGCTCGTGTCCTGGGAAAGCACTTTCAAAGGCGGTATGAGCTGTCTGACAAGTCTGGGACTGAGAATTCCGTTTTGTGCCAGCCTTTGGGTCTGGAATAGTATTGCAAATGGCGTTACGGGGTAGTTCTCTGCAAGTTCATTTACCAAAGCGCTGAAGTCTTGAGCCCAATCGTATCGTATTCTCGCAGTTGGTTGCCAGATAGACGGTGGTGCGCCGTGTCCCCTCAGTGTGCTCTGAACTCGATTAAGGTCTTGCACGTCTTTGATGACTACCTGGTAGACAAAGCACGCCTGGCCATCTGCCTCATGTTGTGAGCTAAGTCCCAGAGCTCGAGCTCGCTGTACATGTATGACTGGTTTGATGCTCAACCTCTGCATCATCTGCCCAAGGAGATCGCTCATTCCATCACTTTCCACAGTGTCCGAGTTGAACGTCGTAAATTTTGGAGCTGATCTCAAAGAGAAGGTCACAGTTGATCGATTCGTGAGAGTGCCGGTCACAACTGCGTCCAGATTTGAGTATTCGATATCGATCCTGACATTGCTTTGCTGAGCATCTGTTCTGTTCAGGAAGATGACCAAGTTCTTTCCACCAAACACGATTGGTCCTGCGCGATGGTCTGAATAGCATTCGAGGAAGTTGAGGCGATCTCGGTAGTATTCCCATTGTCCGCACGATACGGACTCGATCGCAAACGTATGTGGCGCCGTAGATTTGATTTCGTGAGTCACCTCGCCATTGCTCTTGCCTTGACGTTTGCGATGACGCTCTTCATCTTGCTGCTGTAGGCTTTGCACCACAAAAGGATCAGGTTGCGTGTTTGATGCTTGGCAGATGATTGACCTTGACATGAACTGCAACGCATTCTCGCGCTGACCATGCAGGTGTAAGAACTTCGTCGCGGCGGGCACATTGGAGATAGTAAGTTCTGCGCAGGTCTTGTTCTTCAGCTTATGAACGAGAAAGGCAGGGTCTTCGAAATGCTTGAGACTCTGCTTGAAAAGCTGCGTTAGCTGACGATCACTGCACTGCTCCGGTAGATTGCGCACGAAGATCTCCACCTCGATGCTGAGTAGTGAAGGCCGTGATAGTTAGCAGAACGACAAGGAGTTGAGGGAGCTCATCACGGTGAAAGATAGATGATGCAAGAGAAGAGAGAGAAAAAGTGATGGATCGAAGAGCCACGAGAGCAGGGTCTGGGCCGAAGGGAGAGAATTCAGACGGCCATGTGACAAAAGAGATCTTGGGTTGTTTCAGCTGCAGCCTGATTGTGGTTTGGTTTGATGTTTCACGTTTCCTGAAACCTGGAGAGTGGACGGGGGCATCGCAAGCAAGGAGCAAGCACCCAAATAGGCCTCCTTGACTCTAAGCCGCTCCTTCCCTGCGTCACTTCGCTGCTATTAGCATCATCCTCTTCTCATATAGAATACAGTATCGTGTTTCGAACGTGTTTCTGTTCCCTGTCATGTCAAAGGTCTTGATTAGATCGGAGTCTGAACCGAACCATCAAACTCACGATGACGCAAAAATCTGGCCTCGTGCATGATCGTCCCTTCTTGTCTCATCTTAACTTTTTGGTAATTCCAACGTCAGTCAAGATGGCCAGCAGGCTAGCATCTCGTACCGTGCTTCGTTGCGCGAAAGCATACAAAGCGCAGATACCTCTACAACAGCGTCGAGCAGCAAGCACAGCTGCAGCACAACAGTCAAATCTTCCTGAGCACTTCAAGAATGAGATCCTTGTGAGTTCTGCTAGATAGTCGTATTATGCTCCCTGACTGACCTTAATACTCCAGAATGAAGCCCGCCTTACCAATGCCGACCCCCCTTCAGACTCCTCAACAGCACGCCTCGTCGATGATCAATTACCCTACATGGTGCCGACATATGTTCGACCACCGCCGATGTTCCAAGCTGGGCAAGGCTGCTATCTATGGGATGTTGAGAACAGGCAATATCTAGACTTCACAGCAGGTATTGCTGTTAATTCATTGGGGCACTGTGATCCAGAGATGGTGACTTTGATGACACAACAGGTAAGAGCGTACTGCTGCTCGTGTGAAGTGTTTCACAAACTGACACCACCTAGGCAAGCACCCTCATACACACCTCCAACCTCTACCATAACCCCTGGACCGGCTCTCTCTCCAAACTCCTCGTCGAAAAGACCCGCTCTTCCGGCGCAATGCACGATGCCGCCCGCGTCTTCATCTGTAACTCCGGTTCCGAAGCCAACGAAGCCGCTATCAAGTTCGCCCGCAAAGCTGGCCGCGTGCTCGATCCTTCCGGCGCAAAGCACCATCTTGTCTCTTTCCACAACTCCTTCCACGGCCGGACTATGGGCTCTCTGTCCGCGACACCCAACCCGAAATATCAGAAACCCTTCGCACCAATGGTACCAGGGTTTCACTACGGGACGTACAACGACATCACTGCCATTGACTCCCTCGTAACACCAGAAACGTGCGGTGTCATCGTCGAGCCCATCCAGGGCGAAGGCGGCATCAACGTTGCGACGCCTGAGTTCTTAGCTGCGCTGCGGGCACGATGCACGGAAGTCGGCGCTCTGCTCATCTACGACGAGATCCAATGCGGTCTTTCCCGCACAGGCACCTTCTGGGCTCATGCCTCCCTCCCGGCAACATCCCACCCGGATGTGATCACGACCGCAAAAGCGCTAGGCAACGGCTTTCCCATCGGCGCCACGATTGTTAGCGACGCCGTGTCCAGCAAGATCGTCACAGGAGACCACGGCACCACATTCGGCGGTAATCCGCTCGCGTGCCGGCTTGCGCACAACATCGTTGGACGCCTCGCCGAACCCAGCTTGCAAGAGCACGTCCTCCACTGCGAGACTGCGTTCCGATCGCACTTCGCGCGTCTTCAAGAGACATTCCCGGACGCCGTAGGCGAGGTGCGTGGACGCGGACTCATTCTCGGGCTACAAATGCACATTGATCCCGCGCCTGTGGTGACTGCGGCAAGGGAGCGCGGGTTGTTGGTCATTACCTGTGGGACAAATACATTGAGGTTTGTGCCGCCATTGATCATCAAGGAGGAGGAGATTGAGCAGGGAATGAAGATCTTGGAGGAGGCGATTAGGGTGGTGGTGAGGACGAACGAGGAGATCAAGGGGACGAAGGGGCAAGAGGAGATGCAGGATAAGAAGCCGTAGGCTGGAGAGAAGTCGAGGGGGGCCTGTTGATGACGATGGTGGTATAGAGCATGTATGGGATGGCGTTTGTGGTAGATTTAGACCCCTCGTCTGGGATCGGGATGGCGATACGCTTGAGAAGAAATCTGCCAGATGCAGATGCATATGCAAAGAGTGTATATAGGTGATCCCAATGAGAGCCAGTATGCTGACATCTGTACCTACGGTCGTGCACAGTCTGCTGCTCATCGCCAGCCCACCGCTCCCCCTCGCCCTCACATATACAAGCTGGCCGTCGCGCAAATATCCCGCCTAATCAACTCCTGACACTTCTCCATCTTGCCAAAGAGTTCCGGATCGCCCACGATCCTCGCCGCATTCCTCACCTCCCTACACGTCTCATCCAGCCTCGTGATACACCTCACAATAGTCCCCTCAAGGACGTCTGTCAACTCCATAATCCTCGCAAACCCCATTCCGCCCGCCCACTCACTGACCACCTCCATCAATCCAAACCTTGGCCTTGCCACGAAGTCATTAGAGTCGGACGAAGCCTGGATTACTTGGTGTGTCGTTTGGATAACTGAAATGCGCTCGGCGATCTCGATGATGGTGGCACGGCCGGCGGCGAGGGCGGGTGTCAGGGTAGGTTCGACGTCGGTTTTCTCCTGGAAGACGAAGCAGGAGAGGAGAGCGACGATTTCGGAGGGCGTGTAAGCGGAGAGGACGTTTTCGAGGATGAGCTCGGTGAGGACGAGTTCGTCGGCTGAGTGGATCTGGGAAGAGTTTTAGTGGTGGGAGCGATGGTGAGGAGAAGAATGCTGCTATTGCTTACCTCGCAGGCAACTTTACCCTTGAGCTCAACGCGCTCATTCTCATCAATGAAACCAAGCTCCTTCAGTACAGCGATGCGCTGGCCATAGTCTGGAAGCAGTTGCAGATTCTGGTCAGACATGAGCTGTTGCAGGCCGGCAATATGGTCTGTGATGAGCCACTCATCGTGGCGCATGCCAAAGTGCTTGACAAAATCTGGGCACTCGATGCAGTGGCATGCTTGAGCTGCGTCGCCTGCGACACGTCGGCGGTCGAGGGATTCGCGGATGGGAAGCTCTTTCAGTCGGGACCAGTCTAGCTCGTCGAAAGTGGAGGAGGTCCAGAATGAGGAGAAAACGGTGAGCAGCTCGTCTTTGGCTGTGGCAACGATGGTGGAGTCGTTGCGGGCGACTTCTGTGGGATCCATCTGGGGTGTGTTAGTTCTGTCTGTCCAAAGGCAGGACTTGGTTTACATACCTTGAGTATTGTCTGTGTGATACACTGCAGATCATTCAGACTGATAGCAGTGATGCGGAACTTGATTTCGGATTTGTGCTTGGGAAGTGGTGAGAAGAATTGTCGGAATTGTGGAAGATAGGGCAGCAAGTCATTCATTTGCCGTGGTCTGTCCTCTTGCATGATCTCCAGAACCTGAAGAGATGGTCCCAGTCCTCTTGTGGCACCTTCACGAAGTAGTACACCAAGCATGCGTATGCCGTCCTGCCGGAAATTGTTAGCAGGATCACTGCCAACTTACGATGACAACTAACCCTTCTATACACAACTAGCCTCTTCGGAGCAAACATACGCCTTCCAGCAGGACTTGCCATTAGACTTAGGTATAGTTCTTCTGTTGCACGCTCATACGCCATACTCTGCTCGTGACATTCCTCCACGTCTTTGTCACATATGTCACAGCTCTCCCGCTTCACCTTCGCGAGATCAGCTTCACTTAGCCTGATCTTCTGCTCATGCTCTGGTAACAATGCCTGTGTAGCATTCTCGCTGAAACTTCGTTTAATCATTTCTTCGATCTTCAGTGCTTCTACTCGAAGAAGGTTGAGAATCATGTTGTAAGTCAATCGGAATTGAGATCGCAGCTTTGTTGGATCTCCCAGAATCATTTGTCGCAGCTCGCCGGCCGGTGGTGCCTCTTCAGCACCTGGCGCGACTATGATGACAATACCTACTTTGTCTAGGCCACGACGACCAGCACGGCCGGCCATTTGAGTATATTCTCCGGGCAAGAGATTGCGGAATGATCGGCCGTCGTGCTTTCGGTAACCAGAAAAGACGACAGTACGCGTAGGCAGGTTGAGGCCCATAGCGAACGTTTCCGTTGCGAAAAGCACCTTCACAAGCGTACGTGCGAAGAGTATCTCGACGACTTCCTTGACAATAGGCAGCAGACCTCCATGGTGGACTGCTATTCCTCTGCCAAGAAGCTCGCGCATTCGCTTGATTTGCGGTAAAAGTCGGTCTTCTGGCTTCAGTCGTGCTAGCGACTTTTCGATAATCATGTGGATCGCACTCCTCTCTGCTGCTGTGCAGAAGTCGAGAGTAGATAGAGAGTCTGCATTCTCCTCGCAGCGTTTCTTCGAGAACACAAAGATACATGCAGGTAGCAAATCTTCTTTTCGAAGATGCTGCACAACGCCCACCCAGAGTGTCCTATCTTGTGCAGCAGTCGTACGACTGCTGCACAAGATAGGACACTCTGGGTGGGCGTTGTGCAGCATCTTCGAAAAGAAGA
>Ga0058702_10000921_pt1 | contig 11471 bp, 7 predicted proteins | sample AgamicOrSfe_FD_83781 | JGI IMG/M metagenome (GOLD analysis project Ga0058702, IMG submission 83781) | Agave microbial communities from Guanajuato, Mexico - Or.Sf.e | ecosystem: Host-associated > Plants > Phyllosphere > Phylloplane/Leaf | place: Guanajuato, Mexico | collected 2012-05-30
AATCAAGTCGGGTTGCTTTCTCCCGAACTCTCGCGGAAGAAAGCCGTCTGCCCCGCCAGACCCAAGTACCCCCACCATCGACCCTCCAAAGCTTCCTAAGGTTCACATGGATAGACAAATTAGGCTGAATAGCAGGGCTGACTATCTCCCTGTCTATGTACATTGTCATGCTTTCGTTCCATCTTTTCCGCACCTTTCTCTGTACTTGCAACCCTCTTGACACTTGCGCCAGAAACAGCAGACACCGAAACACATACTCAGCTGATACCATCAACCGCCGCCCAACATGTCTATGACCCTCGAAGAAGCTCAAGTGCCCCGCCAGCCAAACCCAGTCCCATCTGGCCCAGACAATGTTCTCGAGCAATTCAGTCTCAAAGATCGAGTCGTTGTCGTAACAGGAGCTGCCGAAGGCATTGGCGGTGCCGTAGTCGACTCAATGGCCGAACCTGGTGCCAATGTAGCACTCTGGTACCGTAGCAACGACAAGGCCATCACAAAAGCCGAAGAGCTATCAAAGAAGCACGGAAATAAGTTCAAGGCATACCAGATCGAGATCTCAGACCCGGAGAAGGTGCAAGAGTTGGTCGCTAAGGTCGTGGAGGACTTTGGAAGACTGGACGTCATGGTTGCGAATGCTGGCATGGCTATCTCGAAGCCGATCCTGGAGACCAGTGTTGAGGAGTACAAGAAGCAGTTTGCGGTCAATGGTAAGAGGAAGCCATGGTGGATGGGCCAAGTACAGCGATGCTGACGTGACAACAGTTGACGGTGTCTTCTACTGTGCCAAATATGCCGGAGAGCAATTCAAGAAGCAAGGCAAGGGTAACTTGATCATCACGTCGAGTATCTCAGCACACATCGTCAACGTGCCAGTGGACCAACCTGTAAGCAGACATTCTTCTCGCATCTTCATGCTCTTCCTGACAGACGCTCCCAGGTCTATAACTCCACAAAAGCAGCCATTACTCACCTAGGCAAGTCTCTAGCTAGAGAATGGCGCGAGTTTGCTCGTGTAAACATCGTCTCGCCTGGCTTCTTCAACACCAAGATGGGAGCGGGAGAGAGCGTCATCAACGAAGCCTACCGCATGACACCCATGGGCAGACAGGGTGATGTCAGAGAGATCAAGGCTCTCTATCTGTACCTTGCCAGTGATGCTAGCAGTTACCAGACCGGCAGTGATACTGTCATCGATGGAGGTTACATCTTGCCTTGAGGAGGAGGCGAGCAGTTGAAGATCAATGATGTATAGATGGCGAGGCTGCTGTAGCAACCATTGTACAAAAGCATGTCGAGAGAAGAGTTGCCTGTCAGCCGACTTGATCATCCCAATGGCATCAGACACGAGACGATGATTAGGCAGCAAGCATACGCATGACTCTGTCTACGATAAAGTGATCATCACCCTCCAACGTTGCAAGAAAGATCCACTCTCTCATCCTTCCCTCGTGTGACCGCTTCTTCATCATGAGACTCACACCTTTCACATGATTCGTAATCCTACTTGCTCTAGCGGACCAATCCTCCGCCAACGACCCAAGATTCACATGCTATCTCGTATGCGGTCTACCCGCAATCGATCGATTGCGAACCCTTCCACACCGTTAGCAGAGACAGTTGTAGCAGATATAAACAGGGATCAGAAGCAGACCGGTTGGAGCTTAGAAGGCTATATTTAAGAAAGGGCGGTGCACACTGCAGATGATGTAGAAAAGATGATGCACGTCCCGTTTGATGGGCTAATTTCCACAGACATCACCGAATCGCTGATCGTTTTTCTCGTTTGCTGATGATGTCGTGCTCTCCGCAGTTTCAGCTCGTCGTTTGAGAAGCTGGTGAACGGTGCTGACACGGTGTGAGAAACGGGTGTGACGTGTTGAGAGGATGAGGTGGGTGGAGGCAGAGGAGGAGGGAGTCCGAGGGACCGTCCGTGGTAGGGACAGGGTTGTTCTCGCGACTATGATATGTGGACGTGATATTGGGATAGCGACGACTATGTGAGGCTTTTTTCTCCTGAATCCTTCTTCGTAGAGTAGCTGTACTGCTATATAGTAGGTCAGGCCATAGACATGTACGTCTTTTGGTGCTGTAGGGTATTAAATGGTATTTTGAGTGTTGTACTTGATTCTTGGGCTTGCTTACACCCAGACTACGGCAAGTCTGTGTGTTCCTCATCAAATCATGGAGTGTTTGAAGAAAACGAGATAGATTGAATGGGTAGTTCATACAAGAGGATTATGGGTCTATTCGCACGCTATCGTACACTCATGCTGTTGGGGCTGTGAGAAGCCATCAATACCAGTCGTCCTAAGACGGTACATCCAGCTCCTTGGCTAGCTGACTCTGCCGCGCTCTTCGTCTGACCGTCTCATCATTATTCTTGTTATGTCTTTCTCTGCTCCTTCGCTCTCGCGACCACTCTCTCTGCTCAGCGGCTCTGAGCTCTTCGCCAGCAGCAGCCAGCCTTTCCTCCTCCGTCATCAGCTCTTCCGGCTTGGTCTGCCGTGAAGCTTGTCTCGAAGGTTTTGGTCTTGCAGCAGCAGCGGGCGATTTGTCAGCTCGCGTTTCGCGTTTGCTAGTGGATGGATCTCTGCTGCGCTCACGATTGCGAGGCATAGAAGCTGAAGCCGCCGCGTCCATCTCTGCGTCCGATAGAATGGCTTCCTCGGGAACCTCGTCGGTGCCTCCACGGACGTTCTTCTTACGCGGCCATAGTGAGGGGAGGACAATCTGCTGGAAACGAGGTTCCACGCAGCGTTCGTCGAACCAAGCATGAATACGCTGTTCTACCAATTGAGCGATTTTGGGTACGTCTTGCAGACGAGCGCGGGAGCCGATCAGAGAGTGTACAGAGAGATCCAATCGATAGTCGTCGAGGAAGGTGAAAGTGAGGGTAGTGGGCGAGGCTGATGGGTTTGCGGAGGATGACTCGGACTCGTTGACGGGAGCATCTGGTTGTTGGGAGGGGGTAAAGGAGAGGGAGAGAGTACCAGAGAAGCGGACAACAGAGACAGCCAAAGCGACAGGTAGAACGGCGGAGAAAGGCTTGGGATAGTTCAGGACGAGTTTTGTCTCGATGCCCAAGGTGACGACGTCTGAGAGATCAACGTCCATGCGTGCTTGCAATCTGCTCTCGCCCAAGCCTCCTCTGTTCGCGCCCTTCCTAGTAGGCATCGGTTTGACGGGTTGACCATTCTCGTCGACAGGGATGACTCTGCAGTTGCTGAAGATGGGGAACTCTTCTCCCAACGAGATCTCGGTCACCTTGATCTCGTCGATGAAGTGTGGTCTATGGCCGCCATTGAGAGCGGTTGTGAGGGAATTCAGCACGGCATCTCCTTCGAGGGCGTCTGCACGCAGCTGGGAGATTGTCTGCGCAATCAAGACATTGAACCAGTCCAGACTCTCAGGCTGGTGTCCATCGACATTGTAGTAGGTCTTTTCCAAGATCTGGTCTGTCGTCAGAACGGAGCCACCGGACGAGATGTTTCGTGGAGCGAGGACAGCAGCGGAACTGCGTTTGCGAAGACGGAGGTCGGAGAAGGAGCGACGGCGCAAGGACGAGGCATGTGAGAGGGTTCGTTGGCGGCGGAGGGCTGCTCGAGTTGCTGCGCGACTGTCGGCCGTCGGGGGCTCGCCGAAGATGAAGAACTTGATCAAGAATATCAGGATCAGGGCCAGTGTCAATTGGCCCAGAACGAAGCCTTGAGCAAAGGACGCACTGCTTCCTGACTGCGCTGCAGGCGATGCCGCTATACCAGAGTCAGTGACGCCTTGCGGAACGCGAGTGGATGAGTGCTACCGTATGCCGCTTGCTTTGCCTTGGACATGTTCCTACCGCTTCCTCGACCTGGCTCAATCAACCAAAAGCCTCTGTCGCATATGCAACTCTCGACGTGTCGAAAAGATATATTGCATGACGCACTTTGTCTTGTCGATAAGAGCATCTCGGGACGCCAGCCAGCGGCCAATCCACGCGGGGGTCCGACAAATGCTTCATTCTGCTCTATAATATATCATATCACCATAGATTGTTTTTCATACTCAGAGGCCGGTTATCTTCCCTTGTATATCTCATTGCAGGTCGAATGGCTGCTTCAAGAGACTACCCGTCTCCATCAACCGCAACCTCTGGTCTGACCTTGCCCTCAACATGTGATCCTCCCGGGAGGACAACCCTCCCGTTCAGAAAACATGGATTGTCCGTACAAGTCGCATCTCCTTGCCTAGGTGCTGCATGCTGATGCGTTGTTCCAGGTCTTCGGTGCTACTGGCCATATGGGCCGCTCCATCGTCAAGACGTGTCTTTCTCATGGCGACAAGGTCACTGCTGTTGGCCGCGTTGGCGAGCACACGCTTGATCAGATGCAAGGCTGGCACGACTCTTGTCTCGGCCTCTTGTGCGATGTGAGAGTATCTAAAACAGTCGACTCTGTCATTCAGAACACAATTCGCCATTTTGGCGCCGTGGACGTCATTGTCAAGTCAGTATACCTCCTCGAATCTCCTACACATCCTCGATCTCATCGTTGATGCCACCGCAGCTGCACTGGATACGGCGTCATTGGAGCCTGTGAAGACCAAGATGTTTGCGATCTTCGTGCACAATTCGAGACAAACTTCTTCGGCTGTCTCAACATTGTCCAGCAGTCTCTTCCCTACTTTCGGAAACGCAACGCAGGCCGATATCTCATTTTTTCTTCAACCTCCGGCGCACTCGGTGTCCCGGGCCTCGGTCCCTATTGCGCAACCAAATATGCCGTCGAAGGGTTGATTGAAAGCTTGCTCTACGAAGTCGATGCTTTCAACATCAAGGCCACCCTCGTCGCCCCAGGTCATCTCCGTCTCGACGAACCCACGGGACTGGATGACAAGGGTTCGGACTCAGCTGACAAGAGCCGCCTGCCAACCTATGGCCATTTCCTGGTCAAGTCGCCGTCTCAGCCTTATGAGAGCCAGAATGCTCCTGCCGCTCACGCAAAGCGGGTGGTGCAATGGCTCAGCAACAAGCAGCCCACCAGTGCTGTCAAGAGCGCCGAACTTACCTGGCAATTAGGTCATTGTTCATTTCCACCATTGCGCCTACTATTGGGTAGTTTCGCTGTTGAGAGTATCCGCGATCGATTGCGCTGCATCATAGAGGAGGTGAGTGACCCAGTAAACGCACTATTATACATCTATTGATAGTCGTGTACAGATCGAAGATTGGAAACATCTAAGCTTTCCTCGCGCCGATGAGAGAGACCAGCAGACACCGCAACCTGCAGGGGAAGACTCGACGTCACAGCACCAGCTGACACCGGGCGATGAAATTGCTGAAGTCGCAGATGGGGACATGGAAATCGACGAAGGCTAATACCATATCGATGCAGAACCTTTCTTTGCTTTTTCCTTCTCGAAGGGAACCTGAACATGTCAAGAATCATTGAGCTTCGGCTTCCCCAAGTTTGAGAACCTATGGATGCCTAACGCCGGTAGTTTCAGCGCGGACCCAGCATGATTCAAGCGGCTACTACGTAGGCGGGAAAGAATCGAGAGTTACTACGGCAAGCATTAACAGTTTGTTGAGCATGAGCACGCATCGATATCAAGAGGTCACGCTGGCGGACGGCTAGCGAAGGAGAACAACGCCCATTCACCCGAGATGACCGAGTGGCGAGAGAAGGGAATGATGTTCAAAAATGGTCTGGGTCATTGGTCGTGGGAAGTTGGGATAAAACGGCGACACGTAGGGGATGAGGCTGTCAAGCGCGCGCGTTGCCGACGAAGGAAAAATGGTCTTTTCCCCAGAGGGTAGTGACCAGCCGACCTCCTTAACTACATATCTTTGGCTTTGCTGGAAGGTCGAGGCCGGCTTGGTGTGGAAAGAAATGTTGTATCGGTCGATAGTCGTACACGCGGAATGTATGCCAAACTCGAGTTCACCAGAGGTAGCATACGGCTTCGGCGCTTAACGTCTTCCCCTGATTCAACTCTCGGCCTCTCGCACAACTCTCTTCTCGATACATCTCGGCAGACAAGGTAGGGTTGGGTAGCAGGAAAGATGGAACAAGGAGCGGGTTTTGGATGTTGGCATCGAGCCGCTGTTGGCACATGGAACAGAGAGGGGGTCAAAGAATCTCGATGGCGGTTCACGAGGCTTCATGCAAGCAAGGCGGAGTAAAAGACACGGTTAGGGAATTGTTCAAGGGCAATGCATAATTAAAGTGTCTGGCCTGTGCTGCCGCAATCTTGCCAGTCTGTGAGCCAATCGATAGGAACAGGACGGACGGACTCCGACAAGAAGTAACAGACGAGCGGCTAGCGTCCAAGCACATGCAAGGCATTCCAAAGAATGACATCAATGGCTACGCTCGGGAAGGAGCGAGACTTGACATGCCCCGCCGGTTGACGAGTCGGATTGCATGTCGTGCAGATTGTGCAAGAGAGAGGACCAGAGACGGCTGAGGTTGTGAAAAGATGGGCAGAAGGGAAGGATGCGCTGGGGAAGAGGTGCAGCTGAGAGAGCGGCAGACGAAAGCTTGCCGTGTCAAAAAAGTCATAAACAAAAGACCCTCCTCTGCCGGCAGTAGTCGTCTGCAGGTTTCTTCTCGCACCTCGCACAGTGTACCACCAGCGCGGTCAGTTTTCCCATTGTTCACCGCTTGCACTCCTGGCGTGACGCGGATTGACAATTGGCGTGGTCGATCGCTGTCCGACTCTCAGATCTCGTTCTGATCGCTGGCCCGAGCTCGTGATTGGGAGCAAGGCAGGGCGGTTTTCCTTAACGCCCAAGCGTGAGGCACCCCTTCTGCCCTTAACGGGTGCAATCTTAGTCGCAAGCCTGTAAGGGCCTGCCGGCGGTCTTCGTGCTCACCAAGCTCCTTTTCCTGCAGAAAGGCTTGCAGAAAGATTAAAAAAAGGCTGTACCCCAAGACTGAAGCGGCCTGTTCAACTCGAAGCGCACCAAACGGACTAGCACAAAGCACGCCAAGCCCGACCACTTTCTCCATCTTTTGGCTTGTCTGACCTCGAAACACACGCAAAGCTCAGCTCCGTCCCTCTCTGTCGGACGCACTCCAGCAGTTCCCTCCACCTAGAAACTACTCTGCACACCTGGTCCATGGCGTCGACGCGTCGGACGAATTACCACCAGCTCAACATCTACCACGATCCCGTGCCGGTTCTGCCGTCCACGACTTTCCAAGATCTCCCACAGGATTCGGTCGAGGCAGCCCTCCTAAGCGCCCTTGGCCAACAACCTTTCAGACAAACGGGCTTCTTGCTCAGTCCTTCGCACAACTCGCCCAGCTTTGCTCTCCCGAGAAAGCACTCGAGCTCGCCCGACGGCCCTTTCGGCAGACGCTCGCTCCACAGCATCTCGGTTCCCTCTCCGCTGCAATCAGCCTTTCTCTCCGACTCACCCGTAAAACCGGGTTTCTTCTCAGCCATGAACACCCTGAACAAGGAGAACATGATGCCCTACGACCACCACCTCTACGCCGCACAAAAGGCCGTGCCTATCAAGCGCGCACTCGCCGACAAGACCACCAAGAAGCCAGTCAAGGCCACAGAGCAATACGACTTTGTCCTGCCTGAGCCCGAAGAGATGCCGTCAGAACACGACGATGGAAACAAGCCCACCTTCAGCTACGCAACCCTCATTGGCATGGCCATCCTGCGCGCACCTAACCGCCGCCTCACACTCGCCCAGATCTACAAGTGGATCTCGGACAACTTCAAGTACTACCGCGCGTCTGAGACCGGCTGGCAGAACAGCATTCGTCACAACCTGAGCTTGAACAAGGCTTTCATCAAGCAGGAGCGTCCCAAGGATGACCCTGGTAAGGGCAACTACTGGGCAATCGAGCCTGGTATGGAGCGTCAGTTCTGCAAGGACCGTCCTTTGAAGAAGGTGCAGATCCCCTCCGAGATGATGCCTCTGCAGACTCTTCCCAGCAACGCCCCCCGTCCAGTCACCACCCCTGCAATTGGCCGCTTCGCTCTCGGCCCCAACCCTGTCAAGAAGACCGACACCAAGGCTGTCGACTCTGCCTCGTTCCCTCAGGACCACTTCTCCTCCGACGGCACAATTCCCGCCAGCGATCCCGCTCTTCAAGACGATGAACTTGCCATGCCTCCTCCTGCCGCACGCGCTTCTATGCGTTCTTCTCCTCCTCCTGCCTTCGGTTCATCTCCTCCACCCATGCAAGACACCCCTCCTCGCGCTTCACGCCTACGTTTCCCTACCGATACCCACTCCGGCGGCGCTCGTAAGCGTAAATTCAACGCTCCTCAGGACAGTGGTTACTACTCTTCGATCGAGTCGTCGGCGGTTAGAAACCCTACCATCTCGCACGTCGCTCTCACCTCCGATGCCGACCCAGACCACCGCCGCATCAAGCGCGGCCGCGCCGAGGAGGAGATTGCACGCATTCGCAGCTCATCGTACGACAGCCCCACAAAGAAGACCGCTCCCCACAAGCGCAAGCCTTCTGTCCACTTCGAGTACACTTCTCCCCAGCGTCCTACCTCATCTGCTGCAGCTGTTGCTCCCTTGACTCCTGCTGTTGTCTTCAAGCGTCCGGCCAAGCCTCCGCAATCATGCTCGCCTAACACCAGTCTGCGTAACCACCGCAACAACATCAAGGCATTCCTCGGCGAATCTCCTGCAAAGAGCTGGACTCCTCTGGTCCCATTCTCCCCTGCTTTTAACCTCGACGAGTTTACACCCGCCAAGGACCTTACTCCCTGGCGCCCATCTAACGACAGCAACGATGTCTTTGATGAGAATGCTACTATCGACGACCTCAGCGCTCGCGGAAGCCCTGGCAAGAAGCGTCCTCGCATTGAACGCGCAGTCACCTCCACTGGTGTCCTGGCTGACATCACTTCGGGCAAGGGCAATGCTATGGCTTTCGACAGCCCATTCAACTTCCACTTCACACCCTTGAAGGCTACTCACCCCGCCCAGCTGCGCTCCCCTGTCATGCTCGGCTCACCCCTAAAGCGTGTGACCATGGCCCCTCCTTCCACAGGTGTTTCCGACAACACTGTCAGTGCACCTGAGTGGCTAGACCTGTCTCTCGACAACTACTTCCCTCAGCACAACGGACAGGAGCTGTTCGGACTGGGCATCCAAGATGACATCTTTGACGAGCAGGGTCTCGACATCCTCCAAGAGTTTGGCAAGATTGGATCCAAGCAACAGCCTCAGCTTCAGCCCACCAACACCGGAAGCAACAGCACGGGCAGTCCTGCCAAGCGCTCTCAGCGCCCCAGCATCAGCAGAAGCATCACCTCGAGATTCTAGACTCGACACGACAAGGCCCGGAGCCTCTACATATCCCAACGTATAGATTGCGCAGGATACTGATCATGAACATCAAACTACGATACCCACGACTACGAGGCTGTGTTAGCAGCACGAGCAGTCAACAACCCTGCATACGAAACGAACAAATGGTGAAAAGAGGAGGACTCCCGATGAGACGATACAAAAAGTGTTTCTAAGGTGTGGATTTTGTGATTTTTCTTGTGCCTTCTGTACGAAGTCTTTGGTTTTTTCTGTTTTCTGGATGTTTCTGCCTTTTTTTCAGGAGTTTATTGACGATTGGGTCTGGGAACGAGATGGAAACGGCACGAAGGACATGGGCTGGAAACCTGCATTGCGCTCGGAGTTTGGTTTCTTTTGCCTTTCTGGCAAAGTATGCATATCAGGCGGATGGTTTTCTTTTGCACATTCTCTATGGACAGCATGCATTAATGAGTTGTATGAACCTTTTTTTACTCTGATCATCTTCTTTCCAACACTCGTCGTACAAGATCGGGACATGTGTCTAAAGAGAGTCCTACAGTGTGACACCCCTTCTCGGACAGATACCTGTTCTGAAATCATTGTGCTTCCTTACAGGTACTTATAGATACAGCACAACTCGAAAGGCGATCATTGATCATCGGAGTACCCGGCTCGAAGGAAATCACGAGGTTGAATCAGATAACCAGCTACACAACTCTTCAGTTCCAGTTCAAATTCGTAAGACCATTGTGTATTTCGTTAACGACCAACACATTTGACATGGAGAAATGTCGCAAAGAGAGAGACGAAACGCTTTATAAACGCTCTCCCCATCTAAGGTTGAAGTCTCGTGCACTTGTTCCGTACCCTATCTACCGCCCATGCCAGCAGCGAACCCATGGCAGACAGGCATGCCGATATCGACCTGTTGCGCGACTATACAGGCATCGGAGTCCATGCAGACTCGCTGCTGGCAGAGCAGGCGGCGGTGCGGTGCTGTACTGAGGACTCTGAACAGCCCTCTTGTTGGCAGAGCGACTGACAGGATGATGGAAGAGAAAAAGTTTGAATTGGTATGTAGGAAGATCATGTTATATACTTTGTAACTCCGAGCTGAGGCAAAAAAGGGTTCCTCAGATCAAGTGTATTCGAGTTCTCATGTCCCATTGCGGTCTGGTTCTGAACAGAGCTTCTGAGCAAAGCAAAGTCGACCCGAGGTCCCCGCGAAGAATCAATAGTCTCTTGAGTGATCATCACTGGAAGGCCTCTTTACATCTCCTCGTAGCTTTTGAGAGGAGGGAGTGCAGAAAGACAGAACTTACCGAGGCATGAAGGGATACGTACGAGGATATGTACGCGTGACGATCAGATGTCGATGGCAGATTTGAAGCAGCAGAGGAATGAGCAGAGCTTCACGCTTCCCTGTGCAATCCGAGTTGACAGCGGCAATGACCGTCTGCGTCCAAGAGCCTTGTATGGATGTTGGCGACAGAGAGAAACGATGGAGAACAAAAGCCAGCTCCACCAAAGGAAGCAGGCACAGTAAGCCAACTACCAAGCCTTCAGTAAGCTTATGCTAGACATACGCCTCCAGAGCGTTGGACGAACGCTTTCCCCATCGGGAGCGAGGGGTAAAAAGGCAAGACCGCACATGTCCACGGCGTGCGCTGCCCTTTTTGTGAACCAGACGCGTTGATCAAAAGGCTAAAAGCGCCCATGTACCTGTGGAAGTAGCAAAGGGGTTTGACTCTCCAGATTGATTGAGTTGGGAGAGGATAATCTCCAAACGTGGTACGATCTCAAGTCCATGACGGGGAATGACAGACAGCGCAGGCAATTTGGGAGGTCAAGATCGGGGTTTGCAAGGGACAAGCAGACGGCGCAACGCGGTGCGAAATAGGAGATGGGACTTTGAGAATCAGCGCCGAGGCACGGCGTTCTCTTTGTTCTCAGCGTCACCAGCGAGGGATCGCCGAGAAAAGGATGGGTTTGGACCAATCAAAGGTGGCAAATATCGTCTTATGGGGCAGCGGGAGGGCGTTTGCCGTGACCGGTGGACGTTCGGAGTCTCGAATCGAGAATGCTTCGTTCCCGCTGCTTCCAAGTCGGCGCTCGATCAAAATTACACATCACTACGCCTGCATCCGCGTTCCGACGTCCTCTCTTCTTTCTCTCCTTAACACCTCCACCC
>Ga0058702_10000922_pt1 | contig 11470 bp, 12 predicted proteins | sample AgamicOrSfe_FD_83781 | JGI IMG/M metagenome (GOLD analysis project Ga0058702, IMG submission 83781) | Agave microbial communities from Guanajuato, Mexico - Or.Sf.e | ecosystem: Host-associated > Plants > Phyllosphere > Phylloplane/Leaf | place: Guanajuato, Mexico | collected 2012-05-30
CAGTCATAGGATCGCTCGAGCTCTGGAAACTGGATTATGGCGGTACGGTGCAAGATGATCCACGCGGTGGGTCCTTTTTCCAAGCAGCTGGCCAAGTCATGATGAACTTCTTTCGGCTTCAGATGCAAACATCGATCTCAGATCTACAGGAGATCATAGGGAAATCCGGCCGACCCGGGTTCGTGGAGGCAAGATCCAGATTCACAATGTGGTTCGCGAATCATCCGCAGGCCACTCGGGACCTCGTCAGCGTCTCTATCGAAGCAATCGAAGAGTATCGCTGCGAGCTGCTCGAGATCAACCGGCGGCCAGTCTCTGTAGACGAAATCTATTCCTGGACGCCATCTACATTATCGCCATACGGACCGATCTACATATTCCTGACTTATGTCTTCCTTTGCGCTTGCGCTACTGCAATGACGTTGCACCAGAAAGAGCAGCTATACAATTCGTTGTCGGCAGAGTTGGCTCGAGACGTCCGTAATCCGGGTGATCAGTCTATTCTGGCTAGTCTGTGTGGCAGCGATAACGACACAGCCGGGAAGGAGATTCTGCGAGAGGCAGCGCAGACATTGGGCCTTTTCGAGAACTGGGGCTGCTCAACGAACTTGGCATTGTTACTACACTGGAGGTCTAGGATCAACTGAGAAGCTGGCATGTCAAAGTCTGCCCTACAGATCCAGTGACCCAGCGGAATTATGTTTCTGCCTTCGCCCCATACGTTGCTGTTTATTCGGCAACGGACCGGTCAAGCAGTGGTGGGAGTGGACCGATCTGGATTTGGACAGTCCATGGACAACCCATTTTAAGTCCATGGATATGGACAGAGGTCGCTGTCCATGGATCTTCGATGGATTTGGACAAAGGCTGTTGTCCATGGACATCCGACCTGTCCATGGATATCCATGAATTATTGCCAAGCATACCTCAAAAGGGTATAACGCATGGTTTTATGCGTGGAGTATGTCAGAATTATGCTCGCTGCTCTGACGACCCTGTCAGAAAAAATCCATGGATCAAGTCCAAATGGACTTGGACTTTTGGATATGGACAGCGAGGGTGTCCAAATGGATCTGGACAGAGGCCTGTCCAGTCCAAATCCGTCCACTCCCATCACTGCGGTCAAGCGATTGATCCTGACGACAGTTTTATGCAGTATGTACAAGTCTGATCAAATTCATGGCTACGTAGCTCCACACGACACACCCAGCATTCACACTGTGGAAGCTTTTCCTTCAGCAGCCGTCGCCACAACTCCTTCTGCAGCTCTTCCATCCGTGTACTGCTGGAACTTTCTTGGCGCAATCTTGTTCTCATACAACCAGTCAATTTCCGCAGTTGTCAACCCTCGCAAGTCAGGAATGAGTGGATATGAGACGAGAAGAAGCACCAACGATGCTGCAGCGAAAACCAACGCGGTCCTTGCGCCGAGATCTCCACTGTCGATGTTGTACATGTAAGGTACGACAAAGTTGAAGAGCCAGGTGGTAAGTGCGTTCGAGAGGATAGCGATGGCTTGATTCTTCGAGCGCAAGCGATATGGAGAAATTTCTCCAGCGATGACGAAGGCGACGGAGGTGAGGGTTGTGCTTTGCCAGCATACTAGAATATTCCTGGATCTTGTGTCAGCTGGTTCTTGCGCCGAGAAATGTCGCGGCTTTATTCTTACATCAATATCGCAATTGCCCAAAGAGCTCCCTTTCCTGGTGCCCAGTACAGGCCACCGATAACTGCCATGACAGCTGTGTTCACAGTACAGCCGATCAACCACAACGATCGACGACCGACTTTCTCAAGGTAGAACCATGACGCGATGATGGCAAAGAAGGCAAGGGCAAAGCCACCGATGGAAACGTCGAAAGTGTGAATGGCCGGTAGTCCTGCAGTGAGGAGGAAGTAAATGCTTTGAGCCAAGAAAGAAGAGCCAGCAAGACCAATGCCAAAGAACAAGAGATGCACTGTCATGGTCCTCTTGAAGTTGCTGCCGCGGTACAGTTCAAGGAAACCGCCGATACCCGAGGCGTGCTCTTGAGCAGCTTCCTGGCGGACCCTGCTCGCGATCGACTCGTACCAGGCTTCGGGATTGTTTTTGCTTCCATACAACCGAGCGACGGCCTTTTTAGCTTGATCCTGGCGTCCCTTGATAATCAACCAAGTGGGACTTTCCGGTACCAGGAAGAACAAGATACACGTGAGGCCACAGAAAGCCCATTGTATGGCAAAGACAGTGCGGAAAGCACTCGGCGCGATGATAGCGATGTGCTGACGGACAACTACCAAAGCCATGGCCTGCATGAGTACTTGGAAGAGGACGATGCCAGACTGTATCGGCCCTCGCAAGCACGCCGGCGATATCTCCGAAGCCCACGCAGTCGCTGAACTCAGGATACCGCCGATGGCAAATCCGTTCACCATCTTGCCTGCCAGGATCATGCCGCGAGTGGTTGCACCATACTGAAGCCCGACTCCGATGACAGAGATGAGACACGACACGATAATGGCGACCTTTCTGCCATACTTGTCGGAAAGAGGAGCGACAACAATTCCACCGACAGCTTGTCCAAGTGCGGACATGGCGCTGAACAGCGATGCCCAGATACTAGGCAAGTAAAGCGTATGAGCTGGTGTTACGGCGCCGAAGGTAATGAGAAAGCTAGGCATGGCGATTGCGGCGCCGTTGATGACAACATCGTAGCCAAAGGTCATTCCTGCCACACCTGCTGCGAGAGAGAATATGACGATTCGAGGGAATGTCTTTGCCGCTTGCCAGAGTGTGAGGTGTTCTTGTTCGTCATGAAGTGCGTCTATGTTGGTCGTGCCATTGTTGGCCATCATTTCGATATGCTCGGCCTTGGCGTCGTGCTTGTCCGTGGAAGTGTCCATCGTAGTGATATGCTTGGGTAGAGATGGACGATTGAGAGAACGAATGGATGTGTTACGAGACGTGGTCAGGCTCGATTATTAAATCAAGCCTGTGGGGGTGATCCCCGTGGGGTTGCAACGCCTCACACGACCTGAGAATGTCCACTTTGTGTCCACTTCGACCACCGCTAGCCTCGCGCGAGACTACACCGAGCCCCCACTTCTCCGCATTTCGATGTGGATCACGTCGGTGGACATTCACGGTGGACAACAGTGGTCCGCGATCCACACTGAAGCCTCAAGTGCAGAGAGAGCCCCGACTTACCCATCAAGGTTCGAAATCGTGCTCACATCGTCCACCCCCATTTTTTTTTGCCACGATTGAGGACTCCAGCAATCATGCCAATGACCATTGTATACCCACGATGCATCGTCACAAATCAAGATGGACAGACTGCTCCTGCAGAGTGCGATGCTTTGCCTTTCACCCTTACAAGCAACGACACCAGCAAGCCAGAGATCATCTTGGATTATGGACGAGCAGAGAAAGGACGACCTGTCTTTGTAGTTGCGAGCGCAGACTCGACCACGGAGAACATCTTGTTCGAGGTTGTCTACAGCGAACAATTCAATGCCATCAGCGACGAAGGCGGAGATGGTCCCTACTTTCTCTTCTCAAATGCAATGGATACGTACCGAAACGTCTCTCACAAAATTCAACCGTCGACGACCCCACAGACTGTTGTCGCGAGACATGAACAATGCTCTCAACGCTATCAGCGAATCAAGCTTCTGACGCCAAACACAACCATCACCTTTTCTTCGGTCGGCTTCCGGTTCGAAAAGTCGGACCAAGCTTCCTCGTCCTTGTTTCGCTGTTCGGATCCGAAGCTCAACACGATATGGCAACAAGGTGTACGTACTGTCGAGATGTGCACTGTACAAAAGAACGAGACAGTTCCGGCGTGGGACGTCACTGTCGACGGAACAACGATACATGGTCAACACTGGGCTCCTTGTCGTCAGGGAACTCGCTGGACGGATATATGTGTGCGTTTCGAAGTCAGAATCGACCGCATAGGAGCGAGCTGGGGTGTTCACATGGTCGCCAATGGCCTTGTGATTTGTCTAGACAAAGAGAGGCAGACTCTTACCGCACACGAAGGTCTTTCGCATGAGTCCTCTGTCTTTCCATCGATGGCCAGGGGTAGCTGGGCGATAGACACCAAGCTTCTCGAGTCTGAGTGGCTTTCCATCAAGACAGTGGCTAAAGATGACCGCGTCTCGATTTCCGTCAATGACGTTGAAGTTGCGACTATTTCTGGCTTCACCCTCCACCCAATTCTTGGTGGTTCAGCGAACAACTCTGGTTCTGTCGCTTTCGGCGGGCCTTCAGGCTGGACCTCGACCTACCGGAATTTGACCGTGACGGACCTCGACACGACCATGCTCTACTCGAACAGCTTCCTGCCTGTGGACAAGGAAAGAACATTTGCCGATTTCGCTGTCGGTACGAACCCTCTGCCATGTATGATCGATGGTGCAAAACGAGACAGAGCGGTGTTTGGTGGCGACCTACACATCTCAGGCAGGGCGGCTGCCTTCTCAAGCGCCAACCTCGAAGCAGTCAGAGGAAGCATCGAGCTACTGACCTCACACCAGACCAAAGATGGTTACCTTGGTAACCTTTGTCCGATCCAGGCACCAAAGCACAGTGCTGACGGTGAGCCACCGACATATGCTTTCTACTCTTTGACCTATGCTTTGCTGCTTGTGGTCGCTATCAAAGACTATTGGATGTTCTCTGGAGACGAGACAATCGTGGAGGAGATCTGGCAGAAAGCCAAGAACCTCATTGCATTTGCTGAACGTTTCCAAAATGATAAAATGCTTGTTGCAGCGCCTCCACCGCTCTCATGTATGTTCTCCTCCCTGGACTTCTCCATTCAATGCTAATATTTAAGCCAGTAACATTCTTCCCCCTGAGCGGACCAATCTTCGGAGTCTCCACCGAGATCAATCTCGCATTTTACGACGCTCTCAAAGCCATGATGGCAATGTCACCCTCCGGAAAAGAAACACAGGAACTGGAAACAAAAGCTAACACCCTCAGAAAAGCCATCACTCAGCATCTGTGGAGCGAAGAAACTGGTATTCTACGCATGAGCGATACTTCTCCACCCACTGGACTATGTGCACACGTCAACGCGTATGGGCTTTCTTTAGGGATTAAGCCACCTCATCCGAAAGACACCGAAAGTCTAGTACAGCCAAGCAACTCACTTCCGCTAGCATTCTCCGGCCTAGAACCACGATTTGATTCAGCAGGACTTTGCAGTCCATACAGTGCCGCCTTCGCCGTCGAGGCCAGTTTCAAACAAAACGACGGTCGTGGAGCACTCAGTCTACTCGATCGCGTCTGGGGTCCTATGACAGATGAAACACATCCCAACTACTCAGGCGGCTTGTGGGAAGCCATGAATGCAGAAGGTGAACCCATACACAAGGATACTTCTCTGATGCACGCCTGGTCGTCCAGTCCAGTATATCTCCTGCCAATGTACCTCGCGGGTGTCAAGCCAACGAAGCCTGGTTGGAAAGAGTGGGAAGCTTCGCCTGTCTATGCGGGACTTGATGAAGTTGAAGCTGTAGTCAAAACGCCAGCTGGCTTGCTGCAGATCCGATGGATTTTCAAGACTGATGCTGAAGATCGTGGATTTGTTTCTGTCGATGTTCCAGAGGGTACCTGTGGTATCATCTTGCCTCCAAAAGGGTGGCTGATTGGCATCGGGGATTGGACTTGTGGTTATTCTGATGTTGGTATTGCGGTGGAGTCTGGAGCGACGAGGCTACTTTTGAGGCGCGACTGTTAGCGTTTGCACATACAACGACCAGGATGAGCGCCGGCTAGTACAATTATGATCGAATATGACGTTTTACAAAATCCAATTGTCATCGACAATGTGTGTAATGCTGAAGAGGGTGGTCCACATACGTTCTCAGTGCCTTTCATCTTATATGTGTAGTGGTTTTTCATGACTAAAGCGGGACCTGAGAAGGATTGCATCCTCTGATGTCTGCGTTATACTTTCAATGATGTCTGCTCTCGGAGCATTTATTAAGGTCAGCTCAGAACTTTGCTCCCCTCTCCGCATTTTCCCCCGCGCCTTCCTCGGAACCTGTTCCTTACCCTGCATGATGGCCTCCTGACCTCACTCGCTTCAGAACAATCTTGGTCATCAATTCACTGACCAGATAACGCGTTCGAGATCATTCATGTCGCACGTGTGATGGTCCAATAACATCAACATAAGAACCATGCATAAAAAGACAGCGAGAGACTCCTTAGGCTCCGTGGTCTTTCGAAAGCTTGTCGACACCATTTGGCTTGGATAAATGAAGCTTCCGCTGTAAGCCTTGCTGACACGAGCTTGTCTAGCGTATTCAAGGGCATCTAGCCCCGCGATTGGTCGCTCAGTCGAGTCTAAGGCTTGTTTGACTTGCCAATCTGGGAGGTACCTGCCTTTCAGCTCCCCGACTCGGCTCTTCGACTTCAGCTTTCCAAGTCCGGTTCCTTGACTCTGATCACGCTTTTCAAATGCCAAACAACCACCGATTCGTCTGCATCAAAGTTCGGCCGCCTTCAATGGTCGCTCGCCTTCATGTACCAGTGTGCAGACAATGCGACCGATACAAGCGCCATCATCAAATATTGCAGCTGAAGTCTGGTCTAGTATGTCGAGCCTTCTGGAGATTCGAGCTGAGCTACCTCTACGCTGTAACCAGAGCTGAATCGAACACCGCGAGATGCGGACAACTATCTTATCGCCTTTGTGAGGTATAAGAAGGCACCACCTCATTCGCACATCCTGACAACATCCAACTGACTCTCTTCCACATCATCTATCCTACAGAATGGAATTTATTCCAACCCTTATCTCCTTGACCTGCTCGATCGTGCTAGTTGCCGGAGATCGCCATGTCGTAGGATCGTCCTTGGACGCCAGAGATGACTCTGGGCGACACGTCGTTGGCGCGCCTGCGGATGTCCTTCGCCGAGCAGCCTGCAGCGCTGACAACTGTGCCCGTGCTGTGACGGGTACCTTCAGAGGCGCAGCCACCAGCAAGCAACGTCTGCAAGACTGCTCATCATTCTTTGCTTTTACTGTGACTCCGGCCACGGTCACGTCTACCGTCACAGTCACCCCATCTCCTGTCACTGTCTTCTCGACGTCGTTCACGACATCCACTACCACTCTGAGCATCACTACCTCCACGACAGACGTTGAGGTCTACAACAATAACAAGAAACGAGGCACCATCGGTGCGGTCACCGTATCGCCAACTGCTGTGCCAGCCTATGCTTCAGCTTGCTCCGGCACTGCCCGTTACAGCAGTGCATGCTCTTGTGCTGGAGTCACAGCCAGCTACACCACTGTCGCAACCCCAACAACCACAATCACTGTCACAGCGGCCCCATCCACTACGACTGAACAGACTGTTGCAACCGCCACCGCAACTGCGGGGGGCGTCTATCAAGACCAAATCCCTTGTGGCCAGACCGTTACCGGAGCTGACGGATTCCGTATCACCATTATCTGCGAGGCCACTCAGAGTAGCACCGGCGTGTCTCTACTCTCTTCCACGACTGTGGGTGATTGGGACCAGTGCATTTCGTTGGCAGACAGTATTTCTCCTTCGACCAGTTTCACTTATGATCTGGCTACGCGCCAGTGCAACGTTTACAGGGACTCGACCCCTAACTTCTCCCACGCGCCTGCCAGTGGGATGGTGTATGCTTACTTTCCTCAGTGAGGGTTTCTCATCATACGGCTCATTCATGAGCAGGGTACGAGGTTTTTGTGTTCGAGCTGGTCAGAATCGTCTTGTCATTCGATGCATCGAGTTTCTGTTCGAGCAACGTTCGTCTTTCTTCGTTTGGTAGCTTTGCAGATCAGAGAATGCTCATTGATGGGCAGAATGGTCACTTTTTGGTCGTATACGAAGCTTGATTTCAACATTACCAAGATTTGTAAATTGTCTGAGAAATATAGTGACTATGACCTGACCCAAGCCCGAGTCTAAACGAGACTTATACAACTTCTTAAAAGCCGAATTTCGTGCCATCAATGCAACTGGCGTATCAAACTCCACCAGCCGCCCAGCCCTGAGTGTCGCAATCATGTCAAAATCCATGATAGTATCCAGACGATGCGCAACAGCAATGATAGTGCAGTGTTCAAACTCCTCCCGGATAATCCTCTGCATCAATTCCTCCGTGACAAGATCGACGCTCGACGTGCACTCATCCAAGACAACAACTTTGCTTGGGTGAAGTATTGCTCTTGCTAAGCAGAATAATTGGCGCTGGCCGTGTGAGAAAATGTCCGCATCAGCTGGAGTGTCAAGGCCTTCTCTGGCCTCCAAGACGGACCATAGTTGGACTTTTTGCAGCGCACGCTTTCTTTCTCCATCATGAAATCGGGCAAAAGGGTCGAGATTCTCTCGTATATTGCCTTTAAAGAAAAATGCGTCCTGTGGAATAGCATTGATGTGCATGCGTAAGTTATCACGGTCAACATGCGAGATATCGAGACCATCGATCGAGATCTTGCCGGAGCTGATCTCCAACATGCGGAAGAGAGTTGCGATGATTGAACTCTTACCACTTCCGCTCGGTCCACAGATGCCGATTTTCTGTCCAGGGAGTACGCGAAGCGTGAGGTCTTTGAGTACGGGCACTTCGGGAATATAGCCTGCGGACAGCCCAGTGAATTCGATGCTGCCATGCTGCGGCCATGCTAGTGGTAGCATCTGGTCTTCGCCAGATCTATTCTCCGAAGGGGTTTGTGCGGCGAAAGCTCTGATGCGAGAGATGGCGCCCATGGACGTCTCAAGCATTGTCCATGCCTTGATCAAGAGAGTGAGTGACGTGCTGAAGCCACTCATGTTGACGAGGGCGATTCCAGCGAAGCCAGGATCAATTGTACCACGCAGCTTCACGAATAAGATCATGAGGACAACCATAAGACCAGCCACGGTCAGGTCCAGAACCAAGGCCAGCCACCGCTGTAAACAGTACAGAAGATAGATTGGCTTTTGTGACGCTTCCAGCAAACCTGCGTTTAGCTGTTCGAAGGCCCTAGACCACCCACATACCCTGATAGTCACCAAACCATCCAGTGTCTCAACAAAATGTGAGTAGAGTGGAGCTTTGGCCTCGAGGTCGAGCAGACGAAGCTGGCGCGAAGTCCTTGGGTAAAACTTTTGCAGGACATACATGATGAACAACACAAACGGCATACAGACGGCAAGATATCGAGCAGATAAGCACATCAGGACAGCTTGAACAGTCACAATGACTATCTGAGCTCCCACCTCCAGAACCCCAGGAGGCATTTCGATGTCTACCAGATTCATGTCCTGGCTGAATCGGTTGAGGGTCGTTCCGGTGTCCGTGCTGGCGAAGAAAGACAACGGAGCTGTCATGACGGTGCGGAGGATGATCATGTGCTGCTGTCGCGAAGATGAGGGTGTCATCCTCAAGAAAACTAGACATCCAGTACAAAAAAGAGACAGTGCCGAAAGAATCTCGAAAAGGATGAATATACCAAGGTAGAAGTTGTTGACGATGTTGCCTTTGTCTCGCACAGCCGCTGTCCAGTAAGTGATCCACACATCTGGACTACACGTTAGCTAATGCGCATACATCAAGCGAAGTCGCACCCGGTTGAGATGATACCTGGCATCCTCATGAAGACGGCAAAGTCACAGAGACCGCAAGCGAAGCAGATTGTGTTCAGCCAGCCGCAGGACTGAAAGTAGTGCACGTAAGTCGTCCAATCACCTGCCGAACGCATACTGTCTGTATCAGGTACCACTTCTTCACGCTCACTGTCGAACGTCTCCCAGATAGTAGCCTCGATTGCAGGCTCGCTCGACTCTGGTCCGTCGTTCTTCGAAGAAACTTTGGCCACAACGCTCGGCAGATACCTGCCATGATGTGAGTCCTCAATGAGATGACCCCGTTTGTCTAGAACGATGATTTTGTCCGCAAATGCCAAGCGGTGAGTAGCGTGAGTGGCGAGTACTACAGTAACGCTATGCTTACGAAGAATACCAGTGCGCCCAAACAGACGATTGAATATGCGGTCTTCGGTAATCGTATCGAGGCCACTGAAACAATCGTCCAGAAGTAAGAGCTTCTCCTTAGAGTACACGGCTCTTGCCAAGGCCTAGATATACCGTCAGAATTGCCACTAGTGAAGAAATGTCCTGTACTCACCAGCCGCTGCTTTTGTCCGCCAGATAGACTGATCCCGGCGGAGCCAACCTCAGTGCTATCGCCTTTCGGCAGTATAGCAATATCGTCGTACAAGCAACACCCATGGACAACTACATTGTACCAGTCTTTGTCATATGCGGAAAGGCCCAGGATATTTTTCCGAAGCGTTCCATTTTGGATCCAGCGCGTCTGGTCAACGAACCCGGCCGTGGGCGAGCTGGTGTAGACAAACCCTCTAGTTGAAGGGACTTCTCCGACTAAGCCCTTGAGCAAAGTCGACTTACCGCACCCCACAGGACCGACAATAAAAGTGCAACTGTTCCAGGAGATGTTGAAGCTCACGTCTTGAATGACCTGTTTAGACTCAACCCAGCACATCTCGGCATTGACAGCCTGGATCACAGGGCGCGACTGAGAGGGCAGAGTTTCCGACAGCTTGTCCATCTTGACATCGTCGTTCGCTAGAGGTTTCTGGGATGTCTCCAGCGACTTCCGGGATTCCACATCAGACTTCAAGCGATGGTCTCGCTGCGAGGGCAGATTCAAGAAGTTCTGAATACGGTCAAAGCAACTGATCGCCGACATGATGGTTGGTAGGTTCTGGATAGTCTCTCCTAGCTGCGTAGTCATCAAGCTGACAATGTTCAACGACGCATATGCCTTTGGGACATCCAGTGTCTGGCCAGTAGCACTGCACACAGCGAGGTATACGGCGAATGCGATTCCTGGTGCTAGAATCTCTGATCCTTTACCAAGGGATAGTCTCATCACACTGATGCGGCGGAACCGCAACGCCGTGGAGACTTCCTGCTCCCTCAGTCCTTGGATCGTGCCTTCCATCAATGACGTCAGCCCTAACATTTTGACCGCCTTCATCCCGCCCAGAATCTTGGAGGTAGCGTCAATCCTCGTCTGGATACAGTTCACCCAAAGCCGTTGTGCTATCGGTGCATACCGAGTCGCGACAAAGAGCACGATGAGTCCAAACGTCAATGAGAGAACTGCAGGACCAATAGCTGCCATTCCGATGTGTCGGTGCAATAGATATACGCCAATTCCTGCGTCCAGAGGGCTGGCCCATGTTCCATGAATGTACTGAATCGCCGAGCAGATCCTCTCCACATCGGCCGACATCAACGTTACAGCAGCCGATTCGTCGACGGAAGCCAGGTTGATATCCACAGTCTGCGAGTAGATCATGGAGATCACAGTACCACGAGAGACCGTCACCAACCTGTAAGTCTGGTGCATGAATGCGCCGTTGGCAACAGCCAGTCCGAGAAAGTCGAGTCCGTAGGCAGCTGTCAGTGCCCATCCGATAGC
>Ga0058702_10000924_pt1 | contig 11458 bp, 16 predicted proteins | sample AgamicOrSfe_FD_83781 | JGI IMG/M metagenome (GOLD analysis project Ga0058702, IMG submission 83781) | Agave microbial communities from Guanajuato, Mexico - Or.Sf.e | ecosystem: Host-associated > Plants > Phyllosphere > Phylloplane/Leaf | place: Guanajuato, Mexico | collected 2012-05-30
AACGACAATCCATTTGAGCAGAAAGGTTCAGCTAGCCGAGGCAGTGCTACAAGGAACTTAGCGCGCGAGCGGACGAGTACGGACACGGACAGAGATTGGACGGCGGAAGGAAGCGGAGTGTTTAGGAGGCAGCGCAGACCTGCCAGACCGATCGAGCCAGTACCGCCGAGGAGGGCAATGTCGGGCATGTTGGCAGGATGGAGGATGGAGGAGGGTCTTTTGAGCCTGGTTAGAGATAGGACTCACTTTTCGAAGGTGACGCTACTAAATCGCAAGACTTGAGGCCGAAGCTTTGAAGCAGAGCATGGAGATGCTTCTGCTTCAGAGCTCCTGGAACAGCCAGTTCAACGTCACGTGATGTCTCACAGGCTGCCGGAACAACACCTCCAGGGTTAGAACGAACTCCCTGCGTTCGAATCATCCACAGTGCATACACCAGAACTACTATGCCCGTCCCTTAGGACAAAACATTCAAGGAAGGTTCGAGCATCCGATGAAGTCCGGGTTGAAGCCAGTCAAGCCGTCCTTTGCCTCCCTTCTTGACCCAATAGCAGGGTAGTGCTTGGCTTTGATTTTGCAGCGGGCGCGACAACGAACGCCATTCACTCGTTGCGCTCTTGCGCTTCACGACACCACACAGCATGTCACTGTCAGACGACACAATACACGCCTCATCAGTGACTGTTTCGAGCTGTCATTCTGATTCACTCCCACTCTCTCTCATCTCGTGGGTTCCCAATCCGTATTATACTTCGTTACTTCGTGAGACAAATCCTGATTCGCAAAAGACACGGCCGTTTCCTGGCTGGTCCATCTTTTCCAGAATAGTTGCCTGCTCACCACGATGTGTCATGAGTTTAGGAGACCAACTTGCCTAGAGAAGACATGCGGAATGTGAAGCTTTGTCACGATGATCGATGTGGCAAGGTTCGCGCCGTTGCCATGGCCCTTTCATTCCGTACACTGCCCCTTGCGTCTTGCCTTGTCTCGCCTTGCATCAAGTACATACACCATGACTTCCCTTTCCTTCGAAGCTATCGTGCAGCATGCACCCGATGAAGCTGCCTCCACGGACACGATGGCCCATGCGTGTTGTTCTCCTCCTGCTTTTCTTCCTCATCTCCTGTATGATATGGATAGCTAGCATAACAATCGGCTTTGAGCAGCATCTAAATTCCCTTTCCATTACACTGGACACTTTCACAGTTTCTGAACCAGCTTACACAGCAGCCATCCTCGCCGCCGGCCCTGGGCCCTTCGAAGCCGACTTTCCACTCAAAATACCTCATTCAGACACCTCGATTCCTCCACTCATCCACTACATCTGGTTCCGCGACCTATACGCCTCACATCCCGGCGACGAAGTCTCAATACCACACTCGGGCTCCAACGCCCCCGACCTCTGCATCCAGCACAACCCCACCTTTTTTGTCAAGATCTGGAAAGAGACCGAAGTCCTCGACCTGATAGATGCGCATTATGCTTGGTTCCTCCCGACCTGGCGCGCCTACCGTCATCCCATCCAGCGTGTCGACGCAGCAAAATACTTCATCCTATACCACCATGGTGGCGTATACCTGGATTTGGACATATCCTGCCGCAAGAGCCTGGCACCGCTGGTGGACTTCCCAATGTGGTTCCCCAAGGCAAGCCCGCTGGGCGTGAACAACGATGCCATGGCGAGCAGGAAGGGACATCCGCTGATGTGGGAGATGATTATAAATCTGGAGGTCAGGAACAAGGATCTGCTGAGTCCGTGGATCACGGTATTTTGGACGACAGGACCGAAGTTTCTCAGTGATATGCTGCGGGATTATCTGAGTGAGCGAGGCGTTTCGCCGAGACATGCTAGACCCGACAAGATTATCGCTGCGGATGTAGATCCTGATGGGCTGTACATCCTGCCGAGGCAGTTCTACAGCGAAGAGTACACATTCTTCGGACATCGAAAGGGCGGGACGTGGCACGGGAAGGATGTCACGACGGTGTTATGGGTCATCGAAAGGCCATGGGTGGTGCTCTTCGTTATTGGACCAGCGGCAGCAGGCGTGTATACTTGGGCACGGCGACGTCAGGCGAAAGGTGCTGCGGAGAAGATGAGGAAGATGGATATGGAGGCGTGATCAGTCATTGATACTCGAACATTTTACTTAAAATCAGAATCATCTCTGCTCACTCGTGCCAAATCCTCTTGCATCCGTCTCTGCTTTATTCGAGAAGCCAGAACCACAGCTAAATATCTTGGCCGCCGCAGAGACAACCTGCCTGTTTCGGCAAGATGATATGGTATTGCCACATACGCGATCAACGCGTCTCGGCGGAGGTCCGAAGAAGAACACGTCACGCATCCATCGAGAAGGTTAGAACACTCTATTCTTCCATTGAGACGACATATAGCTCAACATCACCACAACCATAGTTATCTACGCTATCATCTCCCGACTGTCTGCTGCGATTGATTTCCTCGTCGTCATCCTGATACTGCACAGTGTTGTCCCGTCAAACATTCACTATCCTGATCCGTCTTCGTACCTTTCTCCTGGCAGTCCCATCCACAATGATCACCCTTGTCGCCTTCGAACTCGACGGCACGCTCGCCGAGAACAAGCAGGCACTCCTTCGTTGTATGGGCGAGGCCTTGGGAGACCTTCTCAAGGTAGTCCAAGCTACCGTCTCCGGTGGCGAATGGCCACAATTTCACAAGAAGATTGTCAGCCAGCTTCCTGCACACGCTGACGTATTGAAGTTGCTGCTGATGGCGACGCCTGGCACGAATTTGGACACACTCACACCGTTGACGAAAGCTACGCCGCAGACACCACGTATGAGGCTGTGGAGACTGCCGTAAAAGTCATGAGCGGCACTAACGAGCAAGTCTGACACGTCAGGCACGTCAGCAGCTCACAACAGAACGCAAGTCGGAATCACCACCGTGTATCCCAGTTGCGGGCAAATGGGCGTCATTCTACACCGACCTCTTTGCCAATGGCTAGAAGTCCAAGATCCTCAATGTCTTCGACCCCGGTCTGGCCACCCCTGGCCTCACCCGAACCAGATCTGAAGCTGACTTTGTCCCTGGCGGAACTATTCATCCTGCTCAGGAGCTGAGCTCGGAGACGGTGAGGATGAGGGATCCAGAGGGGACGTTAGCGGCGATCGCGAGCATTGTTAAGTGTTCGAAGTAGAGACTTGTCGATTGGGTGGAACAGTGGCTGGAAGACATGCTTTACAACATGCATGGAAGTTTCTGCACTCTGTGCTGGTGGCTCCACAATGGGCACTCACAGCCGCAATCTCAATTATCTAGCTTTCTCGATGAAGATGCTGAGAATGCGAATGTTCCAAGAATCAGGCGTTCGTGCTGCGGTGGAAACCTTATTTACCTTTCATGGGTCATATATCTGGCCACACTTACAATCTTCACTTTTACTTCAGCATCCACCTCCACGCAACGAATATTCAAAGTCTCCAACACTCATCGTGCAGCAAAACCTTCTACGCTGAAGGAAGATTAGCTTTTCTCAATCAATAAAAGTATGATTCCAGAATCGTGACTCGTCGATTCTGCCTACTGCATATATAAAGACCGCAATCCCCTCGCTTCTTCTGGAATGATTCTTGCAAGCAAACTTGTGTGCTTCACTTGTGTCGCATAGACGTGTGGTGAAGTAGCAAAGTGTAGTTGGTCAGCTACCAAAGAGTCATTACGGTACGCTCTCTGGCTGCTTTCCACTCGGTTCCTAGAATGTTACTGACCATGACTGCTTAGGATTAGCCGTCTCTTGAAGTGTGACAACATCTAATCTGCCGGTTTCCAAAGCATCACGATACTTGCCAGGCGGCACACCAGCATAGCCATGGCGACGGTCAAACTCGCCAACATGCTGCGTGCTTGCATGGTCACCAACTTCTGGGCTCTGGAGAACGCCACCCAGACACTCATCGGTGCCAACCAAACCTATGCCCTGGGTGCCAACGGTACAGATGCTCAGACCGATATCTCTATGTACCGTAACATGAACAAGGTTGACACTAAGTGTCCTCACTTCTTAAATGGTCAGTGGGTGCTCCCAGCGGAATACAACGCCACCAGCAACACCTGTCTCTCATCGAACTCCCTCATTCTTGAGGACGCCGAGGGCGAGCAAGTCGCCATTGGATGTTTCGGCGACAACGATGCAGAGAGAGTCGCCGATTGCAGCACCAAAGTTAGGCCTTTCTTGCTCAATACTCTCACTACGTCTCACAGCAGCAATGCTTCCCTGGTTCGTCGTGACGATGACAATATTGCTGCCATTGTCGGCGGTGTGCTCGGTGCTGGTTTGCCTGCTCTCGGCGCTGGCATCTTCGCTGCTGTGAAGGTGCATGCGTCCAAGAGTAAGGTCGACCTGTCAAAGCTGAAGATGGAAGGTTTCGGAAATGGTGGACTTTGTGGACCAGTGCAGCAACTCGAGGACATTCAGTACTCGACGTCAGAGATTGTGTCGCGAGTTGCCAGTGAATCTCTGGTCTTTGATCTTTCGGAGAACCCTGAGTTTGAGATTGGTAAGCATGCACTTCGTCGCTGGCCATACAACAGCTGACTCTCCTCTCCTTAGGTGGTGGTGTACTAGATTCTTTGCCACTGAAGGCCAACATTGAGGCAGCCAGGACGGCAGCGACCACATTCGCTGGCCAAATTGCCGAAGGACGAAACCTAGATGATGCTTTTGAGATTGCCCGAGAAATTGCTGGTATTCAAGCAGAACGTGATGGTATTGGCAAAGCACCGGATGCTGCTAGAACTCTTCGGCCTTCGAAGCAGACCGCCGCCCTTGCGGATGAGATCCAGCGGAGCAGGTCTGACTTGGGTATCGAGTACAACGAGGAGACTGGTCGATTCGTTGATCATAAGATTCAGCAAAAAAGCGATCCCAAGGAGGCCGCCAGGAAAACCCCGTTCAGACAAGAGCCAGTAGCAGACAGGAAGGGCAAGGGCCGTGCCCAGCCCGTGTATGATCCTGTCCCGAGACCTGAAAACTACCGTCAACCTCGAGTACCCGAGGGAGTCGCTGCGGAGCCTGCTGTCGCTGGGCCTTCAACGGGACCTAAGCTTACCAAAGTTGAACTGGAGCAGCGAAATGTTTTCAACCCAGAATACCGAGCGGTGATCAAGGCAAACTATGCGAAGATGCAGCATTTGTCTTCGCTGACACCACAAGAGCGAATCGCCACGATGAAGCAGGAAGTGGCCCAACACGAAACACATTCGAAGAACGCCGACACACAAGCTGCTGTAGCCGTCAGTCGTAAAGAAGAACTCCTGGGTATGTTGGAAAAGGCCGATAATGACGTCGCGAATGCAGAGACTCGTGGGGCTCTTGATGTGGCCAATGCGCGCTTCGCAGCACTACAAGCGGAATATGATCTTGAGGTGGCCAAGGAGCAGGCCGCAGTGCAGCAGACCCGGGAGGACTTGGCCGAGGTCGTATCGCTAAGAAGCGATATATTGATCGCTGAAGACTTTCGCCAAATGGAGAGACAGGATGCTAAAATGCCTGGGGGCTACCCTCTCGAAGAAGACGTGTCACCTGAAGCGACTTTGCAACGTGAGGAGATCAGGGAAGCGTTTGAACCTGCTAATGCAGCGGCCGACGAGGCTCTTTGGGTCATAGAAGCGCGAGACGGGTTTGAGACTTCAGCCGAACAGAGACATGCGGACCGAATGGTTAGAGAGATGCTTCGACGTCCAGAGTCACCACTCGAAGGGCAAGACGGAGGAGCAGGCATCGGGAATTCACAAGGTAGTGACCTCGGGTCGCCAGGTGGAGCGGGAAAGGAGCCAACTCAGCCACAACCTCCAAGCCTTCCAGAACCTCCAACCATTCCAGAACCTCCAACCATTCCAGAACCTCCTGCTCAGCCAGCTCCTCCGGCTCCAGAACCTCCTGCACCGCCAGCACCAGCACCTCCAGCACCAGCACCTCCGGCAATTCCAGGATCTCCTCTAGATGAGGTACCCGACCCATATGCCAACCGTCGTCGACCGGGCACTAATCCTGCGGACCGTGCACCAAACAACGCACCATACATCTCTGAACAGGCAGCAGAAGCCGCACGTCAACTACGTGCACGAAATCCATATACTGAAGAAGCACAAAAGAAGATTGATGATACTATGGATCCGATAAACAAAGTCTTCGAAGAGACTTGGGAGAAATCTAGCATGAACGAAGACTTCTGGCGGACATGGGACCCTGACTTCAAGTTTGAAAAGGCAGCTGACTATTGGAGGCGCAAGGGTGAGTCTCGCACCAGCTTTTGTTGACGATGCGACCATACTGACCATGTCTTTCTGTATAGCTGACGCAGAGCTGACCCAATATAAAATTGGCGACCTAAAGATAGGCAGAGAGTACGCCAAGAAAGCGACCATTCTGCGAGAGTGAGTCAGACGATTGCGAGTAGCCAACACTTACTGACGCCTCTCTAGCATGAAAACTCGGTACGAGGCATTTGATCAGAAGTATCCTGGACTCAAGAACCAAAGACTTCGACCTCCTCCAAGAGGGCCAGTCGGCCGCCCTGTCGATGGTGCATCAGACCCCAACCCACTCGAGGCAGGTAATCATGCCGCGACAGCAGACATGGATTACCTCGAAGTCGTGAAGCAGCATGCCACTCCGGATGTCCAGCTGCCAGCAGGCATGCCACCAGGAGAATTCGGCTCCGTTGGCGGGCACGCAGGTGGTGTCCTTGAAGGAGAACCAGGGTCAGTGTATCACCCCGAAGAGGCAATCTCCCATCCCATCGAAGCACTGCCGCCAATCTTTCATGGCGAAAAAAGGAAGAGAGCACGTCGTGGGCAAGGATTTGGACCGCGTCGTGATTGAGTAGAGGCTGCAAGAATGTGGCGGAATGGCATGAGAAGGGCTCGCAAAAGTGCAAAAGTAAAAGTGTGATTTGGAGTTGTTTTGATTGCAGAGAATGTCAGATACTGCCGTGTATAAAATTTAATGTAGAATAGAAAAAAGGATCTTGCAGAAGATGTCGTTGGACTCCTCTGTCCTCTACGTCGTGTCCAGAAGATTCCCGCCACGGCCACGGCTCAATCTCGGGACGTGCCTTTCTCAACCTCAACCTCTCGCAGTGCCTCCTTCCACGATACTGCTTACAACACTTACAGTCTAGATGACGATTGAGAAAGACATGGCACAGAGCACTTCCACAGGACCTCTCCATGAATCTGTCCTGTGAGCTAAAACGCTCCATCGGCACTTTCCCAGGTTTCTTCGGACTTTCATACTTTCACATTGACCAAACTATTTCACAATTCGTGTCCAATCTGAGTCGGAACCAGGATCCGCTGAACAAGAAGTCCGTGGTAAAGCACTCGCGACAACACGGAGAACTGTAGTGGCGTGTTTCAGGGCAGTCGGAAATCCAAGTCCAACACAAAGTGATCGCGGTGAAATACATACCTGATCTCTTTGCTTGCCACAATCGTTAACATCGCTCCCGGGTATACGAGGATTTGTCGCCCTTCGTCAGTAGCACAATCACTCCACGTGAACTCTGATGTCTGTCATCCAATGTCCAACCTCATTCATCCATATCCAGCAAACACCACAACCCTGCCCCTCGTCAACACGCGCGACGCACTCCTCCCTCTCCTACTCTCTCTCCTTTCCTCCACCGACCCAAGACCCGCACATTAATTGAACACAGTCGCTCTCATCGCGCGTGCGTGCGGCGTATCGATGCGCGAATGGCTAATGGAGAAATCGATGGACAAGATCTTCGTGTCTCCGGGGGATGAGAGTAACTTGGAGAGGACGGGAATGTAGAAGGGAAAGGATCGTGGGTTATCGAGGCAAGCGGCGACGGACAGCAGGCGGCGAGTGATGCTGCACATTAATTGCAGCGGTGTCTTGCTTGACATCGGGATGGCGCTGGGAAGTCTCCAGGATAGCAGGTAGATCGCTGGACAGGCATTGGAATTGAAAGGGTGAGTGACTGGAGGCGAAGAGAGTAGTACCGTGCTCTGAGTAAATCCAAGTGTGCTAATTTCCAATTCGCAGTCACAAACAGCTTTTGGAGTACATCCAATCCTCGAGACGAGGAGCGTAGCACTCTCATCAGAATTCCATGCCTCACTCCGTACCACAAACCTCTCACGACCAATCCACCGTCCTCCCCTCCACCGCACTCTGCCTCGCCAACTCAATAACCCTCAACCCATCCCGACTCTCCACCGGATCAACATCAAACTTCTTCTCCCCATTCATCGCCTTGACCAAATCCTCATAGTATCCCATATAGTTTCCCCTTGCGCTGGGATACTTTCCGATGTACTTCGTCTCGCCCTTCGGTCCTGCTGGTGGGACTACAGCGCCTTCTGGTTTGTCGGTCTGTACCTTGCTGTCGAAGGGCTTGTTAAAGGTCGTTAGTGTGCCCCACAGCGATTTGTCTTCGACGCCGAACTCGGGGTTCGTGGAGTCCATGCCGCCTAGAGCGTGGGCTTCTTGGGGATCGGTGCCGTATTTGACGTAGCTTCCCTCCACTATATCGCTGCATCAGCACGTCAACCCACCAAGCAGGAGAAGAAAAGACATTGACTTACTACCACGAATCAAGCACTTCAACGGTGCCTGCATCGGATTGACCATCGTCGTGCTCACCGTCGCCAACAGATCCTTGTTCGAGTTCTTGTTCCCATTCTTGCCATCATATCGCAGGACAATCGTGAAACTGTCGTCGATCTCTGACTCGATGCCACGGAGCGAGCGGAGGAAAGCGGTAATTTTGGAGGGCCGGCCGAAGAGTTGCAGGGTTTGGTCGACGGTGTGCGAGCCAAGGCCGTACATCATGCCTTCGCCGGTGGACCATTTGGGGGCGGTCCAGCCCTGGATCCAGGTTGGGAACTCCATGTCTGGTATGTGTCAGTTCTGCGTATATCTGAATCGTGTTTCACGGCTCACCATAGTGGTTGTCAAATTCGGTGATCTTGCCGAAAGCATTGTTCTGGGAACGTTGTTAAATGCTAATCAGCACCAGACAAGTTACAGCACATACCTCAACAAGGTGACGCATGGTGAGAAAGTCGCTGTCCCATCGCCTGTTCTGGAAGCAAGTCAAGATCTTGCCAGTCTCTTTCGACACCTTGATGATGTGGTCCGCCTCCTCGACAGACTGCGTGAAAGCCTTCTCGACCACGACTGGTTTCGAGACTCGAATCAGCTATCGTAAGTCGTCTACGTCACACAGCCACACGGAGGAAACGCGACGTCTCATCGGTAGAATATGGGAACATACCATGCTTGCCACTCTTCATGGCTCTCTCCGCAAAGTCTGCATGCGTGTCACCATGCGAGCACACGATGACCAGATCAATCTCTTTGTCACCGAAGAACGAATCGGCATCACGGTAGTGCTTCACGTGGGGATAGTCCACGGCGCAGTGCTTGCCCTTTGGCGTTGTTGATGGGTCTGGTGCCGCGGACCGCTGCAGGAAGGCATGAACCTTGAGAGAATGGTTGGGAAGAATGAAGGGGAGGTGAAAGCATGTCGTGCTGAAGAGGGGAGTCAGATTGAGGAGCACAATTCTTCGAGGAGGTTCGCATTACCTGAAACCATAGCCTGCCGTACTCAGGTTAGTATTGCACTTTTGCTCCGTGTGTATATTTATGAGTGTGGATGTGACTGACCGATGAGGCCTACGTTGTAGACTTTTCCAGGCATAGTGTCGTGCTATCAACTGAGTCGGTGAGCCAGATGTTTGTATTTCGAGCTTGTACCTCGAGTTGTTCAGTGGTGTTGTTCTTGGCAAGGAGCAGCTCTATATTTGACCTTGGCGTTTGTGATGGAGGGGGTCGCTGTTCTCATACAGCGAAAGCGGGAGTGCTCACTCCACCTGCCTCTTTGGGATTTATCCTGAGAAGTGGCAAAAGCGCGAACTTCTCTAACCTCCCTGCTAGAATCCATATACTTGCTCACTCACTCTCTTGTCCTACGAACGGACCAGCAGCTCAACTCGATGACGGGAAGGGACCTTGTTTGTTCAGGTCATAGTCTAAAGGTACATGTTGTCATGAAATCAGAGCATCCAGCAGACCGAAGCCTCACGAAAAAGAGCTAGTATAGACGGTAGCAATGACCTGTTAAATTACGGCACACCTTGTCCCTTCCTCGTTGCCTTTGCCATCTCACTCTGCGCCTTGTCCTCAGCATATCGCTTGTAGATGGGCAAATAATGCTCCCGCTCACTCAGCGTCTTCTTCACGCTCTCCCTCCCTTCGATCGCACCAACCCACGTCCGCCACCTCTGCCAGACATGCTCGTCCTCGCCTCCTTTCCCTTCCTCCGGCACCCCAAGACCACCCTTGTAGTGATCGAATACCCAGAGTCGCACTGCCCAAGGCGCAAGCATGAAGTCAATCATCATTGGCTCAGCTCCGTGGAAGTACGGTCCTTTATTGTCCATCTCCTTCGTGAACTCTTTCGTCAGTCCCAGGAACGCCTGTCGCGCAGCTTCGAGCCCTTCATCACTACCTCCTTCTACACTACTCGGCTGATGCTGCAGGAAACGGTGGTAGGCAGGAATATATCGTGATGTAATCCAGTCGATCCAGATTCGCATCCGGGCTCGGTCGTAGACATCTTTTGGCAGCAGGCTCGTACCGTGGTCTGGATAAGCTTCCTCGAGGAATTGGCAGATGACGGTGCTTTCGTAGAGCGGCTTGTTTGCGTATTGTAAGGTGGGAACGAGGCCGCGTGGGTTGAGCTTGAGGAGGGATTCTGGTTTGTGGTATGGGTTTACTTCGATGTACTGAACGGTGTGAGCTCGTTGCTCTGTAAGAATGCAGCACAGTATAGACATACTTGGTATGGGATCTTCTTCTCCTCAAGGACGAGCCATGCCCGCTGCACGAATGGGCAGAACCAGCCTGAGTATAGCTTGTGGTCTTGTTCGGCAGTATGAGCGGCGACGGTGCTCGAGGCGAGACCTGTGGCCTCTGGATGGAGGTCTGCATCGGGATGGGATTGTTTTGTCTGCGACATGATTGAATTGAGGGAGCTGATTGATGTGAGATGGGTAGCTTCTTATGAATGGCTAGATGTATGTGTAGACTAGAGTAGCTGTCAAGACCTTGATGTCATTGAGGAGCTCGGCTTCTCCGGCGGAGCGCTTCCCGTCGCGTCGTCATTGTTTGTTCGACGCAAGGGACAGCACCATCTTCATGCATTTTGTCGCATTCTCGTTGAACTGCCTCCTCATACTGCTCGCTATGCCTCTGTCGAAGCACTTCGATAGCTTCATATCGCGCGCGGAAGGTCTGATAGATCAACATCGACACCCTCAACAGCAAGCACAACAACCCCAATATCAGCAATACCAGCAGCAACAACCAATACCTCCACCCATTCCTTTCTCTTCAAGGCCGAACTACCAGCCCACGACTTCGACTGCATACTGGAC
>Ga0058702_10000925_pt1 | contig 11455 bp, 10 predicted proteins | sample AgamicOrSfe_FD_83781 | JGI IMG/M metagenome (GOLD analysis project Ga0058702, IMG submission 83781) | Agave microbial communities from Guanajuato, Mexico - Or.Sf.e | ecosystem: Host-associated > Plants > Phyllosphere > Phylloplane/Leaf | place: Guanajuato, Mexico | collected 2012-05-30
AGCCACAGCAGCGGTAGAGGGTGCATTCTCTGTATCCACTGTCTTCTGCACAGTAGCCTGTCGTGCTCGCTTGCGGCTTAGTGGCATGTCATCCTCGTCGCCGTCTTCTTCTACAGCAGTAGTAGTGACAACGTCACGCATGATTGTCGGCGCAAATACCTTCTCCTTGCTACCTATTGTGCGTCCTCGCGTGTGACGGAGTGGCATGTCATCTTCATCCTCGCTCTGCTTGGCCTGTTCTTCAGCTTGGAACGCATCGTCTTGGATACTACTCAGCACACTGCTCTGTGCATCGTCGTCAGATGTGGAAGTGTCGTGGGTTATCTCTTCGTGGTGCTCAACGGGCTCTTCCATAGCGGTGTCAACATCGTTTGCGCCAAGCTCCTCGCTCTGGTGGGTTCTACACTCGCTGCATGCAATTGTCGAAGCATCATCGATGAAGTCCTCCATTGATCCAGTCTCGGACTCATATGCACCGTCGGGGTCCTGTCCCTCTACCTTCTGACCTTCGGCATGACCAGCCGCGATCGCCTCATCGTCGGACTTCGCCTTGTTCCAATTGACTCCAACCTGAACCCAATGCACCACACTCCCACCTTCACCACTCTTCAAGACAGTCCATCCATTCATAACCTCGCCCCGCACACCGTTCGTTAGCTTCTCAAAACTCGTGTCCGTCTTCTTCTCCAGAACCTCTTTGAACGCCTCGTAGGCTGGTTCCCAACCACTCCCAATGTCTGCACCTGGGAGGAACCTCGTCTTCGCGGTGGTCGCAGAGGTGGAGTAGGTCATGGTAGCAGCGTAGAAGTTGGTGGTTGTCGCGACGGCGGGCTTCTTCGACTTTGTAGTGACTACTTTGTGGTAGATCTAAAATCGAAAAGAATCAGCTATCATGATCGCAAGGAGGAGAGAATGGTCGCCACGTACACGAATGCGAAAGCGCTGTTTCAAGGCGTCGAAGATCGTGAGGACCACATCATACAGGATCGAATCTTTGCTGTAGACGCTGTAGTTGGCTGCGCAGCATCATTATGGTCAGTCTCGACACTTCCGATACAAACACGTTGTGGAATACCTTTCACCAAATCTTTCTCCACCAGACTAAGCGTCTTGCCTTTGCCCTTCTCGTTGCCCTTCCTTTTGACCTTGGAACTTCCCTTCACATTCCCATTGAAGCTTGCGCCCTTTCCGCCTGGTCCATACACCAGCCGAGGACTCATCTCAACTCCAGTGATCTCACCCCACTGCCTGATAAGCTCTTCCAACCTCGAGGGTTTCCGCATCGGTGTGCGCCACTCATACTTCTTCGCGCCGTAGCACCGCCTCTTGATCGTGCAATCCTCAAGCCAATCCCATGTGACAATGTTGAGCTTTTTACTGTCATTGCTGTTACTGCTGAGTTTAGTCTTGGTCTTAGCATCGTCAAGCTTGATGGCTGCAAGCACGGTTGGGTGTTCAACTTTCCAATTCTTCTCGGAACAAATAACGTGCGTGGTGGAGTTGTTGAGACGCATTACTTGGCTGCCGCCGTGGTACTTTATCCATTGTCGAATCTTGGAGGTTGGGTGACCGAAGTCCCCGAGGACGAGGATGGTGCATGCGGAGAGGGCTGGCATGATGGCTGTATCTCTTGATGTCAACCGTCAGGCGTAGATTGCGATCTTGAGTGCTGATGGTAGTGTGCTGTGGGAAGGAAGGCGATCGGGCCAAGGCGTGCTGTTTAGGTATTGCCGAAACAGGACGTGGAAGAGGTGACTCGTGATCTTTCTGTTGTAGAAAAGCAAATGATGATGCAACAGAAGACGATGCAGAATTCCTTGCACGATAGAGAAAACAATATAGTGGCAGAAACAGAAAAAGAAAGAAAGAGTAGAGGAGACCGGCGAAGTTCTTATAGATCTTCGCCAAATCACTGCTAGATCCCATATGCAGGGTCACGTTGGCGCCAGATTCCGTAGTGAACGAAGAAATGAAGAGCGGACAGAGCGTGAATCTGCAGGACAGCACACACATTGTGCACGACCAAACTTCACTTTCGTTTCTCTTGTGCTTTTCACGGCAGAAATACGTACCGGTTTCTGTCAAGAGATATTTTCCTTATACTTTGTGGTGTACACTGTCTGTGTAGCTACAGATCGAGTTCGAGATCGAGATCGATGTCGATGTCTTTAGTCTGACATGCTATGCAAAGTACGCCTGAAACCAGATCCAGACATGCAAAACTTGCCGAGATATGCGACCATATGCATGAAGATTTTACAGCGCCGGGCTCCAGATTCTGACATCATGCGTGAACCTCTCAATCAAGCTCTTACAGCTTTTGCAGCTTTGACAAACTCGCGGATCTTGTCAAGATCCTGTTTGCCATTCGCGTCCTCCACCCCGCTGCTGACATCCACGGCCACCACACTGTTTGCCGTGGCTCCAAGCATCTCAATCCGCTGTTGCACATTGCTGGCATCCAGTCCACCAGCGAGGACCACCCTAATTCCAGTATCCTGCTCAAGCACAGCTCGCAGATTGTCGAGGTTCACTTTCTCTCCACTTCCTCCAGCACCAGCGTCGACGAGAGGCATAGCATGATAGCCTCGGACGCCTAAGCCAACGTCGTCAGGTGAGAACTTGTGAAGACATGGCACAGGTAGTAATGATGCCCATTCCACAGGCTCAGTTCCGTGAAATTGGACGAGATCCAAGTTGAGTGTACGTTGTTGTTCTAAGACGTATGAGAGAGGTTGGTTCTGGAAGACACCTACAAGTAGAGCGTGATGCGGTTTATGAATTTGATTTGTGGCTGCATGGTCGAAAGAGTTGGATGCGGATGTGGCGGGAGAGGTGGTTTGCCTGCCAGAAGTGCCAGAAGATAACTTTTTGGTGTTGTGTACGACCTCGGATATGGCAAGTCCAATTTCACGGCTTACACAACGTTTGCGCCCTTCCACCAGGATGATGCCAATAAGATCTGCGCCAGCTTCGATTGCGGCTCTCGCTGCTTCAGCTGATCGTGTGCCGCATATCTTCACCAGTAGTTTTTGCTGCGACGGTTGCGACTCTGCTGCAGATCCACCACCGAGTAGCTCACGGATGAACTCGTCAGTATTTTTTGCCCGCATTAGTGCTTCGCCCACAAGAACAGCACCAACACCATTGCTTTGATACACCTCTACATCCTTCGCACCCGATATCCCACTCAACGCGCAGACTATCGTTCCTGAAGGTACCCCGCTCATGAGGCGACTAGTCGTGTCAAGGTCGACCTCAAAGTTAGCAAGATTGCGGTTATTAACGCCAATGACTTTCGAGCCAAGCTTGACAGCGACCTCCATCTCTTCAACAGTATTGACCTCAACCAAAGGTTCCATGCCAAGTGATTGCGAGTAATGGTATAGGCGCGTCAGTGTGGCTTCATCGAGCATCTTGACGATCAAAAGAACGCTGTCTGCACCTGCTAAACGTGCCTCCAGGATTTGATACTCGTCGAAGACGAACTCTTTTCGCAAGACAGCAGGTCTATTGGGCATACCTTCGAGTGCTTGACGAGCCGCACGAAGGTCGTCGATACTGCCTTTGAACCAATCAGGCTCCGTAAGTACTGATATCACACTTGCCCCAGCTAACGCGTATGTTCTAGCTTGCGCAGGCGCGCATGTCGATAGTGAAATTATGCCCTTAGATGGCGACGCACGTTTGATCTCAGCCATGAGAGAAAGTGGGTAAGGTGATTGTTTGAGACGATCCGCAAAAGAGATCTGAGGAGGCGAAAGAGATAGATCATACGCTGCCTGCAGATCGGATGGTCTTTGTGATGGTATTTCTTTCTGTGCTGCCACAAGCTCCTTTCTTCGGTCGAATATCTTGTCTAAGATTGAGGGTGACTTATCTTTCTGGTTATTGTTCTCGTGTACGCCACTCGTGGCTGATGTCTTCGTGGACTCCGCATCGCTGTTTGGCCAAGTCCCTCCTTGCATCTTCAGGAAGTTTTTCAACATTGTCCGACCTTCCTCTGTGAGAATACTTTCAGGGTGGAATTGCACTCCCTCCACTAGGTACTTCTTATGTCTGACACCCATGATGACTCCCTTCCCACCATCAGGTCCTTTGGCTATCCAAGATGACACCTCGAGACAGTCTGGTAATGTTGGATGCGTGCCAGCAAGTGAATGGTATCGTGTGACAGGTAGATCTTGTGGTAGGCCAGCGTATACGCCTTTGCTATCGTGTCGTAGTGGTGATGTCTTCCCATGTAGGATCTCACCAGTAACATCAACAGTGCCACCGAAGGCCGAGAACATACATTGTCTAGATGTTCAGAATCAGCTCGCTTGATCATACTCGTCTTCTTGTTTGCGAAACACGTACTGGCCCATGCATACGCCCAAGATTGGCACTTTCCCGGCGAAGTGTAAGATAGCCTCTTTACTTATGCCGGAGTCGGTGTCTGGATGACCTGGACCTGGACTAATGACAAGCTGTGTCGGTTTCTTGCTAATGAGCTCTTTCAATGTGATTTCGTCATTTCGGTACACTGTGACCTTTGCGCCTTCCAGCACAAGATATTGATAGATGTTCCAGGTGAAGGAGTCGTAATTATCCACCAGAATGAGGTTTGAGGCCGTGGACAGTTGCTGGGCGGGTGCGGGATGACGGGGTGAATGATCGATAAGCTCGAGAGAAGGCATCTTTGAAAATGCGGCTGCTGTGACTCGATCGCAAGCCGTGTAGCGTACGTGTGAAGAGTTCGCAATTGCTTGTTTACTGTGCAGTCGCGCTCAAAGGAGGGATTGCGCTGAAGACTGCCGGAATGTCTTTATGCAGATGGTCTTCACGCACGTTAAAGATTGAGTAGACTCATAACTCCGAAGATGATCTACATCAGGGTCCAGATTCTGAAACAAATTTGTAACACTACGTCAAACGTATGCACATCTGCGCGCTATACTCATTGTGCCACGAACTACATCATGGACAACACCGAGGCACAAGAGAAGCGACGGAATACATTACAACGACAAGGGCCTATGGCATCTTTCTTCACGGCACCAGAACCTATCCAGAAGCTATTCAGCAAAGTTCCACTAGTTAATTATCCAGCAAATGAGTTACCGCATCGATCGCGGCGGTGTTTGAGCGACAACGTGCTATACATATTCACGACAGAATCCGGAGCACGCATGGACGCTCCGTCGTTCAACCCTGGCTGTCTCAAGTGGCAGGTGAGGAGACAGCTTATACATATTGACGACGTAGCTCACAGGGTGATTCATACATCTAGACATATCTCAAATTTCTCGATGTCCCCTTCATCACCAAGCCTTCCTCAAACCATGCGTCACCTACTGGCGCTTTACCATTCCTGCTTCCGAAGACCTCTCCCGACCCAATACCATCACCAAAGCTGGAATCTTGGCTGAAGAAAGAGCTGCAGAAAGAGCAACGAGCCGTCCAGCTCCGTCAGCAACCATATCTTAGCTTAATGGCACAGCCCATACGCCTGGCATATCTGCATGCATTGTACCTCGATGATGAGAACTTTAAGAACGTAGCCGCGCCATATTACATACATCCCAACAGCTCAAATCCTATAGTCCGTGCAGCGATGGCACCGTCCCTTCGCGGCGCAGCATTAGAGCAACTCTTGGCGTCTCAACCCTTGACGACAGACATGCCAGTACTGGACCTCGAGCGGGTGTACCAAGACGCAGATGATGCTTTCGAAGCACTAGACACTTTGCTTGGTGCTCACAAGTGGTTTGCCTCGATTCAGGACGAACCCCAGCAAGAGGCGCATCAGGACGATTGCAGCACCTCCAAAGACCAGCAAGAAACTCCCGGCATGCTTGATGCCTCGGTCTTTGCCTATACGCATGTCATCTTGACACTCTTTGCCTTTTCGAGTGATGCCAGTCCGGCTGGACGGCTAAGAACATCGATCACGGGACGAAGTAGTCTTCTTGATCACCACACCAGACTTGCTAGGCAATATTACCATTCGCCTCGGTGATTGCATCGGAAGGTAAAAAAGAGGAAGATCTTTGTCCATGAAATGTTTCAGGAACAGCCCGTCCGCGCTCTTCCCTATGAGCTCGACGGGAAGTTTTTTAGACTTCGTGATGTTCTGCAGATCAGGTTGCTTAGCTTTGAAGTGGAACCGCAGAGGCTATCATTCACCCTCGGACGCTTCCAATCCGAAAAGCCGATGTCACGATCGTATGCGAATGCGAGCTGGACATGGACAAGTCACTCTGTGCACAAGATAGCATGGCGAGGTACCTCAGTACATTTACGGTCCTCAGGAGGCCTCATCCCCGTCACCGTCATCGAGCTTTCCGTCCTTCTCGCGGGAGCAGCGGATGCAGATCGCCAGGAATCGATCACGATTAGTGACTTGCGGCGGATTATAGAGGTGGCGTGCGTATAGAGCCAGCTGGTAGAATTGTAGTGATTAGTATTCGCGATGTGAGAGCAGACAGCAGGCTAAACTTGAAGGACGATCAATCTGGGGACGGGATCTTAAGTATGGGGAAAATGAGCTGGAGAAGAGGAGGATGCATCAGTACCGTAGACCTTAGCCGAGATAAGAGTAACGTCTCTCGAGCACTCCGAGAAAGCCCGAGCGGTATGGCAAATCGATGCTCGATTGCTCGATTGCGCTTGGCCGCTACCACACCGGCGTCACCGCGGCCGTCGCATTCCTTGCCTCGTTCCTCAAGCACGTCACACGAAAGTGATATGCCCTTACATACTTTATCCTCCTTGTTGTCCTGCTTTCTTCTGTGATCATTCTAGCGCTACTCCACAATCTTCCTTGCGACTCCTCCTCCGCATCTCTCTCTCCAGCTTTTCTATAAACGTGGGCTATCCCATCTTTTTACTGCTCTTCCTGCTGGGCATCACAAAATCTTTCGGGTCTCACCTTTGTTAAACATCCCGGCACTCACCTGCGCCTGCCAGATTCATCGCCAGGGACAAACAAACATCATTCCTCATCCTTATTACCCCTGATCTCCCACGCCACCGCATTGCCATCAACATTCTATCTTCAGAAATAACCTCACCTTGAGCCTTCACAGCAATACAGCAGTGTCTTGTTCGAGATCCTTTCCAGACTCAGAATCCTGCAATTCATTGGGAGAGCAGATTACACGACATCAGACACCGTCCAGCAAGCGATGAGTGGGCAATACCCGTTTTCCGTCAACCGACCAGCTTTCAGTCCGAGCTCCTCATCCTCCTCTACCTCATCAGCCTCTTCACTATCTACACCTATCGAGATGCCTAGCTTTTCGATGGATTCATTCCACTTCCCCGGCGCAGCAGCACCTCTACCCTCACCCTGCCTCGAGCAGCAACACCAATTCTTCTCTGCACCACAACAACCATTCAACACACCGTTCGGCTCACCACTAGACGCACGCCCGACACAACATTTGTTTCAAGAACAACATCAATATCAACAACACCAGCAGCAGCAGCAACAGCAACAACCAAGATACAATCTTCGCAGCCATGCGCAACGACAGCATCAGCAGCAACGAACGAGCAACGCTGGTTTTTCAAACCCAGCACAGCAGTTTCCAGAGTCTCGGCGGTATAGCAACGACGATTTTGAGAACCCAATTCAACAGCGGCAGTCTTCGACAAGTAGCACCGGCAGCAAGGCCAATTTACATCTTCGGGACTTCAGCCTGATCGCGGAGGCAGCGAAGCGAGCACAGATAGCAGTAGTCACAAGAGATCTCGAGGAGATGGAGTTTTGAGCGGGAGGGAGGTTATGATATTGTTTGCATTTGCATGAGCATAGGCGTTTGGGCACAAGCATGATGGCATGTAACATATGAGTATTCAGATGGCGTGCGGGCTAGCTTAGTCGTCCAGGACTAGAAGTGTTCAGTTGACAGAGATCACTATATGTAATATTAGTACTGCTTCATTGCAGAACGGCAGAGTTTCAACACGATCTTGCAAATTGACAGTGATCAATTTCGCAATGTATTGCAGGTAGATGGTGTTTCAAATTAAGCTTACGTCAAGCTCCCTTCCTCTCCATCATCACATGTTGGTCGTCATTGCCCGATTAGGCACATCGATTGGATCAACGCGTACCGCGAATGCCACTTCAGAGCGATGCGGATTGAAATAATTTCACCAGCACTTACCGTACAAGATGCCGTCCGACATTCGCAGCTTCTTCGGGGGCAAACCAGCTGCCGTGGAGGAGAAGGAGCCTGCGAAGAAGCCTGTTCGTGTTTTATGCACGCCATGTCAACATAAAGATCGCTGATCACAATGCAGGCAAAGAAAGGTGGACGTTCTCGCAAAACCCTCGATGACAGTGATGACGAGGTTACAGTCAAGAAAGTTACGCCCAAGAAAGCTGCCGCCAAGAAGCGTGATCCAACCCCAGAAGGTGAAGACCAGGATGCGTCTGAATACTTTGGGAAGAGTAAACCCAAGCGCTCGGCACCATCGAAGGCTGCACCAGTGAAGTCGGAGGAAGTAGCCACACCAAAGGCATCATCTGCGAAGAATGGAACAAGCAAAGGGACAGGTCGTGCGTCAACGAGAAAGAAGGCCGGGGTCAATTATGCTGAAAACGAGCAAGTCAAAACTGAAACGGCTGTCGACCAGGATGAAGATGAAGAGGAGATTACCGCCCCTGTCAGATCGAACGGACATGGGAAGATGAAGAATGAGAATCTTGAGGAGGGTGATGACGATGTCAAACCGACGAGAGCTTCGGGCAGGAAGAGTGCACAGGCCAAGATTAAAGAGGAAGATGACTTTGACCCGGATGAAGAGGATGTTGACATGAAGGACGTGGAGCCCGAGGACGACTTCTTAGTACCGGATGAGGATGAGCATATCGAGGTTGCCAAGCCAGCGGCGACGACCAAGTCCAAAGGCACAGCTGCAAGGAAGCGCAAGTCAACGGAGTTGGAAGACGATGACGACGAGGACGAGGAGGTCGCTGTGAAGCCTAAGAAACCTAGAGCATCTAAGACTTCGACACCAAAGAAACCGGCGGCGAAGAAGGTCAAGGCAGCAGACATACCAGAAGATTCGGCAGCACAAGCCATCTTTGACAGCATACCCCTCGTCCGTCCACCTACTCCTCCGCCCAGGGACGGCGAGTCGAAGAAGTTCGACTTCAAAGCAGGGAATGCCAATTCGGGTCCGCCGCCGGGTGGCGCATTGGAGCTTCCTGAAGGAGCGGAAAATTGTCTTGCCGGCTTGACGTTCGTCTTCACCGGCCTGTTATCGCATTTGCAACGTGAGGACGGACAAGCACTAGTCAAACGTTATGGTGGCAAAGTGCTTGGTGCGCCGAGCTCAAAGACGAGTTATGTCGTGCTTGGAAGTGATGCCGGACCAAAGAAACTCGAAGTCATCGCCAAGAACAACCTCAAGACTATCAATGAGGAGGGTCTCTTTGAGTTGATTCGCCGTCTGCCGGCTAATGGTGGCAGCTCAAAGGCAGCCGCACAAAACGAAGAAAAGAAGGATAAGGAGATGAACAAGATCAAGGACATGGCAGCTCTTGCTGAGAAAGAAGAGAGAGCTGCCGCAAAGGCCAGCGCCAATGCGCCACCACAGGGAAGAGCAGCGAAAGACGCAGCACCTGTGACAGGGCCAGACACAAGATTATGGACAGTCAAGCATGCACCGTCACAAGTTGCACAAATCTGCGGCAACAAGGCTCAAGTCGAGAAGCTCACCAGCTGGCTTCGTGCTTTCCCTAAGAACCTCGACAAAGGTTTCAAGCTCGGTGGTCCTGATGGGTCTGGTATATTCCGTGCTGTCATGATTCATGGACCTCCTGGGATTGGCAAAACGACTGCTGCACATCTCGTCGCAAAGCTGGAAGGGTATGATATCGTCGAAAGCAATGCCAGTGATACTCGAAGCAAGAAATTAGTCGAGACCGGGCTTAAGGGAGTACTTGACACGACATCACTGCTTGGCTACTTTGCAGGGGATGGTCAGCAGGTCGCAACCAACAAACGCAAGTTGTGCCTGATACTGGACGAAGTCGACGGTATGTCGGCTGGCGATAGAGGTGGTGTAGGTGCACTCGCGGCAGTGTGTAGGAAGTCGAAAGTTCCTATGATACTGATCTGCAACGAACGCAAGCTGCCAAAAATGAAGCCCTTCGACACATGCACATTCGCATTACCATTTAGGCGGCCAACAACAGAACAGATCAGATCTAGGATCATGACAATCATGTTCAGAGAGGGAATGAAAATGCCAGGCAATATCATCGATGCTTTGATTGAGGGAACTGGTGCAGATATCCGTCAAATCGTCAACATGGTCTCCACCGTCAAGCTTGATTCACAGGCAGAAGACGCTGCAGCCATGGACTTTGACCGCAGTAAGCAAATGTCAAAAGCATGGGAGAAGTCTGTCATACTGCGACCATGGGACATTGTCAGCAAGATCCTCGGTGGTGGCATGTTCGCACAGACAAGCAAAGCCACACTCAACGAAAAGATCGAGCTATACTTCAACGACCACGAATTCGCCTATCTCATGCTGGCGGAGAACTATCTCGGGACGAATCCTATTGTTGCTTCGAACTACCGCGGCAAAGAACAGGCACTGAAGAAACTCGAGCTTGCAGACAAGGCCGCCAACAGTATCAGTGAAGGCGATTTGGTAGATCGCATGATTCACGGTCCAGAACAGCAATGGAGTTTGATGCCGACGCATGCCATTATGAGCTTTGTCAGACCAGCCAGCTTTGTCTCAGGCAGTATGGCAGGTCACGGAACAGCCTTCCCACAATGGTTCGGCAAGAACAGCACACAAGGTATGCTTTTCCTGTTTCTCTAACACGTTTCCACCGGCTAACCACTCTTCCCCGACAGGCAAACTCACGCGCATGGTCAAAGAAATCCAAGGCCACATGCGCCTCCGCGCCTCGGGCGACCGTCACGAAATCCGCCAACAATACGTGCCTTCACTCTGGTCGCAGATGATCCGCAAGCTGGAAAACGAAGGCAAGGACGCTGTCCCGGAAGTCATTGAGCTGATGGACAGTTACTTTTTGACCAAGGACGACTGGGATGCCGTTATGGAGTTGGGTGTTGGGGGCATGGATCAGGATAAGGTCAAGATCGAGAGTCAGACGAAGGCCACCTTTACGAGACTGTGAGTTTTTGCCCTCCCTTGCTTTCCGAGCCCTTCCTTTCGAAAGTACCGCTGACCTCTGCTAGCTACAACGCCCAATCCCACCCCCTCCCCTTCATGAAAGCCAACGCGCCCGGTCCCACCAAAGCGCCCGCAAAAGTAAAGCCCGACCTCGAAGAAGCGCTGGAAGAGTCCGATGAAGGCGAAGCCGTCGTCGAAGACGCAGCGGATGACGACGACGACGATCTGGGTGGCGATATTGCAAAGGACAAGTATGTCAAGGCGCCGAAGAAGAGGAAGGCTGCTCCAGCGGCGAAGGGGA
>Ga0058702_10000928_pt1 | contig 11436 bp, 16 predicted proteins | sample AgamicOrSfe_FD_83781 | JGI IMG/M metagenome (GOLD analysis project Ga0058702, IMG submission 83781) | Agave microbial communities from Guanajuato, Mexico - Or.Sf.e | ecosystem: Host-associated > Plants > Phyllosphere > Phylloplane/Leaf | place: Guanajuato, Mexico | collected 2012-05-30
AAGCGATCCAACCTTATCTCGAGCCAACGGCTTCAGGTCCTTCCACGCAATGGGCACTCGCTACGGCACGTCGTCTGAACTGTCTTGTCGTCGTGGGCTATCCTGAAGTGGCGCTGGAGGTGGACTCGTTGCCATCGAATGTCTCAAATACATCAGTGTTTGAGCCTGACCACGCGGGACTCATCAAAGCAGGCGCCAAGTACAACTCTGCTGTCACTGTAACGCCTGATGGGCACATTGTTGCTCACTACCGGAAGTCGTTTTTGTATTTCACGGATGCTACCTGGGCGGTCGAGGGACCAGGCTTCCATGCTGGTATACTGCCATTAGAGCTGAACGAGTCCATCACAACTGAGATGAGGGTCACGATGGGAATATGCATGGACATCAATCCTTACAACTGTTCGTTTCAAATGGTGATACGCCTCACATCATCTAACAAATCTTAGTCACTGCTCCGTGGACTGATCGCGAGTTTGCGCACCATGTCCTCAAGCATAGTCCCGAGCTGAACATCCTCTCCATGGCTTGGTCATCACACAGTCTCACAGCTGCACACATATCAGGACCTGGAGGCAAGCAACCTGATCTTGATACACTCTCTTACTGGATTGATCGCTTCGGCCCAGTCGTGGCTGCAGATCGAGACACGATCCTCATCATGGCTAATAGATGCGGGATCGAAAGCGAAGTCTACTATGCAGGTACAAGTACAGTAATGAAGGTGGGAAGAGGCAAGATCGGGTTGTGGGGCATATGTGGTAAGGGTGAGGAGAGATGTCTGGTCGTAAACACAGATAACGTAAGCGTCGAGATGCTATCGTTTCGCGAGGCTGGCTAACGTCACAGCAGGAAACCCCGTGGATGTTGCAAATGAGAAAGAGGGAGGAGGCGGGTGTCGATGGCGAACCTGAAGTCTGATGCCGGTGATGAGCTGGATTTAGCTGGTCCATAAACTACGGTAATGCAATGTTGCAAATCTGCCATGCAGAGCAGACAATGTGAAAGAGCAGATCGAAGTTGCGGTGTGACGACAAGGCGCTCGAGTTGTTTTCGCATATCTGATATGATTCGTGGTTGCTTTAGCACGATATTGCTCATGCTTTATCCTCCCATTCTCGAACACAAAGACACTCCTCAGCCTCAAGCCACAATTCCTTTCGTGTCCATCCTTTTGATTCTGACTCAATAGGCCGTCGTCACATCCATCACTCCCATGCTCAAACGTCCACACTCTCGATCCTCCACATGTCGTAAATCGAGTCGTCTAGATGTTGAGCTTGGTCTTGCGCCAATGTCTTCTCTTTGCGTTGTAGCTGTCATGGAAAATTTGCGTCAGCAACATGCCGTCTTATTGTAACAGTCTTCGAGCCTCGAATTCTTGTTCTCGATTGTCGTTTTTCTCTCATATTCTCCCCGAGTTTCCGCTTCATTTCTTTGTTGGTGCCGGGATAGTCTTCGTGACGAAAGCGATGGTTCATGCATACCGGATGGTGTTGTTCGTTCGTAGACGAATCCACTGAGGGATAGGGCGGTTTTGCTTCTGGGCCTTAGCCAGCTTCATCTTCGTGCGGAAAGTCTTTTGGGACTGTTCAGATGTCGTCAGTATGCCGCATCAAGACTTCCCTCGTTACTGGCTCTTACAGGCATCGTGAGTGTTGTGTTTCGACGATGATGTTGACGATGAGAAGTTCGGACCACAATGAGGTCGCAATTCTGCCTGCGTGCGGATGCCAAGATACAGGGCTTAGCGCAGAATTTTTATTAACTCCTTTTAACACCGGTCAAAAGTGCTTCATAGAATGAGGAACAGGCACAACAACATCACTGCTAGTGGCACATTGCACGGGCTTGTTGTGATGCAATGCGCATGATGTGATTTTCTTGTTGTTACATACAAGTGCAGGAATCTGGACTATCTTCTAGGCTTCCGCCGATGCTTTATGCATTTGAGAGGTGAGAATATGATACAATCGAGGGCTACAGGAACCCGAGATATACAGCTTGGCGTCTGCAGACGCGGCTGTGAGTGAGGTAGCTTCATCCGCATGAGCTGCCTACGAGTTTCGTACTACTCCGACCTTGGCTGCCTGGACTTGATGTCAGCATTACTCAACGACAAAGATACGTCTTCACTACTGACCCTCAGCACTCTGCCATTTAGTGTGAACCCTTTTTGTGTCGTGTGGAAACACGTTCCGTCTTCCTTGTCCGGCTGTGGCGTCTGGAACATTGCCTCGTGCATATTCGGGTTAAACTTCTCGCCACTCGTGCTTGGGTCGAATCTGTCTAAACCGTGCTTCTTCAGCGTGTTTAGTAGCACGGTTTCTGTCATCCTGAGACCACTGTGTAGTTCCCGAAGATCCTTGTTGGTAGCGTCGGAGGCATCCGCAAGCTTGTCTGCTGGTACAGCGCCGAGAGCAAGGTCGAATGTGTCAATGGACTCGATCAAGTCCTTGGCGAAACGTTGTATCGCGAAATCTTTCGCGGCTTGTACTTCGCGCTTGGTGCTGTTCTGGAGGTTGCGGTATTCTGCTACTTGACGAAGGTATTTGTCCTAGGCGTAATGTCAGTCGCCAATACGTAGCCTTGGCTGCGAGCTCCTCGACGCACCTTAAGGTCAAGGGCCTCCTTCTTCGCGCCGTCGAGCTCTTTCTGAAGCGGGTTTTCCGAGGACTGCTGTGAACCTCCTACCACTGTGGGCTCTTCACCAGTGTTTCCGCTCGCGCCCAAGCTCTCATCCTTTGCCTTCTCATCGGAATACCACCGAGAAGCTATCCGAGAACGTATCGGTGCGGAGAATGTGGTGGAGATCAGATGTGGTTGTGATGCGAAAGATGTCGGGCGAGGATGTGCTGCACCTTGCCCTGCAAGTCTTGCTGTTCTGAGGAGAGATCGCTGCATGTTGATGATCACGGAAGAGGAGCTATGGCAAGTACAGATATCAAGGGCGCAAAGATGTTGTAGTTGGGTATGAGATGTCTCGTGCTGTTTTGCCTCTTTACAAAATCATTGTAGATACCCGGCCCGAGATCATGCAGATCTGGAAACACCTCGCAGTTGTCCCCTTGTTGTTTTACCACTGCACTGCACATTTCGCGTCCATCCAACATAAGCTCTTCAGCAGCTCAAATAGCTCTCCTCCCGCTCCGCCTCGAGAATATCCTAGACCTCGACTGCCGTATTGCCTTGACGCCTCGCCCGGCCGCTCGCGTATTGCACCAAGCCCTTGAGGCTATCCTCCCGCTTTCCCACAACCTAACTCTCCTTCTCGCTCATCATGGATTACGACACCGTCATGCTCGATGCCTCCGCCGGGCCGCGCGTCACCATTCGCGATCTCACGTCCAGCAATGTCAACTTCGTCCTCAACAATGTCGCACTCTCCTTTGCCAACTCAATCCGCCGAACCGTCCTCGCAGAAGTCCCCACCATGGCCATTGACCTTGTCGAGATCGAGCAGAATACCTCAGTCCTCGCCGATGAATTCCTGGCGCATCGCCTCGGTCTAATACCACTCTCCGCGCGCAATGTTGATGATGTGCTATACACTCGAGACTGCGACTGCGAACAGTATTGCGGGAATTGCAGCGTCATCCTATCACTAAATGCAAAATGTACGGGAGATGAGATCATGAAGGTGTACGCACGGGACTTGGACGTGTCGTCGGATCGACCAAACCAATATGTGGGCAATCCAGTAATCACAGATCCAGAAAACCAGGGCGCGCTCATTTGCAAATTGCGGCGAGGGCAGGAATTGCGCATGAAGTGTGTAGCAAAGAAGGGCATCGCGAAAGAACACGCGAAGTGGGCACCAACAGCAGCAGTAGGATTCGAGTACGACCCGCACAACAAGCTACGACATCTGGACTACTGGTATGAGGAGGACCCGAAACAGGAGTGGCCGCTGAGCACAAATGCTGAGTGGGAAGAGCCAGAAGCCGAGAATGCCACATTTGACTTCAATGCCGAGCCTGGGGCGTTCTACTTTGACGTGGAGACAGTAGGAGGCTTGGAGCCGGACGCGTTAATGCAGAGTGGGATCAAAGTGCTACAACTAAAACTTGCGGCTATCATGGAAGAATTGCGAAATACAGGAGAGGAAGGGAGGGCGGACGGAGGAGCTGGAGCCAATGCGCAACATCAGGATGGAGGCTATGGTGGTGCAAGCACAAGATATGGTGATGGATCCGGCACACAATACGATACGGCATATCAACGAGATGGTGGCAGCATCTGGGGAGGTGCGACTGCGCAACCAGGCAATGGCACCGCGTATGGCGCAACGAGCTATGCGCAGAGTGCTACACCAGGATACGGACAGAATGGCACCAATGGGTACCGTTGAGGCAGCAATGTGGTCCTGTCCTTACACTTCTCCGACCTCTCAATGGCTCGCATTCGCCGGGAGCTATATCTCACAGAAGAAGTTGCTCGCAGCAGCGACTGAGATATCAACACGCGTTCCCTCCTGAAGGCTGAACAGGTCCTGAGAACTGCCAGAAAGGCAGCACGGTAGTCGAGTCTCAAGAAGAAGACAAAGTTTGAAATCCTAGAAGATCAGGTATCGTCTAGCACGAAAAGCCGACGAGTAGAGCCTCTGAGTGTCCTGAAAACTATCAAGGTATAATCTCTTAGTAATGATGCACAAGGACTACTCTTTGCAATTCTATATCTAGTGCTTCAAGATGATTGAGCCTGGTATCCATAAACAGCCGTGGTCCTTTCCTAACGCCAAAACACCTTGCTATGCTGCCTTTCCTGGTCATGGCGATCGTGGCCTATCTCATACTGTACAAATAGTCGCTCAGTCTTCGTAACCCAATGACCACTTTCTGTACAATTTCTTGTGCTGCTCCAGAAACATAAAGGTTGCAATCGTATCTGGCTGTATTAGCGATTCGTCTGACAACAAGACGAGGCAAACTTACGTGGACCTAATCTTATAAAGGACGGCACCCAGCCTTTGAACGCAAAGCTCAATCCTTCTTTCCGGTAAATATCAACGAGCAGTGTTCCCAAGCTACTTTTCGTCTTCGCGCTCATTACCCGTGTTTTGATCACATCGACCGGGCTACAAACTGTTGTGGCCACAAACCCTGCAGCAAAGGATGCTGTGAAATGTGTCGTCAGGTCATCGTGCATCCCTAATGATGGTGTGCCCAGCAGTAACCGCTTGAAACTGTCATACGATGCAAGTTGGGACGCAGTCATCAGCGTGGCTCGTACACTATTGGGCCACACTCCTCTCCAGAGGGTGTTCCAGCCCTCCTCTCGCGACATCCGTATTAGTCCATCCAGAGCATGTTTGTAGTTCCGCCTTTCAGCTATCGGCAGCGCAGCATCATGCTGCATGCGCACATTCAGCACGTCCGCCGGATTTCCCGCTATCCCGCCCAGAAAGCCCGAGAAACTCGATATCAAGATCAGGACACCAACACTAGGCTGCGAATCTACAGTTTTGCCAGTAAACCGTTCTTTCAATGTTTCGTACACGCCGAAGCGCGTTGTGCTATAGGTTCCCTGTCGCAACATTGCTGCTGAGAGTCCTTTGTACAGTCCGCGCATCCCATCAGCGCGGAAGACGTGGCGGAACATCTGCGCCATGCTGAGACGTTCTGTGCCATGATGGGGTTGGGTTTGAAGGCGGACTTTGACGAGATCGAGAGGATGTGTTACGCAGGCCGCGAAGCAGCTTGCAGAGCCGCCGAACCAGAAGGGATAATGTATAGGGCCTTTGGAGTGGGAGTGGTCTTTGTGGAATTGGACGGCAGAGTCGGGCATGGTGATGTGGTGATTAAGTAGATAATGTTGCTGAGCTAGGAACAAGTGGAGGCTGTCTGGGTGCGCTCATACTATCAAGGATGCCGAGTGCCGTACTTGCTGCAGAGTTTGGCGATTGTAGAAGTATCCTGTTCTGTATGTGTATGCTGGAGACAAGGATTGTTTGTTGTCGACAACTTGAAACCATTGGAAAAATGACGCTCCGGAGTCAGCGCCGGCAAAAGTGGCCTATGATCAAACACAATCCCAAGCTTTCATCAATTTCACCTTGATGCTCTTGCTAAGTTCGTGCCGACAGGCATTGGGCTGTCGCATTGCTACAGCTCATGCTATTCCTCGAAGACTTCCGAGTGCAATCTTGCGAGGATCGGTTCTAACACGATCCATAAGCTCATCAAACACAGGTACACGCTAGAAGTGCATAGACCTCTCGACGTGATGAAGTATTGAAGCTGACAAACGTCCCGTAGCATCACCAACAACGGTGACGATTGCGGGCAAAGAGTACAAGAAAGACTCCTGGTACAACACACCCGAAACGATCCTCTCAGCTGTCAACAAATCTCTCCACGTCCAGCCCAATCATCCACTCTCCATCACACGGCAGCTCATAGAGTCACGATTTCCGACATTCACAAAGTACAACGACTACTTCCCCGTCGTCAGCACTCACCAGAACTTTGACTCATTGGGCTTTCCCAAAGACCACCCAGGAAGGAGCAGATCAGACACGTACTACATCAATTCGACTACCCTCCTCCGAACACACACCTCAGCGCATGAAGCAGAGGTGTTTGAGGCAAACGAGACAGACAAATACTTGATCAGTGCAGATGTCTACCGACGTGATGCAGTCGACCGGACACATTACCCAATCTTCCACCAGATGGAGGGTGCTCGATTCTGGGATCGCAAGGAATACGGTGGAAACGTCACGAAAGCCGTGCTCGAATCTCTCGCCTCACTACCCACACACGACATGAAAGTCGAGAACCCCTCGCCGACCGTCCACGCAGAAAACCCCCTCCAGCCGGAACACACCCTCGAAGAAGTCGAAGCCATCTCCGCCCACCTGAAACGCTCGCTCGAAAACGTCGTCGTAGAAATCTTCTCCAAAGCCCGTGAAGCCGCCGCGGCCGCCGGCGATCCCACAGCACACACCTCCGAACCACTCAAAGTCCGCTTTATAGAAGCATATTTCCCCTTCACCTCGCCATCGTGGGAAGTCGAAATCTACTGGCAAGGTCAGTGGCTAGAGATTCTAGGCTGTGGAGTCACGCGGCAATCCTTGTACAACAACGCCGGCTTTCCTGACCGGCTGGGCTGGGCGTTCGGTATCGGTCTCGAGCGGATTGCGATGCTGTTGTTCAATATTCCTGATATCAGGTTGTTCTGGAGTCAGGATTCGAGGTTCCTGAATCAATTCAATGAGGCCAAGCCGATCCAGCGGTTTGCACCCTTTTCGAAACACCCGGAATGCTACAAAGACGTTTCTTTCTGGCTGCCCAGCAGTACCCCCACAAGCAGTGTCTCCGCAGCTGGTGGCGGTGGCAGCATCGAGGGTGTTGGTGGTTTTGTCGCAGCCGGCGGGGAGAAAGTCGACAATTCGACACCTGAAACGTCAGGTTTCCATGAAAACGACGTCATGGAGATTGTGCGAGATGTGGCTGGCGATCTGGCCGAGGATGTGCAGTTGGCGGACGAATTCACACACCCCAAGACGAAGCGGAGGAGTCTGTGCTACAGGATTAATTACAGGAGTCTGGAGAGGACGTTGACGAATGAAGAGGTTAATGAGATGCATAAGAAGATTGAGGGAGCGTTGGTAGAGAAGTTGGGGGTGCAGATTAGGTAGGAGAGTATTGTATGATATCAGCCGGCGCACTGAGACGAGCCTCGGCTTGCTACAGTGGCAAGCTCGAATGGAATGGCAAGATATTAAGACATTACGCACGCTCTACTGAAGTACCTAGTATCGAGAAGCTGCAGCCTGGTACATCAGCCTCGTTCATTGTTGGTGCAGTCGGGATTGCTTGCCTCACCGGTGCGAGCTGCGGGCTTCAGATTGGCAGCTTGCTAATTTGGTATTACAGCTCCAGCCTCGTCTTCACTGCGTTCTGAGACGTATCGGGGCAGGCGTGCGTACACAAGTATCACGCCATGTAACATGAACTGAGACAGCCTGGATGCTGCCACATCAGATGACCCTCCAAGCCGCTCTCTTCGATCAGCAGCTGCCAGCCTTTGCAGCTACGGCACCTATATAAGCTGTCCAGACTTCTAAAAAATTCCTATCTTCTTCAGTTCACTTCCTTCACCCATCTATACCACTATTCCATCCACTCCCTCCACCAAACACAACATGTACTTCCGCATGGTCTCCATTGGCCTTCTACTAGCTCTAAGCAATACAATCGTTCACGCTCGATCTGGCGATTATGCTGCAACCTGTCAAGACGCTAACATTATTACTTTCGCCGATGTGGGCACCGTTCTGAATGCTGTTTGCGCAGGCAGAGGGGATCCCTATACCATGATTACTGTGGGTTCCTTAGCTCTTTCTTTCCCCTCTCCTCCCACAACGGCACCTTGTTAACGCAGCATCCTTTCTCAGCTCAATACCTGCATCGGTAACATCAATGGCAATCTGGTCTATCTCCCAATGTCAGTACAATATCAGTCAATTGTCCGTCGCTATGCCGGATTCGTTTCGCTACAAAACCACCTGCGTCTCGACCAGCAAGCCGAAATGCGCTGTGCAGCTACTTGTCAACCCTGCTTCACTGCTTCAGAGAGGGTGTATCTCAACGTCGCAGCTAATACCATGCTCTGATAGTGGCGCTTTTGGCAACAGCTGCGAACACGTCCAATTGGTCGGCACGGACCTGGGTGCATTTTGCGTGGACGACGGTGGCGGAGACTTTTTCACGACGGTTGACTTGAGTACGAATTTTCTCCCCTCCCTTCTCGCAAACCCGATCTGGACTGCATCACTAACAGGGGGCGGTTGCAGATACTATCATTGGCAATGAGGGCGGACGCCTCGTTTGCTGAATTGAGTTGGAATCAGATGGTCGTCCTTGACATGGTAGAGATCTATAGGCATGTTCGTATGCACTTATGCTTGCGGCTAGCACTGTCCGCCTGCCTAGAAAGCACAACATGTCCTGACAAGTCATACTCTGCCGCTAGATTGTGGTGCCACAATGCACGAAATACAAAATCTCATCGTGTGGACTCATCGCAATTGCTACTCACGGTCGCAGAAATAATCTATTACGCATACTCTAATTTGTCATTCATAGCCATGTATCGCCTACGTCTCCAACTTCTCCCTATCCTCCTCGCTTGGCGTCGGATGCTCCTCCCACTTCCCCTCCTCCCCCTCCACATGCGCATGTTCCCTCAACGCCCTATTCAACCCCTCCCTCTGCACACACTCATCATAATGAAAGCTCCTCGCACACTCCTCCAAATCCTGCATACTCATGCCCCTGAACAACTCCGCAAACTCATCGCTCATCATCCCACTAAGAAACGTCTGATGCACATTCCTCAGTAGATGCCGCTCTAGCCCCCAGGGACCGGGATAAGCGTCTTTGGCTTGTGGGCAGACCTTCTCGACCCAGGAGACGAGGGGTTGAGGGCGGCTTCGGATTCGGCGCTGGGGTGGACGCCCCAGGCGTCGAGGCGGAGTTCGGTTTTCTTTTCGAGGAAAGGGGCGATGGTTGTATTCCATTTGGACTTGGGGTTGGTGTGGAGCATGCCTTGGACGCCGATGTCTTTGTAGAGCCAGATGGACCAGCTGGAGGGAAGGGGTGGGGAGGTTAGTATGGTTACGATGTAGGGAGGTAGGTGGAGAGGGTCGTGGATGTGGAGGGGATGATGTGCTTACCTGATGGCATATTTGTCGTAGATAGACAGCTGTGCGCCGAGGAGGTTGTAACGCTCCTGGTTGATGCGCTCGTAGTCGGGACCTTCGACTTCGGGGGAGGCGTAGACGGGACCCCATTCGCCGTTCCCTAGTGGCTCGTTAGCATATTTCTTCAAGTGGTTGAATGGAGAGACCTACAAATCGGTGTCTTATACTGCCGCATAAACAGCGCCTTCCTCAAATACGCCTTCTCAAGGTTCGTCTTCTGCTCCTCCGTCCCCTTCCACGGCTGGCCAGTCGGAAAGCCATGCCCAGAGTAGTCGTGCATGGCGTATACACAGTTTGGCAGGACTTTGTTGAAGCCTCGCCACTCCATGGCGAAGGTGTTGCCGTCTAGCCAGAGCATGTGGTTGGGGTCGACGGCACGGATGGCGGGCTCGAGGCGGTCGTAGAAGGCGGGAAGGCGGACGTGTTCGGGGTCGCAGGGCTCGTTGAGGGGGTTGTACCCGGCTACCCAGGTGTTGTCCTTGTAGCGGGCGGCGATTTGCTCCCACAGCCAGACTGTGCGGTCTTGGTGGTCCTGGGAGTTGTTAGTATGTACTGTGGTAGTGTAGATAAAAGTGGCGTGTCGTGTGCTGATTCATGTGGGCAATTGCACGGCGTGTCGAAGAGGTTTCATCAGTTGACTGACCTTGTAGTCCCAAAATGCAGAATAATCAGTTGCGTTATCAGAGTGCCAGTCTGGGTTATGACCACCTGGCGCAGTGTGACAGTCCAGAATTGTGTATATCCTGTACAAAATCAGTCTTCAGGCCAATACTCGTGGCTCACTGTTCGACTCACTGATGCTTAGCACAAAGCTCAACAACACGATCAAGGTGCTTGAAGCCAGACTCCTTGAGCACTCGAGGGTTCATGTCATCCTCGAAGTGGCGGTAGTTGAATGGCAGTCGAAGACAGTTGAGACCCAGGGAGGCAAAGTACTCGGCGTCCTTATCACTAGTCTCGTGAGTCCGCTGTCGTTTGCTAGCACGTTCGACCAAGGAACCCACGTAAAAAAGTACTCTAACCACTTGTCGAAGAAGTACTCGTACTTCTCAGGTCCAAGAACCTTCAACATTGCCTTACGGTGTTGGAACTCGTGCCCGGGGTATCCCGCTAGGTATGAAGGTCAGCATTTGATCAGGAACTGATGCTCTCGGACTTCACTAACTGATGAAGTTCTCCATGTTGAGCCAGCCTCCAATGGCAGCACCCTATCATCATGTTAATATACAGACACCGACTCCCGCTCAAACTGATAGCACATACTCGAAGGACCACATCCTTGCCATTTGCGTCCACGATGCGCTGCCCTTTGACTTTGAGGAACCCTGATGCCATGATATACTGGAGTCTATTATCTGTATGATAATGTTGTCTGCAATTCAGATCGCATGTTACAGGAAGAAGCCGTCATATAAGACGTCCTCCACGTGGTGATCCAACAACGACAAGTCCCCTCCCCCCACTACTTGCATTTACCCCGCCGGGGGTCATCTTCCGGGGTAACAGCCAAGGATGCTGGGGAAATGTCCCTCAAGATCGGACTCGGAAAGCATTAAAAATCGCTTAGTGACAATTCGGAGCATCGACCCGACGAGGACGGGGTAAGACGTCAACGTGCCATAGTGGCGCATACCTTCTAGGGATTAGCGACAATACCCCCTCATGCAGTACTAAAGTACATCTAGCTGGCTGCGCTGAAGTTCAGCTGGACGCATATCTCGGCTCAG
>Ga0058702_10000930_pt1 | contig 11427 bp, 13 predicted proteins | sample AgamicOrSfe_FD_83781 | JGI IMG/M metagenome (GOLD analysis project Ga0058702, IMG submission 83781) | Agave microbial communities from Guanajuato, Mexico - Or.Sf.e | ecosystem: Host-associated > Plants > Phyllosphere > Phylloplane/Leaf | place: Guanajuato, Mexico | collected 2012-05-30
CACCATTACCGCCCCCGATCACCCACACATGCCCAACATCGTGTCCGTCCTCAACTCCTCCAACCCCGGCCCCTGCCTCGTACTGGACCCGCACATTGACGTCTTCCCGGTTTCTGATGCCGACGAGTGGAAGCACGATCCCTGGTCCGGCGATGTCGCCGACGGCCGCATCTATGGGCGTGGCGTCGTGGACATGAAAGCAGGAACGGCGGCGCAGGTGGTTGCGTTTGCGTATTTGCACCGTTTCGTGCAGCTGGGAGAGGATGGAGTGCGGCGGAAGTGCGCGCTTGTGGCTGTGTCGGATGAGGAGAGTGGAGGAAAGTTTGGGAGTGTTCATCTGCTTGATCATGATGTAAGAAGGGATGTGTGGAGAGAGGATGTCGTGTTGAATGCAGAGCCGGGTGGCATGCAGGCCATTCGATTTGCGGAGAAGGGAACGCTGAGGTCGACGCTCACGGTGAGGACGCCGAGTGGGCATGGAGCGTTTTTGCACCTTACGGAGGGTGCTGTGAGGGTTGCGGTGCGATTGATCGCGAGATTGGTTGACTTGGAGGAGTTTGCGGACTTTAAGGTTGATCCGGAACTGCGCGAGTACCTGCGACGGAGTGATGTGAGGGAGACTATTGATCAAATTATGGGGACTGGGGCTGCAGATAAGATGCTGAGACCGACAGTGAATGTTGGAACAATCAGTGGTGGGAACAAGGTCAATACGATCCCTGGGCTTTGCGTGTTCGAAGCCGATATGAGGCTCCCAATTGGTCTGACTGCTGAGGTGTTGCAGAAGCGCGTCGCAGTGATTCTGGAAGACTTTCCCCAGGCGGAGATGACTGTCCAGGAGGCAGCGAGCAATCCTTTCAACTCTTCAGGTCACGATCATGAGGTTGTCAGAGCAGTGCAGCGGAATGCGGAGGTTGTTCTGGGTAGGAATGGAGACAAGGGGAGAGTACCATTGGCTATACCGAGTCTTGGTTAAACGGACAGTAAGCACTGGCGGTATCGTGGCATACCGGCGTATACGTATGGTTCGAGTCCTGTGGGCATGGGAGGGAGAGATGAGAGTGTTGACATTGACGACTTTTCAAACCTGATTAAGATTCATGCTGGAGCGGCGTGGGACTACCTTCATGGTTGATCATGGTCGAGCAACAATATATATAATCAATGCTGGGGATGATCCTAGCGAGTGATATGAGCATGGAGTGAAATTCATGATGGCCATGATGAGCCACTCTCGTAAAAACAGTCACAGATCCCGACGCTTTCCGCCTGTCATGGTAGCCATCGTGTCGTGGCGGGCAGAAGTCTCATGATTGTGTGCTGCGAACGCGAGCTGATTGATCAGAGTCGTGCACAGTCTCTCGTGTCACATATGACATAGGAAAATAGTCAGGTGCGGGCGAAGCGATGAGCTGCAGAAGTAGAGACGATGCCCTCAGAGTGATGAAACAAAGAGGCCGAGTTTCACATGTGACGAAGCCCGACCTGCAATAATCTGAGATTCGGACAGCAACATTTAGCAGCACTGTACTATCAATGGCAACTTCAAGATCTATGGCGTCGCCATGGAACATATGCAAGAGACTGAAGGTGCGTCTTCAGTCGTCTACCCGCACGCACTCGCTTAACATTCCCTAGGACCAACCTCTGGCGCAAGTTCTGCCAGCACAGCGGGTATCTCTTAGCACCAGCACGTCCAGGGCAGCAGACACACCGGCAACGCGAGCGGTCGCATCAGCAGCACCAAATACACCAGCCACACAATCATCCAATCCATCCGGTCCCCAGATCCGCTCAAGACGGACAGGTCCCGCCCTCAGCGTCAGCCCACAAGATGCCATCCGTGCCAGTCTGATCCAACTCGCAAAGTACGCCTTCTAACACACCTGTGCCTTCCACTTCTACTGACTCCTCCCAAGCGAGCGCAACATCCCCCTTCCGCCAGCAATGCAAGATCCCTCCAGCACCGGACCTCCCCGCCTTCCACGCTCGGTGCAAGCCCTCTACCTCGCCCCCATGCGCCGAGACCCCACCCACGGCATCCCCGTCTGCAACCTCCAACTCCGCTCCTACTCCGTGCGCAACCTTGAATTCATGGCCGACTTCGCCCTGCGCGCAGCCTACTACCTCAACCTTCCCGCCAAAGGTCCCGTACCTTTACCCAAAATAACACAACGCTGGACCGTCCCCCGTGATGTGTTCATCTTCAAGAAGAGTCAGGAGAACTATGAGCGGGTGACGTGTCGGCGGTTGATTCAGATACAGGATGGACATCCGGATGTGGTGAGGCGATGGTTGGGGTTCGTGAAGAAGCATGTGTGGTATGGGGTTGGTATGAAGGCGGATGTGTTTGAGTGGGAGGGAGAGGATGTTGTGAAGAGGATGGATGAGGATGAGGAGGCGGTTAGGGTGGGCATGGAGAAGGTTGATTGGGAGTTGTTTGGACGGAGGAAGGGGTTGGAGAGTGAGGAGGAGGTTGGGAAGTTGTTGGCGCAGCAGGGGTTTGCTGGGGCGCCGAAGACTGAGAAAGCTGAGCAACCGACGTGATGGGATGCAGACAGTCGGCAATTATTGTGCTGCAGATACTCCCTTGAACGATATCGTGTATCCGGGTTCTCATGCTTGATTGGCCTATGATTGACCTATGAATATGCAAATGCTTCTGTCGACATGTATGTACCCAGTCACTATCCCGAACGCCGTCGCTATGCAATGATGAAGATTATGTACTCTCTGGCCGATGGGACGTAAGACCAGGAAACCTCCTCAATAGTCCTCCTCATCATCCTCATCCACCTCCACCTCCCCCAACATCTTCGACATATACGGCCCATCCAGCTCATACCCCAACCTCGCATAATAGCTTCTGACCCCAACCCCAGAAATGACACTAATCTTCCCACTCCCATGCTCCACCCTCGCAATCCTTTCCGCCTCCTCCATCAACAACGTTCCATACCCCTGATGCTGAAACTTTCTCGGATCCCTACTATGCATCGGCACCGCTGTGCCATACACATGCAGCTCCCTGACCAAACTCGTCTGACACCCCGTGAGCTCCGGGCGAAACGTGTGCGTCTTGCTGCACTTGCGCAGCCGCAGCAGGGCGATCAGGATATCCTGCTTGGGGTCCTCATAGGCGAGGAAGGTCTCCCAGCCACCATTGGCGGCGTAGTCGCGGCGCACGAGCTCGACTTGCGAGGGGCGGATCTTGTTCTTGACTTCGTTGATGCCGACTTCACGCGTGCGCACATCGCGGCAGGTGGTGCCGAAGTCCTTCATACGTGCCAGGGCGAGTTCGCGCAGGTTGCCATTCTCAACACCCGCTGTCACAAGGGGCATAGGTATGTCGCGCTGCACGCGGTAGATGCGGGTCCATGGCGGGATCATTGCGAGGATTCGGGCGACGAGATCGATCAGGGCATTGGGAGTGTAGTTTTTGTAGCGGCCGGTGCGCCAGAGCTCGTAGAGGCCCGTGCCGCGGATAACGAGGGTTGGGTAGATTTTGAGACCGTCGGTGCGGAAGTCGGGGTTTTCGAAGTATTCGCGGAATTGGTCAAGATCGCGCTCCATGCCGACGTTGGGAAGGTCGGGCATCATGTGGCTGACGACTTTGAAGCCGGCGTCTTTGGCGAGCTTGAAGGTTTCGGCTACTGCTGCTACCGTGTGTCCTCGGTTTGTATCTCTTGCCACGTCCTCATATAGTGACTGCACCCCGATCTCGAGCCGCGTGCATCCGTATCGTAGCATGTCACTGAGATGGCCATCGAGACAATAATCTGGTCTAGTCTCAATGGTTATGCCTACGCATTTTGTATTCGACATTTCAGCCGCTTCGACTGCCTCGTCTACAGATGTGCTGGTGTAGCCGCTGAGGGCATTGTGTAGTTGAGCAATAAATTCTTCCCTGTACGATACTGGCAACGACATAAACGTGCCGCCCATTATGATATATTCCACCTTATCCACCGAATGTCCCAATGCTTTGATCTGATCCACTCGTCCTCGAGCTTGCTCATAGGGATCATATCTCGCTCGTATCGCCCGCATCGACGTTGGCTCGTAGCCAGTATATGATTGTGTAGAGTACTCAAAATCCGAATCAGGACCACCAGGACAGTATACGCAAATGTTTCCAGTGTAAGCAATATGTGGACATCGATGCGGTTTGCACATCACAGCCACCACAGCAATACCAGAGGCGCTTCGGATGGGTTTGGCGATCAGCTTCGGCAGGATGTATTTCTTATAGTGTTCCGGCACAGCAGCGATGATCGCTGTGAGTGGAGGTTGTGTGGAGAGGTAGTGTTTCTTTGCTATTGTGCTGCGTAAACTGTTCAGGTTGATATCACGCTTCGGCGTCTTTGCGTCAATGGACGCCTCATAGTCGTCGACAAGAGCGCTCGCGATGTCTGCGCAGGCTCGCATGTATCTTTCATTTTCTGGTGGTAGTTGAATGTTCTTGGGCAATTTGCGACCCTTAGTCGGTGCCTCGGTCATAGTCATGGTCGCCATGTTGGGCTTTTCAGTGCGTAGTGCGTGTGTGGACGTAAACTCAAGGGGAAATGAATTAAAGCAGACCTGCTGCTACTGCTGCGCTTGTAGGAAAAGAATAGTGGTGGTCGATTGCCTCATAGGTCAGGACGGATATACAGTATCCCCGAATCAGCATCTCGGCCGAAACATCATCAATTCAGATCGCGAACATCTTTAACAATAACAGCTGTACAACCATGGCAGAACTCGCAGAAACACCAGTGATGATCGACGACGCAGCGCAAGTTGATGTCGACGAGATCAGAGAAGAGATCCCTGCAACAGCAGACGACAAAGCGCTGGTGACCACAAACGCAGAAGGAAAGCGGGTAGTGAAAAAGATTATCAAGAAGAAAAAGCGTCCTGCTCGTCCACAGGTCGATCCGGCAACGTTCAAGACAGAGCCTCCACCACAAACTGGTGTGTACATTGCATCTGAGAAGTCTAAGAAAGGTCGACGCTGACGGCGGACTGCAGGGACAATCTTCAACATCTGGTACAACAAATGGTCTGGAGGTGATCGCGAGGACAAATACTTGTCAAAGACAAAAGCAGCGTCGCGATGCAACATTGCAAAAGACACCGGCTATACTCGGGCTGACAGCGTGCCTGGCTCATTCATCTGTCTGTTCTTCGCGCGAGGCATATGTCCAAGAGGTCGAGATTGTGAATATCTACACAGGATGCCTAGCACGTTCGACATCTATAGTGGCAATGTCGACATCTTTGGGCGGGATAAGCACAGTGATTACAGAGACGACATGGGAGGTGTGGGATCATTCATGAGACAGAACAGGACGTTGTACATAGGTAAGAGAGGCCTTGAGGGTCAGGGAAACACGACAAGCTGACACGAATCCAGGGCGGATACATCCGACTGATGACGTTGAGGAAATCGTGGCGAGACACTTTCAGGAATGGGGGAACATTGAGCGCGTTCGTGTGCTGCCGACGCGAGGTGTTGCATTTGTCACATACACAACAGAGGCGCTGGCTCAATTCGCTAAAGAAGCGATGGCTCATCAATCATTGGACCACGACGAGATTCTGAATGTACGATGGGCGACTCTCGACCCGAATCCACAAGCACAAAAGCGTGAAGCACGGAAGATCGAGGAACAAGCAGCAGAGGCTATCCGACGAGCACTGCCGGAAGCGTTTGTGCGGGAGATAGAAGGACGTGACCCTGAAGCGAAGAGGAGGCGTAAGGATGAAGGGAACTTTGGATTAGAAGGCTATGAAGCTAGTGATGAAGTATGGTTTGCCAGTGAAAAGGCGAAGATGGCAATCGAAGATGAAAAGCAACAGGCGGGCATTGCTGCATCTGATGAGCTGCTGCTGCTGCTTGAGCAAGACGCGCAGACTGCTGCGCCAGAAGCAAGTGGTGGTGGTGGCGGCCTTCTATCAGCGTCTGTCCTCGCCGCACTTGATAGCTATGCCCCAGAGTCTTCTAGCTATACCAGCGCGAAACCTGCAACAGGCGGTGCATTGGTCGGCTACGGCGATAGTGATGACGATGATGATGAAGATTAATCACATTTTGTCAAAGATTGTTTGATGACGAAGAATCGAGAGGTAGTTGTGTCGGTAATCGGTCCTTTGACAGTCTGTTCTCGTGCGCCTGCCTGGGTGTTCTCGGTTCGACAACGCTTGTGGCTAGCTTCAGTCGAATGCACAGACGGATCGAATGATCTTTTTGGTCCTGGACTCAGATTTCTAAACGGCTCTTTCTCTGCTGCCTGAGGTTCGGATCCATAATTGATGGGAAAATATCCAGGGTCATCAACCTTGTTCGCGGGAACGTCGATTGGGTTGAGCTGGACGGTCATCGGTTGCACGACAGGTCGTAGCTTCCATTTGTCCAACACCGCCCGCTCGTACAACACATCAAACAGTTCTGCATGGTGATCATTGGTGAACCACGCATGCTTCAGGGCTTCATCGGCCGTGATGCGGTTAGCTTCAACCGTCACCAGTCTTTTGATGAAGTCTTTGGGACGCTTGCCAACACGCCTCCAGTCCGAGTGTGGATCCGTCTCGATGTTGCGAAGACTGGACGTAGCAGCAAATTTCATTATCTCTCTTCCTGGATGTTTCTTCTTCATCTTGTCTTCCAGACCGAATTGAGTACCAGCAAGCAGTACTGCTGTAATGATACCAATGGCCCACATATCGATGCTCTTGCCACAGTATCCTGGAACTTCTTCATCCTGGTCGAGGAAGAGAATCTCAGGAGCACGATAGTCTTCAGTGCCAACTATCGAGAAGAGTCTTTTGATAGGTTTCTTGGGCGACACGAGTACCTGAGGCTCAATGACATCTTCAACGCGTCTTGCGAGGCCAAAGTCAGTGAGCACGATGCGAGCTCCTGGTTGCAACGAGGTCATCATGATATTGTCTGGCTTGAGGTCTCGATGCACGATCTGTTTATTGTGCAGGAATGAAATGGCTTGCAGGATTTGACGGATAATCACGGCTGTGGTTGTATCGTGGAGTCTGCCCCCTTCAGAACTGAGAACGAATGAAAGCAGATCGCCAGCAGTGACCAGTTCCTGGAAGATGTACGCTGTCGTCTCGCTGTAGAAGATTCTCTCAATGGCTACAATGTTAGGCTTCTAGACGTCAGCAATCTGCAATCACAGCCCTTAGGGCTGCTAGACACTTACATGATGCAGCTCATGAAGGAACTCTACCTCGGGAACATGGTATTGTAGACGCTCAGCAGCATTAGTCTTCCTTGCAAGTCGTCGTCTGAAGGGATGTGAGATGTCGAGTCTGACGACCTTGCAAGCAACTTGGGAGCCGTCCAACTTGCTGTACCCCAACTGCACTTTGCTCGTGCCACCAGTTCCAATCAGTCGTCTCGATAGCGAGTAGTACTCGTCGAACTGTGCGGCCTCTTTCGAGAGTCGACCCCAGGCAGTGGATATCTTGATACTCTTCCACTTGTCACAGTGGAATTGTATCCATTCAGTAGGACTGACATGTAGCTTGTCGCCATGATGAAGAAGAACTGGGCCATCACCCCGTGACAAGGCCTTCTGAAGACTCAGTATGCTAGGATCAGCAACGTCGCTCACTCGATGCAGTTCAGTGCCATTCATCGAAAGGTCTTCGGCAAATATCAGAGGAGCTACAAATTCGGTTTCGTGATCATTAGCATAGCCGATGGCGTGCAAGCGCAGATGCCGAACGGAAACGGTCTGATCGAAAATCTCAATGTTGCTACAATCATTAACATTCTATCTGAACACTGGCCAGGACTATGTGCATGCCAGTCTTGATCACGTCCGACAAGGTACTCCTGGCCAGGGTACATATCGACGCCCGCTATTGTAAGGGATGTTAGCACTTCTGCAATGTAATAAAATAAGTTCAGAAACACTTGCCTATTTCTCTGCCATCCTGGTAATGTATGAGCCGCCCACACGATTCATGCTCATCCTTGCACATTGTCGACTCTGCCTGCGTCTCCAACCCCAGCTCCATCTCCGTCCCAGCCGCCGGATCACTTCTCGAACCTCGGTGCTTCTCTGTCAGCCTGCCAGTGTCAATGATGTTGAAAAGTACGGAGGTGAGGCCGTGAAATTACCAAATTGGTCACGTGCTGCTTACTCAGCGAACCCCTCGCATTGAATTAGCACTTTGTAGCTCCCGAATTCTCCTTCTTTTCTTCTGCATCGATCTCAACTTACATTTTCAACGACTTCAAGGTTAGTGTTACTTGCATGCAGCTTATCAATAGCTGCAATCGTCCCAGTTCGTTAATCATGCTAACGTCTCACACAGTTCGCGAAGATGAGAGCTAAGTGGAGAAAGAAGAGAGTCCGTAGACTCAAGCGCAAGAGAAGAAAGACTAGAGCTCGCAGGTAAGCTTAAAGTCTGCTAGCTGCTTTCAAAGATCAACATGCTCACACCCACTCTAGCAAGTAGACAAATCGCCATTTCGCTCGATCCTCAACCTTGAACCTCAACCTGTTCGCAACCTCGAATACATCATGCGACGCACATCATAGCGCTCACGCCTCATCATCAAACAATACTCTTACAACGCACCTGTCTGGCGCTCCTCAAATCTTCAAACGAGTCTTGAGCTTGACATGTTTTCAGTACCGGAGGAATGATTAGGCACAGGGTTATGTGGAGGGGAATTTGTTGGAGAAACCACAATCGAACATCATCGGAACCAATGTCTATGAACATACGGCATGATGCACTCACACTCTAATACCGACTTGACGCCCGTTGGGTGTCTTGTCTTTGAGGTGACCATGTAGCATAGCTAAGAGGCAAGATTGCCTGGGAAAGAAGTAATCAAGATTCGTCTTGTTCACAACTCTGTGTCTCTCTCCTGTTGTGAGATAAGTGACCAATTGCCTCTGGAATCCAGCTATGTCGATGTTGCTCTCCTCTATCTCGAAAGATCAATAATGGGGGGATCAAGATACGTGGTGATTTTGCGTCTGTGCTGCACGTGATGTTTTTTGTGTCTTGGAAAAATATCGGCCATCACCAGGGTCTCTTACGTGATGCAACAGCAAACGTCCTCTCTTTATCCTTCTTGTCTCTTCTTTCCTCCTCTTGTCTCCTTTTGTCTTCTCCTGGGTGGTTGATATTGTCAACGACTCTCGATGATAAGCTTGATTTTATTTACACTCTCATCAGATCGAGGGCATTAGAAGTCCAGATAGCACGCGGAGATCATGGACTTGTTTCATGAGTGATCAGGATGTAGCACTTCCAGGAACCATAGCGATTGAGGAGAGCGATGGTTACAACAAATCCCAAGTGCGGAGAACCGACACTGAATTAATTGTGCAAACAACTCCCGAACGCCGAGTTTCGACTTCCCATTGCGCAGCCTGAAACAAGACCGAATTCACTACCGAGGCATCATCGCACTCGCCACCCTCTTCGTGCGTCAGTGCCCACCCGCCGAAGTTTCCTCGTCCTCGCCAGTGTCATCAGCCGCTCACGCCTCATCTTCGCCGCTTTCCTGCTCACTCTCCCGCTCGTCATCATCCTCGTCATCATCCTCCTCTTCCCCCTCCTCCTCCTCCTCACTGTCATCGCCTGAGGCGAGTAGGCGGTCCGTGCCATAGCCCACCATGGTCGGCAATAGGGTCTCCTGAGTGGACTCCATACCGTGACTGAATGAGTGGAAATGGACGTCTGTCATTGGCGCCGTGAAGTTGATGATTGTCCTGTGAATGGTGACTTGAGGCTTCGCTTCGTTGTCGCTCTCGGTACTGACAGCGCTGCTGCTGTCGTCGTCGTCGTTGTAGGTACTGATACACTCATTGTCATGAGTGTCGTTTGTTTGGGCGAGCTGGGCAGCCAATTGGTGATTGCGGGCATGAAGTGCTCGATTGATTTCTTTGTTGCGTGCATCTCTCTTGTCATCACTGTGAATAATTAGCAGTACTCGGGCAGAGTATTACTACTCATCTTACCTGTAGATGATCCAGATGAAGCCTGCCAAGATCGATGCCAGGAAGGACCAGAGAAAGACTGGACAGGAAGCGGCCTGAACTCCCTCTTTGTAGGCGAAGTAGAGAGTCGCTCGAAGACCTGTCGTCGAGGAGTTGATGGCTTTGAGGATGGTTTGCATGGTGGATGCACAGGTGTCCATAATGTTGTGTTGTAGGTTCGAGCCGATTGATGGTGGTCGAGATGTAGTGAAGAAAGGTATGGGGTCGTATATAAGTACTGGATAGTCGATTTTTAATGTGCTGTGGTATAATGTTGAAGTGTAGTGTGAATAGAGAAGGTGAGGGAAAAAGGTGGCAGAAGACTGGCCTTTTATGCCCGCCTCTTCTTCACCGTTCACAGTTATGGTGCCGTTCACATACAGCACTGTGAAACAGGGACGACTTTTGGCACCACTATGTTTGTTCACGGTAAATCAAGCAAGCAGATTCTTTGTCTTGCAGCAATCTTCCCGCAAGCTCGAAGTCAGCCCAATTGCCCACGACAGCTGAATATGGCAAGATTGTGAGACATTCCCATGGAACTAGTATGAAGTTGGCGGCTGCTACAGCCAAATTCGCAGTTGTTGCGCCTGTCTAAACGTGTCTTAGTGGTGACTGGCCTTCCTGTGTCTCTTCTGCACGCATTGCTCAGCAATTCAACAGGCACGAGGGGAAGTGCATGCCTTGGTCAACCCACGCAGAGCACGCAGGGAGTTAAGTTTGGATATGTTTTGTGTCAAACATGAAACAGATACTGTGCTAGACAATGATGGGCACAATGTATATGGCACTCTCCTTAGCGAACCTCTGTAGCGACGTGCTGTCTACACTTACCAGTCCTCACCACCGAGGACTTGCCATGATGATCCCATCAACCTGGCTGCGTCCCGTTTCCTTCATCTGCCTTTTGCTGGCTACGATACTCTCCACGATCGATTCACGCTGGTGCAGTGATATGATGTTCGCCTTTGGCGCGCATGGTTTCTTGGTGTCCCCTGAAAGGCTGAATGAATCCTTGCAGGGAGAACGCTCCGATACCCGGACATAATCCATGTTCTTTTTTCTCTAAGTATGTCATCGTGACTCGAAGGTCGTGTTGTAGAAAGATGCATAGGTAGCAAACATAGGCATTAACCATATACCACAGTTCCATTCGATTACTCATAGTGTGCAACAGTATCGCACAGCCCGAGTCGATACCCAACCTGATCTCCCACCAACCCCACAAGCATAACCCCCCTGCTCGCCTCAAATGGACACAACAAAGTCCATCCCAAATGGCTTCACGAAATATAGCGACTCTGCAGACTCGGTCGCCTCTCGGCAATGGATCGTCCAGAAGTTCGGAGGGACGAGCATAGGGAAGTTCCCGGTGCAAATAGCAAGAGATATTGTCAGGTAAGCTGCGATACAGCCACGG
>Ga0058702_10000931_pt1 | contig 11420 bp, 12 predicted proteins | sample AgamicOrSfe_FD_83781 | JGI IMG/M metagenome (GOLD analysis project Ga0058702, IMG submission 83781) | Agave microbial communities from Guanajuato, Mexico - Or.Sf.e | ecosystem: Host-associated > Plants > Phyllosphere > Phylloplane/Leaf | place: Guanajuato, Mexico | collected 2012-05-30
GCAGCAGTCGCATCCTTCTCCTGTGTATCATCAATTCTGACTCGTCCCCCACAGATCCATCTCCATGGCCACGACTTTTACATCCTCGGCACTGGTGCCGGCCAATTCGATACCGCAAATGGACCTGCGACATTACAGTACAACAATCCCACGCGTCGTGACGTTGTCACACTGCCTGGTGGCGGCTGGGTGGTCATTGCTTTCAAGACTGATAACCCAGGGGTAAGAATGCATAACCTACTACCTTTTCATGACTGTCATACTAATAGAGTCTGTAGTCATGGCTCCTACATTGCCACATCGCTTGGCACGCAAGTCAAGGCCTGGGCGTCCAGTTCCTGGAGGCTGCGAGTGAAATCACTCTCCCGGGACCCGCGTACCAGCAGCAGTGCGATACTTTCGACACGTGGTACGCTACCAGCCAGTTCAAGGAGGAGTTCTCAGGTATTTAGGAGGCGATGCATGTGTAGGGGCGGGATGCATGAGCAGGCAGCTGGAGATTTGTTCCTGGAGGGTGTTTTCATGAGTGAGCTCCCAGCTCAGTTCGGCTTTTGAGAATTTCTGTATTACATTATCGCATAGCGTGGCGTTCTCAGGGCATTATGTAGGTTGCCATGTTATGGGACGAGAGGGACGTGCTACAGCTTTTCCAAAATCAATATACTGTGCGATTGATGTTTTGAATATAAATTGACCTTGTCGTCGTCCATGACTCGTGGCATAAAGGTGGCAACAATGCTAATCTTGACTACAGTCCCTCAATCCTGATTCGACCACCCCCTGTATCAGTCTGAGCAATCAGGGTAAGAGACATCTGCTGACACAGTAGAATGTATGTTATAAGTATCGCATCTTTTCATTCAGCTTTCCACATCTTCCTCGGGTGCCGGATGAGTTCCGTACCAGCCTGCGCAAGCCTAAAACCAAAACAAGAATTCATGCACCACCGCCACTCAAAGGCCGTTTCTGTACAGAAGCTAGCTCTCGAGAAGTGTCCTCACGTTCTTTCTATGCTTACTAGCCTGCCTTCAGCACGGATCGAGCGAATGAGAGAGAGCCACGAACTAACCATAGCGAAACAGAAATCGAGGCCGCATGCCCTTGTGGGAAGCTGCCCCGCCCCCCAAACAACAAAGGCATTTCTTTCAGAAAGGCATCGCTGTATCTCCCGACGTGGCTATGGTAAATTGTGGATATCGTACCTGTGTGCCGGACCGGATCAGGTTCCCAACTCGATCTGAATCTGAACGAAAAGCAAGATTACTCGAACCCCACATTCACAACGATTTGATAATGCCGCCCCCTCGCCGCGATTCCGGCACGCGCTACTTTTGCTTCATTCGATACTCTACCACAAATGCCAGGGAGGCTACCCCAACCTTAACGCACTTCCCGACCGTTTCAGCCGTACTACCTGCGCTACTGACCTGACTCCGTGAGTGTGACTTTTGTTACAACAACCCCGCTTCTGGCCTCGGGCCAACCTGAGCCGGCTGCCCAATGTCCGAGGCATCTGTGCATTACCCGTTCCCTACATTGTTGAGGTGCTTTGGTTTGGCAAAAGGAATACACATCGCCCTCCTTTCCTCCAGCAGTTGATCACAGCTGTGCCGTCTCACTCACTCGTCGGCCACTGAGAACCTATTGCTGTCGTTGATCTGTCCCTCGTTTCTTGTTCTCTCGTTTCCTGTACCACCTTCTGCGTGTTAGCGTCAGCTTTCTTCCCCTCTTTTCCCACCAGCAGCCTCCAGAATGACGGCAGCAATCAGTCCCCTCGAGAAGCAGCTCGAAGTCACCGAATACGCAAAGGAGCGAGCCGACAGCGATGTCGTCTACAACGAAGCCGAGGAGAAGGCAATGACGAGGAAAGTCCTTTGGAAGCTCGACTTGTAGTAAGTTTCTAACCCCTTGGACTAATCCTGCGTTTATTGTTACTTAAGTATCATGGTGGGCATGCATTGCTGACATTGATAATCAGTCTCTTGCCAGCACTGGCTCTCCTCTTCCTCTGTTCGTTCTTGGATAGGACGAATGTTGGAAATGCGAAGGTTTATGGTCTTGAGGCTGGTCTGAAAATGACTGATCCTCAGTATTCGCGTGGTTTGACGGTCTACTATGCCACATACATTGCTTCGTAAGATCCCTTGTGTCCGCTGTACTGGATCCACGACTGACGAACTTCCCAGGGAACTCCCAAGCAATCTCGTCCTGAAGAAAGTCTCGCCAAAGATCTGGCTCCCTGTAGTAAGTTCTGATCAATCCGTCACCGATTGGCTCCGTGACACATTCTGGCCATACCTTGCTCACACGCGCATGTAGCTCACGATCATGTGGGGTATCGTCACCATGTGTCTCGGCTTCGTGCGAAATTACGCAGGGTTTGTCGCTGTCCGTGCTATCCTGGGTCTCACTGAAGGCGGCCTTCTACCTGGCATCATTCTCTACCTGTCGACCATGTACCGTCGCGGGGAGCTCGCGTACAGAATTGGTCTTTTCTACACTAGTGCTTCGCTATCGGGCGCTTTCGGTGGGTTGCTTGCAAGAGGACTGTCGTCTATCCACTCCAGTGGCTATATTGGTAAGTGGCTAATCACCTAACACAATCTTTGCGGGTATCAGCTCACGGTTCGCAGGAACATGGCGCTGGATCCTGATCATTGAGGGACTGTTTACCGTCTTCGTCGGCATCCTCTGCTACTTTGTTCTGCCGAACGACCTCCGCTCCTGCAAGTTCTTGACACCAGCGGAGAAGGACTTTGCGGAGGCAAGGATGCAAGCCGATATGCCTGTAACGGACGCCAACGCTCCGTAAGTCTCACATGCAGATGTTGTTCTAGTTTCACAATACTGACAGAGTTCGCAGTCACGGGGTAAACTGGGGTGAAGTCAAGCGAGGAATGCTGAGTATCTCCTGCTGGCTCAGCGCCCTGGCCTACTTCGGCATCCTCGCCGGTCTCTATTCCTTCGGTCTTTTCGTACGTACCTTTCCCCTATCCTCCATCCCTAGTTTCCTCCCTTCTAACACCCTTCCAGCTCCCCACCATCATCCAAGCCCTCGGCGGCTACACCCCCAACGAAGTCCAACTCTGGTCCGTAATCCCCTACGCTGTCGCCGCCGTCTGCACCGTCATCGTCGCCATCATCTCCGACCGCCTCAAACTCCGCGGCGTCATCATGCTCTTCACCCTCCCCCTCGCAATCATCGGCTACGCAGTCATCGCAAACATCGACGTCAAGCATTCGAAAGTTAAATATGGCATGACCATGCTCATGGCGACGGGTATGTATGCATCCGTTCCTTGCGTGCTGGGTTGGAATTCGAATAATTCCGCTGGCCACTACAAGCGCGCCACAACCTCCGCGCTGCAACTCGTCATTGCCAATTCGGGAGGGTTCGTCGCTACATTTATCTATCCGACGACGCAGAAGCCGCAGTTTCACCAGGGTCATACGGTTATTCTGGGACTGTTGGTCTTTGCGTGGTTCATGGTTGCGGCGAATGTGGCGTATTGTGCAAAGGTCAACAGGGACAAGGCGGCGGGCAAGTATGAGCAGTATCGGGGGCTGGGAGATGATAGGGATCCGGACTTTAAGTTTGTGCTGTGAGTGTGGCAGAGAGTGTGGGAAGAGCTGGGTTGTACTGTAGATTCCATCACATTATTTTGTTCTATTCAATTCCGTGCAGGCAGGTAAGCTGGACGCTTCTCCTCGCCCACATCCTCAATAGCTACATCACAGCCTGGTCAGGTTCTCTTGTGAGGCTGAGAGGTAATGGGTGATGAGTTGCCTCCATATTCACGTGGTCTTTCAGCTGGTGAGCATCCTTCACCACGAGCATTCCCATTTTCCTTCCATCTTTTCTTCTAGAAGTCGCCGCTCACGTTGAAGCCACGCTTTTTGCTTACTGTATCAAACATCCCGTGCTAGGGCTGTGCTGATACACCTGCTGCGTCGTCTAGCCTAGCAGTACTGGACTCCTGCAATACTGCCTAGTTCAGTTGCGAATATGCTTTGCATCGCGTAGTCCTCGAAAAAGAGTGACACTCGATAGCTCTACTGTTACAGACTCGGCGTGCGAAGCTTATCCTTGTGCAAAACTTGGTTAAAGACAAGCAGCCTTTTGCGATACTGCCTGATTGAAGGTTCTCAGCTTCTCGGGAACTGCCTGATCCAAAAAAGCCACAGCTTATCGGGAACACTGCCTTGGCGAAGACTAACACCTGATCTGCAGCGGATATACGCTGCATGCGCTGCCCACACGGGAAAGTAGCCGTTTGGCTTTTGTGTAATCATCAAGATGAGTCACTTGCTCATCGCCTCTTGCAGTGCCTGTGCCACTTGCAGTTATCATCTATCTGCTCTTTGTTTCCTCCCTTCATCAAGCCTGTCTCAGTCTGCCTGTGAAGTTTACCACGAAACGTCCACAATGTCCAATCGTTATACAAAACGTGTTCCTCTCCGCGATACCAATCCCAGCTCTTCTTTCCAGGTCGCCGAACCCTCCTCTGTCCATGTCGCGACTAGCATAGGGTCCGAGAGAGGCCGGGATTATCCTCCATACAAACACTTCGCGGATCAGATCTCGCCCTTCTACTTCATGCTTAACAAATGCTTGCTAGACAAGTCAGAATCCGTCCCGGCAGACTCGAGGGCAGATAGATCTCACGTCGAACATGTTTTTGAGCTACAGCAACTGAATCTTTTCATGATCAAAGCAGAAGCCGCGTCACTAGGAGAACAAAGCTCCAACGACCCGTGGCGGATATTCTTTCGTGAGGGGGATGGTCTACAGACTATTGCTGCTCACCCCTTGGCTCATCTTGTCGTACAGCCTAACAGGCGACAGGCAAGCAGAACCTCAACGGGAAGGGACCATGTGGAGCCTCCTCGCTGGAACATCTGGCTAATTCTGGCATAATGTTAACCTCACAAAGCTGACGACTTTGTAAAGCTGCAGCGATTAATCAATAGTGTCAAAGCCCAGTATTTTCGTCTCAGAGGACCGGAAGTGCTTAGAGAGTCTGCAGTACACCATGGTTCACAGCCTACATTCTTCAATCCTAGAAAGCCAAACTCTTTCAACTCTGTGAAGTGATACCAGTGTAACCGGAACAGTCCTGTCAACGCACTCACAGCGAAATCATTAGCGACTCTCAAGAAAGAATTGCGGTCGGCAAGCACGAAAGTCAAATCGAAAGTCGCGACCACGAAACATAAGACGAATGTCAAAAGCACGATTTCGACCAATCCGCCACTGCCATCTCACGACGCGAAGGAATTCTACCAAAAATCGCCGCGACGTGTTTCAAAGACTCGAGCAGGTCTCTACTGGCCGTACTGACATCTGTCTGGCTGTGGTTGAGTTGCGGTGAAGAAACAGGAGATGAAGCCACCGGGGTTGAGATCGCATGTGATGAATCCAAGTGACGAAGATCAATATGTGAAGAATCCGCATGCAAGTCAAGTGCTAAACTGTGCTCCATTGACTCGAGCAGATCGTTACTAGCAGTACTGGAACTCTTCTGCCCACGATAATGTGGCGAAGGAGATGTAGCTGGAGATGAAGCCGCTCGTGGAGAGTCCGCGTGTGAAGAATCAGCGTGGCGCGAATCTGTGTGAACAGAATCCGCATGCGAGGAATCTAGTCGTGCGGGGCCCGCGTGTGAGGGGGTCGCTATCGAGTGAGCCGCTGCATGCGAGGAAAGCATTTGTGGAGTGGAGAGAGTAGATCAGGGCGTGAAAAGAGCTGCTTCGCCATGTAGTTGACCTTTTGGAGCATCTTTTGGCAGACTTTGCATTTTGAAATTGCCGATGCTGGACGGTAATAGTGTTTGTTCGCGCTTGAGGATGCCAGGCTGTTCTCGGAAAGGTAGTCTTTCTTGTTCTCGAGCTTCCACATCCCTTCGAGCATCTTCAAGCGTTGGTAGGTTTTGAATCGAAGGTACACGAGGAACCAATATCAGACGGTCATGTAAGGAATAATCTCGAACTCGCCCACTTCCCGTGTGTAAGCGGTGACGGTGGCTGCGCACTCCCCTGGCCGCTCTCCGAAAAGGTGTTCTGTTCGCTTCCCTGCCTGTTCACGGAAACCGCGTTAAGGTCAACAGCTCCAATAATATCGCTCGGTATCCAGCGGGGCTCTACACCTTTGGCTCCGTCCGCCAGCCTCTTGCCATGCCGTGCTGCGAAAAGCTCGCATGCTTTCGGCCATGAAATGCCTGTCCTCTCAGCAATCTCATTAAGCGTTCTTAGAAAGCGCTCGCTTAGGTTTTGCTCCTCGAAGCGTTCTGCCAGCTCCTCTTGGGACACGCGCCATCTGGAATTTTCTAGATGACGGAAAAGCTCGGGTCGATGGTCGATAAGTGTGCTTGCTGCTTGCTGAGGACGAAGTCCGGTTATGGCTTGACCGGGGTATTGAAAGTATGCACCCTGACCTGCTGGTGTACGATGGGAGTGCCTTGCACCCCGGATACCAGTCTTTTGCTTCTTGCGCGACATATTGTGCTGAGAGCTAGGTATGACGGCTGTCACTTCAGAAAAGTAATATGATCAAAGAAAGAATAAAAGCAAAGATGTGAACAAATTGGAAGAAAAGACAAGAAAAGACTGGAAGATATGATATGAGAGACACTATGGGTGTTAGACCAAGGCATATTTGAGGCTTTCGCAAAGGCGGTATAGAGTCTCAGTATGTACGAAAGTCTGAACGAAGTTGAGGTTGAGCTCCACTCCGCTTCGCTATCGCTGCTGTCGTCACCGTTGTCCAGGACAAGCCGGGTAAGGCCATGTGACCAGGCGCGGCACGAACAAGCTCCTTACGCGACTCGACTCGATGTCTATGTTGATTCATTATGATCACGGCATGACAGCGACATGACGCCACGATGGTGCTTGAGCTACGACCCTCCGCGCACAACGAGATGCTGGGCAAGCTAGGGAAACGGTCTGCGCCTGCATCGGCAAAGACCAAACCGTCGCCCTCGAAACGCCTGAAATCCTCTAAAGCTGAAGACAGCAAAGCACACTTCAGCGACGACAATGACGATCAGGCTGGTGGTGACACCTCATTCACACCACCTCGCCGGCGGCGTGCTCTCCCACCCACCTCGAAGCAGAATGTAGCGAATCGTGAAATTCCAGATTCAGACGCGGAGGCAGACGATGGCGCACTGGATGCGCCACTGGAAGAATCGCCACGTACGGATCTGGAGCAGGCACTGCCACCAATAAAGACAGACAAGGAAGCAATAAAACAGTACGAGGAGTCAAGGGCTGCTGAAGGAGCGGAACTTGCGGAACTGAACGAAAGACTCGGGAAGAGCAAGTGGACAAGAGGCAAGAGCTCAATCTACGTAGACGCATTCAATCTCGCCCTTGAGACTGTGCTTGAAGAAGAAAGTCATTTGTTCGACACGGCGGAGATGACGGTGTTTACCCAGTGGAGAGCTCTGTCATACGAGGCCCAATATCTGTGCGTAGTTGTGGCGTTTATGGCGAGATTGAATGCTCATTATACCTCCCTAGGTATGTACGTCTTTTCCTCAGAAAGTCTCATGCGTGGCATCGTATAGGCCGTCTTGGTTATTATGGTGATATTGCCGACATGGCATCTGCTGTGACCGAACTCTTTCTCCAGCGTGACCTGCCAGAGGCACCAGCAGAACTGCAAGTAAGCCCAGGAGAACTCGTACCACCCGAAGGCAGTAATCTCGCAGAATGCTTTTCGTTTGCAGACAATTCAGATGAGCACATTACAAGTCTCGAAGAAGCGTCGTCCTTGCTGCTGCTAGACGAGCTCAAAGCAATTGCCAAAGAAGCAAGAGTACAAGGAAAGAACAAGACTGAGCTGCTGCGCGCACTTCGACGTACAAGTGGAAAGCAGGGCGGTCTTGATTTTGCAACACTTCAACGTACAGACACTGAAGATTCGGTCCGCTCGATGACACCCGACGAGAGAGAAGGATCACCAGGCAAGACGAACAGAGATACTCATTTTGTACGCAAGATCATGGCAGAGACAGGACAATGTATAAGACTTTCTTCAGCTCCGCACAGACTGTTCGAACGAGTGCATCTAGTCTTCTATCGCTCCACAGAGTGGACGGAGAAGTCTTTGACCACAATCATCCTCGCGCGTATTGCAAGACGGAATTTCCCAGAATACATAGTATCACGCTCGTCAAACATCTTCGCATCGCGTTCATTACTGCTGGAATTTGAGGCATCCCTGCGAACACAATTTCGTGTTGACAATGTCCTGGAGTTCAATGGCACGCCAACGCGAGACACATTGCAGACTGTACTTGACATTTTCGAGGAAGTGCTACCACGATGGCGAGTCTTGCTGAGCGAAGAACAGCAGAAAGAAGATAGCGTCTACTTTAGCGGTGAGGGCGCATATCTACGACGACTCTCACCAGCATGGGTATACACCCGCATCGTCCACAAAGCATCCTTCGTCCTCGGCACAGGCAAGTTCAAGAAGCACGCCCGCGAACATTCTATCCTCTCCGAACTCCTCTCCCAACGTCTCTTCCACGCTTCCCGCCGTGGCTCCTGGTACCAACGCAAAGCTCTCCTCGAAGAACACTACATGGCAAACCTTTTCCCCTCGCCGACACGAACCCCTGAAGAGGACAAAAAGCATTGGAAGCGTGTGGCCCTGGAAACATGCGAGCAAGGACTTCAAGACAACTTCGTCCACCTGATATACCACTACGATCTCCAAAAACGCATCACCAAACTCGAGCGCTCCCTCAAGATCGCAAAGCGCTTCCAGCACGACTTCGGCCACGCCATGCTCGCCAAACCCGCCAAGCGCACATTCTCAGGCGTCCGCATCGAACGTCCGCCACGGCCCCCGCGCCTCCGCAGAAGCGGCAGCAGCAACATGTCAAACGCTCCGGCCGCCACAACCACCTCAATCGCCCCAGCAAGCGGCACGGACACCCTACCTACTCAACCCCTCCTCCGACGCGGCGCCAAAACAATCTGGCTCGACCCCCTCGAATCCCTCGGCGAATGCTCCGTAGAAGCAATGTGTCTCTCCCACTACCGCTTCCTCGGCTACCGCGGCTTCCACGCCGAAGGCGGCATCGTGCGCACACTGTTCGCGCTGCTCTTCTACGATGTCCTCTTCGCGTACGTGCCTAATGTGTTCCAGACGGCATATCAGACCTGTCCGCTGGATCTGCATACGGAGGGGTTTGTAGAGGCACGGAGGAGCGAAGTCAATGCAAGACTGGCTGCCATTGCCAATGGGGAGGCAGAGGAGATCATAAGGCAGGTATGGGATAGGCAAGGAGAGCGGCGGACGTGCGTTGCGGGGTTGGACTGGAACTTTGAGCTGAAGGATCTTTGCGAGATTGTAAAGTGTGCGGGCGGTGAGAAGTTGAGCACGTTGTGCAAAGTCATGGCGGAGGAGTATGCGGAGAGGGGCGGAGGTGTGCCGGATTTGTTCTTGTGGAAGGTGTTTGAGACGGACGACAAGGAGGAAGCGCGGCAGGGCAATGGTAGCATGAGGAAAACTGAATACGGCGAGATTGTCTTTGCGGAAGTTAAGAGCGAAAACGATCGATTGAGCGATACGCAGAGGTTGTGGATACATGTGCTCACCGGGGCGGGGATCAAGGTTGAGCTTTGCCATGCTGTCGCGAGCGAGGTCAGGGCGGTGGATTGAGAAGCCGAGGAATGAAGGGCTAAATAGATGAACGAGTTCACGAATTCCATATGACTTTTCTGGTATCAAGATCACTGTCACATCCTCATGCACATTTCATCGTCTCGGTACCTGCTTTGGATGAGGATCGACGACACTGTTAGAGGTACCAGTGCCTCTTGGGACGGTGCGCGTTGAGACCGAGAGAAGAAGTGGAGATATCGCATAGGAAGAGATGAACAGTACTACGCATGTTCCAGAGGACATATCTTCTTTGAACCTTTTCATTCGCAAACTCTCTGCCAACAAGTATCCTGAGCAAGATCATGGGCTACTATATGTGTGACAATCTGCTTTGCGTTCGCAGTGCCCGAACTTGAATCGCTCGCGTGGGTCAGGGGCGTTGTATTGGAACAGGTGGCACGACGGTAAGATGGTACTTTCGATTCGACGCACGAGAAAGCGTCGACTCACATAGAAAACTCAATTGATACAAGAAGTGTCTACACCTCTGCATGATCGCGGGATCAAATGTAGCGCAAGACTCTACCCCATTTCGCCACCTTGACGTTTGCTCAATGTCACACATTCCAAACTTTACACAACCCGTGCGAATCCTCTCACTTCCCACTCAAGTCGAGTACCCATACACAGTCCCAACATCCGCATTCGCCACATCGAAATACTGCGCATCCGCAGTCGCATTCTGCTTGCTGTAGTACATCACACACTCCCAGTTCCCTTCCGCCATCAGATAATGCAGGTCAAAGCTGCTGTAGTACGTCCCCGTCGCCGGATCGGCCATGGTGGCGCAATCCTGCAGCGCGGCGCACGCATCAGTGTCGGTGAGCTCGTAGGTTACAGCAGGGTGCTTAGCGCTGTTGGCGGGGGTCGATGGAGATTCGGTCACGCCGTTGCCGGAGAAGAATTGGGAGTAGATATCGGTGTACTTTCCGGAGATGACGGTCACCGCGGTGGAGGTGCAGCTGGGGGCGGCGCTTGCGGAGGTGGAGGTTGGGGCGGTGGTGATGGTGCCGATTGATGTGGAGATAGAGGTAGTGCTGACGCCGGTGCTGGTGATGGTGCTGGTAGTGAGAGTCGTGGAGGAGGGGCTGGTGACACTGCTGGTGGTAGAAATGGTGGTCGTGGGAGTAGCGGTCGAGGTGGTTGAAGTCGAAGTCGAAGTGGTAGTTGGAGCAACGACAGAAGTAGTCGAAGTGCTTGTAGGAGCCACAGACGAGCTGGTCGAGGTCGACGTGCTGGTTACGCTGGAGCTAGTGGTGGTGGGCATAGGTGCACAGCCGAAGCAGCCGAGGCCGTAGTACTCGGCACCATTGTCCTTGACGGCCTTGAAGCCCATCTGCTGCAGTGTCTGCGAGAAGAGCTGGCAGGTGCTTTGATCTGGAGAGATAAGTTAGCAGCGATCCATAATGTCCCCACATTGCTAACATACCCTGGTTGTATTGGAATGAGTTGCAGCCTTCAATGGTAGCACATACAGCGGCACAGGCATCGCGGTTGACTTCACCGAAAGCGCCGCCGTAGTAGGCAGGGGTCTTGAGAGTGCCAGACTTGTCACAGGTCACGCCGGTCGGGGCGGGCTGATTGACTGTAGCAGAGCAAGCTGTAGGGGCGGTGGTTGCAGCAGCGGTTGTGCTGGAAGTAGTCTTCTTGGCATCATTGACTTGGGCAGCAGCGAAGCTTGCAAAAGCGACGGCGAGGAGGGTGGAGGAACGCATCATGGAGAGAGTGAGAGAGAGGA
>Ga0058702_10000932_pt1 | contig 11420 bp, 11 predicted proteins | sample AgamicOrSfe_FD_83781 | JGI IMG/M metagenome (GOLD analysis project Ga0058702, IMG submission 83781) | Agave microbial communities from Guanajuato, Mexico - Or.Sf.e | ecosystem: Host-associated > Plants > Phyllosphere > Phylloplane/Leaf | place: Guanajuato, Mexico | collected 2012-05-30
ACCAGATGTAATATGCGTCCAATCTATTTTGCGTTATGTCAGCTTTTGCGTTTTTATCAGCCCTGAATATCTAGAACTTACATGTCTCCATCTGATCGATAGGTCCGTACCGAGCCAGTCTGTCGAGGTGTATGGTTTTCCAATTCAACGGTCTGAGGCAGTGGTACTGCTGTGAATATACTGTCGAAAAGAGTATCCGCGTTGTCAAGATTCAAATCCAGTTGAGTCAATCCAGCACCAGGATATACCATCGTCGGTACCGCATCATCAAAGCCTAAGAAAACCATTAGTTGATTGTGAATTTACCAGACTGGCAGAAACATACATTCTTGTGCAATCTTCACATAATCCACTTTCTCGAAATCTTGTCTCTTGCTGCGCGGGACTCGAGCACCGCCTCTTCGACTCTGAACATATACACATTCCTTGCCTCGATGATTGCACTATTGAGAAAAATGTTAGATGCCGAGTCTGATGAAGCATACCCAGAGTAAGGACTTACACCCGAGCATGGTTCTTTGCCATCACATCGAATACGAGAAGAACGACTTGTTGACACACGCCATCAGCAAAGAATACATCATGTAAACCCAATGTATTATACACACCATGATAGACAGGCTACTTTGACAGGAGGGACGGCAAACGGCTTTTTCCGGATGCCAGTGGTGGTCTTTTGACGAGTCTGTGTTTCCGTACTCATACCTTTGGACTGGCTTGTCTCGATATTTCAGAGTGATGTGGCAATATGTCCGACAAGTTCAAAAGGAAAGCACGTAGAAACAGTACAGAAATTACGAGAGGCGGTGGAAATCAATTTCAGTTCATTGGATAATACGGAGGAAAGGCCTGAGGGCTTCTCGGCCGTTTCGGATCCTTGAGCATCAAGAGTTTGGCTTGGAGGGCAAACAGTGGTCTGACTCATGTCACGTGGGAGCGCGACTCGCATAGATTTAGCGACATCTCGTACCTGCAACATGGCTGTTGAAAAGAAGTTACATGTCTTCAAGAAGTATCTACAGAAGCTAGAACTCTCTTAGCGAGCACAAGAAAAAACAATCAATGTTAGAGCAAATTTTTAGTGATCCCCCAAAATCATAAATCCTTCGTAAAAATGTTGTAAAGTGAAAAAAATACCGGCGTTCATTGCGCCAAGAACAAACATTACCCAGTCCGTAGTCGTCATGGTTGGCAAAGTAAAGGGCAGTGTAAGGGACATGAGGTGAAGGGTACTACCGAACAGCCATTGCCTTTGACTGCGCACCGGGCGGCAGCTTGGGAAGTGGAAGCGATGGAGGTGGTGCAGGTGGTGCTAGACCAACGATGGGCATCCCCAGATCAAGTGGTGGTAGAGGTGAAGATGATGGCTTCTGGGCCATGGGAACTCTAGGTAGCGTGCTAGCCTCACGGAGACATGGTACAGACTCGGCCTTGGAAAGTTGAGGACGGTTGGAAGCGGTCCTGGGACGCAGAGAAGAGAGGAATGGGGCGTGATTGGCACGAATCTGGATGCTAGCTGGCCGGCGGAGAGGGCGATCTTGCGATCTCTTCATATCTTCTGCTGGCGAAGACGGAAATGTCATTGCAGGAGAAGGCGGAAGAGATTTGATCGGAGAAGTAGACATCGGGACGGGTACGGCCTCAGCTGTAGGAAAGAGCGACAGCTTGATCGAAGCTGTGCGCTGAGGCTTGCGTGAGAAGTTCTCAACAGATCTAGTGGGCACTGCTGGCAGCGCTCTTGTAGGTGGGGGAGCTGGCTTCTGAGACGCCTGTGAAGGCCTCTGCCGAGGTAGTGACATGCTGTTGGATTGAGGGTTGACCTTCAATGGTAAGCGTTTCATGGGAGGCGATGGCGTTTGCTGGTTGCTTGACTGCGAAACACCTTCAGAAGTCTTGCGAGCTGGCCATAGTAGAGACATATCCGCGACGAATGAGTCGGGACGAGGTCTATCGACGACAGGGTTAGGCTTTGGTCGCTGAAGTTGGCCAGTCGTTGCCGATCTTGGAAGGACGGGACTGTCGGTCTCGAACTCGTCACGTAAGGACCCTATCGATGATTTCTGCGATGCATTCATGTCACGAATCATGCGCTTTCCTGCACTCATGCCGAAACTGATAGCCGAGTCATGGGTGGCGACAGATAGCGGTGAGTCGTTCGTATCGAAGGAAGCCATCTTCCTAAGTCGGTCCACACCATCATGGTCTGACAAAGGCTTGCGAGAGATTGCCGCGTTCGAATTTCTCCTGGCGTAAGAATATAACTCGGTCACCTCTGGCTGGGTGGCCGGGGCAACTGCGGCGCTAGAATCACGTCTCAGTCTACCTGCAGGGCCCTTCTCAGGACTGCTGGTCGGGAAGGAGAAGTTCGTGAAAGATGGCTGGTCTTGTTGGCTGATGGACACGCGTTGCTTGATACGCAGCTTAGGGGCCGTGGTGCTTAGCTTCTCAATTCCTTCCGGCTTGAGATCATCGCCCTTGACAGCACCTAGGACAAGAATCTGTTTTCTTACTGCGTTCATCCAGGAAGTGAGTTCTTCAGCAGTGTCCAGAATGATGAGTATACTGTGTTCACCGACACGTGGAAGGTTGTCTTTGAGTCCGATTTTAGTTAAAAGGGATGTTTGAGAATGAAGCGTGTGGTATTCCGAAGCAACGGTTGGCTTCTGGTCGACCTGTAGAACGTAGGGTCGCCCAGGCACCAGATCACAAGCAAAAGCGACAGACTCAGAGCATAGTTGTAAAACACGTTCTGGCAGTCTTTCACCGCCACCCTTTTCTGGGTACTGGAGGATCATGCCATCGTTGGAAAGTGCGAAGATCTTCCTCTGGAAAGGTCCCTGACTGAGAGAGTTTCTGCCGCTCCTGCTCTGCGTTTTGTGTTCGGTCTTGATGCTGTCCACACTGCCTCTTCTTTCCTCGTGAATGTGCGCAGGTATGATGTGCGATGCGTTTGACTTGCGAGGCCTGGTGAGACGAGATTGACCAGATTCATCAATGGCTTGCGCAATGGTAACCTTGCTTGAGTCTGTGTATATGTCAAAAAGCGTAGGCAGGCTTGGCGTTTCGTCCTCTTCTCTGGCATGGTCAGCAGAGGCTGTTGTACGGCTCCGCGCCAAGATCTGACGATCCTCGTGAATGGACAGTGAAGTGCTAGGTCGGCTGTACGGTGCTTGGGGTGCAGGATTGAATGGAAGCGATGGCACGCGTACGATCGGGTCCGGACTCGGCGTGCTTCTTCCAGGCTCAATTATGGGAGTGACAGCATATCCAGACTCGTTGAAACCTCTTTGTTTCTCAACTCTAGGTCTGCTGAAAAGATTGAATAGACTAGACTTTGCGTTCAATCGCCGAGAACCACGTCCTGTCCGGTTCGAAGTAGGTGTATCTCTTCCACTGTCCTTTGGGGGTTCCCTTATAGCGGGCAAAGGTTTATCCTTGAATGTGGTCTGAATGGGGGGCAGATCCTTGAACCTGCTCATATTGATAGCATCAAGAGCATCATTCTGATCGACGGCCATTGAAGGCTTTGTTACATTCAAAGACCCGAGACTCTATGGATCGAGGCGGACGAGTCGCGAAGAACAATGGAAGGAAAAGAGAAGATCGGCGGGATGGCTAAGAAAAGAAGTGAAAGAGCCGTGTTTGCGGCATTTGGATATGAGGGCGAACAGACGTGGAATAGAAGGAAAGAAAATGAAGGGACAACAGAATTTAGATTAGCCATATTGTATTGGGATGTCGAGGGCTTAGTTTGCCCAAGATTCTATCTGAAGCAAACGAGACAGTGGAGGCGGACCATGCGGACCGCGCACGCAAGCGGATTTAGTTGGACTCATTAGGAGTTGGTACTGTATGTGGCGCTGACAGCGATGAAAGGTCGAGTCGAGATCTGTCGGAGGACTGAAGAATGGGTCATCGGATACGGGACGCATTGCAGCACGAAAAAGGAGTAGAAAAGTCAATATGCAGGCAGCACTGTGACGGACGAGTTCGCAGTGGCAGTGATGGAATAGACATGGGTGCGGTGGGCTGCAGATGAAACTCGGCTGAGGGACGAGGGACGAGCTTGGAATCGGGGTCTTTTGGCATGCTGAAACGAAGGTAAATTGCATGAGCGAAGCCAAACGCCCAGACGCCAGCGACGGAGCGGGTCAAGACTCGATAGCAAGTCGCGGAAGGGGCGCCAGAAGTGTCCCGTCTGCGATTCGAGCATCGAGCATGGACTGTAGAGAGAGTCGAGAATGTAGGTTATCGGGAGCGTACCAAAGATGGCCATAGGCACTTGGGGGAATGGCGGAAAGTGGGTTGCTTGGAAAAAGGGTCAAAGCACCATTGCATGCATGTGGCCGTGTAGAGGAGAAGGTTTTGAACAATAGGACAGCTACATATGTCTGGATTTAAGCTTGTGGTCAAGAGACTGTGTTTACAGACGAGCGAGCATATGGCTGGTCTTAGCGAGTGGTTGAGTACGAGGTTGCAGTGCGAAGGATGAGGGTTTCTGTAGAGGGGCGTTTGTCAAACAGAGTGAGCAGACATGGACGAGCTTCAAACGGAACACGGAAGCCTGGTCCACGAGCAGCCAACGCGATTCGTACGTGTATGAATCAATACATTCATAATTCGAGTGTTATCCATGTAGCTAGAGAATGGACACAACGACTATCAGAAGATGTGTTTGCTAGTCACGGAATGCATGTAGGTGAAGATATCGAAATGGAGTGACTGGTCGTCGACATGTGATGCGGCGTGACAGTAGTGGGGCACAGCAGCTCGAGCAGCAAGCAAGCGGTCAATCGAGCAGCACAATCAGGCAATCAGGAAGGCGCTCCGATACAAACACACACGATGCCTCCCGACCTCAACTCTCTCCCGCCCTCACCAACCCTACGACGCACCCCCGACGATACAATGACTGCGAGCGACAACCAGCCCTCACCGCACTCGCCCTCATTGTCGTCGCTCCAAGCAGCTGCAACCATCAATGCCGGCATGCGCAACTCCAACTCTCCACGGGCGAGCGCCACACAACGCAGACGATCCAGTCTATTGACCAACCTGCATCTCAATGATGCCCAAATCCCCGGCCCCGGAGAGATGCAAGATTCCCATCACCACCGTGCCCCTAGCCTGGGTCAGATGCATCAGGACTTGGAGAACGAGCAGGAACATCAAGTCAATAGACTGCTGCACATGATCCGCCAGCAGCAAGACCAGATCGATGAGCTGCACGGCGATCAGTCCACTGCTCCAGTCTCCGACTTCGACACCAGGCCGCGCACCCTGTCCAGCTCGAGCAGACAGCAACCGCTGCCCCAACGTCCAGTCTCGTTGTCGCGCCACTCTTCCCAGGCCGTCTCCGTCACAAGTGGTCCCCGAAGCAGTAGCAGATCTCCCGCTCTCCGTCCTATCACCTCACCGTACGAGCATCAACGCGAAGACTTCTTGCTCGGCCCAACCCGCGACGAGAGCGCTTTCTACCAAGCTGAGACCCAGATGCTGACCCGCGAGAACCAAATGCTCAAGGCCCGTATCCGTGAACTCGGTGAGCAATATCTCAGCTATTGGCTACCATGTACTTACCCACTTCCAGAACGTCAACTGGCCCACCCAGACTCGTCACCTGCGCATCACCAACCGCCCACACCTCACAGTCCTGCCGTCATCTCCCCTTTGACGAGCCCACCTATAGTCTCTGAGCCCGCACGCCCACCTCAGCAAAGTCAACAATGAATCTTTCATCTGACGTCTAACGATTAGCATCTCATCTCTAGCACGAAAATGGCGTTATCATATACTATTGGCGTAGGTACAGCATTGTCGTTTCTGGGTTTCGTATTCATCTCTCATTCTCTTGTTCTGCAACTTCTGCATCCGGATTCTATGCTTTTCCCATCGTTCATGCCTTGGTCACGGTGTCGAGCAGCCGAGTTCAAGCCAAATGCGTCCTGTCACTTAGGGCCACGATATGCCTGACACTGTGCCCCCTTGCCGACTCGGTTCACCAAGCATCACTTAACCCATATGGTATCAGAGGCCACGACAGCTGCTCCACAAAATGTCATCCCAAACGAGACAACGGGCGAGTCGCAACGTCTTGTTATAGGTCAATCTTTCCTTTCCAGGACGTCGATATAGGGCGAGAGTTGGACTTACATGCAAACCCTACACGTGTTTGGCTGCCGAACTATCATGCACCTCCAACTACCGGCGTTTGTATCTTGCCAAGATTTGACCGTTTCCAATTTGCCCACACCCAATTGTATGAAGTTTTGATATGGCCGTTTCGATACTCGGCTGATAACCACAACGTCTATAACGGCCACGCTCAAATGGCTCTTTCTACTGGTTCTTTTGCCATCCCGACAACAATTCGACCCTGCATCAGCTATCTTGTAGGAGGCGAACCTCGTGCCTGGGCTTGCCTTCGATACACCGAGATCTAAACGTCTACCGGCGAGATGCTCCTGGACACTCAACATGTCTTGAATCATTTCTTTATGCTTTATCTGCTGTCAAGGGTGTGCGGTTGATATATAAGCTTGAAGTCTCCTAGCCATATGTTGTGTTTCTTCAGGTCGTCCATTCACTAACAGTCCATACCAAGAGCTCCGCCTGGTGCGTTGCTGCCGTCGCCAAATTCTGATTTATTCTTAATTTATACTTTGTCTTTTAATCCTTAATCATGAAGTTCACTGCTTCTGCTATCGTGGCGTCTGCCTTCCTCCTGCAAGATGCTGCCGGTCGTGGTATGCTTACTCTCTACAAAGGTCATCTCCTCAGGACGCTAACTCTACTCTAGTCATTGAACGTGCTACCGCCACCCCTGTAAAGAACACTGGCAAGCGCGGTCTCTCCTACAACAATGCCGCATACACCATGCCTTTCTCTCTTTCGGGTCAGAACTCTCAGGTCTCTTGGGCATACAACTGGTACCAGACTTCTGGCAGCGGCTTCAACCCTGCACTCGAATATGTGCCTATGCTGTGGAGTGACGCTTCCGACCTCACAAACAGCTGGGCCACCAATGCACAGGCTTCTATCAATGCTGGCAGCAAACATCTCCTAGGCTTCAACGAGCCTGATCTCTGCCTTGCAGGTGCCGGATCTTCGTGCATGCAAATGTCGGACGCTGTCAAGGCTTGGAAACAGTACATGGAGCCCTTCGCCGGCAAGGCTCTTCTCGGTTCTCCAGCCGTCACCAATGGTGGCTCCCCCATGGGACTTACATGGCTTAGCAATTTCATGGGAAACTGCACAGGCTGCCACATTGATTTCATCAACATCCACTGGTATTCCAATAAGTGGGCTGGAGCAAATTACTTCAAGCAGCAAGTCCAAGCCGCCCACGAAATGTCTGGAGGCAGACCTGTGTGGATCACCGAGTTTGGCCTTGACTCCAGCACTGCCTATACCAACGCCGAACTCCAGTCTTTCCTCGAGGAAGTCATGGATTGGATGGATGCGCAACCCTACGTGCAGCGCTACGCCTACTTCATGGATACCACCAACATGTTGATGAACTCTGATGGAAGTGGCATGAGCGATACTGGCGCCATGTACAACTCCTACCCTGAGGTGAGTGCTGCATCTTCCTCCTCTGCTTTTGCCTCTGCCTCTGCGACAGCTGTGCTGTCTTCGTCCTCTGCATCTTCTTTGACGGCTGTGCTGTCTTCCTCTTCTGCATCGATGGCTGTGCCATCTGCATCTTCGTCGTTGTCGTCGTCGTCATCATCTGCAAAATCATCCACTTACACCTCCTCAAGGACTACGAGTGCACCGACTAGTGCGTTGACAAGTGTTGTCATCAGCAGCAAAACTTCTGCCATGCCCTCCGCATCGAGCTCTCCCTATTCCACCAAATCTGTCCTCTCGTCGTCGACGACGATAGTATCTAAAGCTAGTTCTACCACTGCTGCAAGCGCCACAGGCATTACCATCCTCAGCGCTTTCTTCGCCGACAAAGACATCACCACCGCTGCTTCCACCGCCTTTGTCCAAAACGGGAACTTGGTGATCAACACCTACACCCTTACTTCCGCCCTTGGAATCAGCGATCCATGGTGGGGCACCACCAAAACCGTGTCTATCCTGTACGCCGACGCCAGCAACAACACATACATCTTTTCTCAAGCAGAGCAAAGCGGTACTTATACAATCACTGCCTCTGCAATCCCTGCTTCTGCAGCCACTCCTGTCATCGCTGCTTCCCATGGCTCTAGCGTCTCTATCGTTGGCATGGTTTGGGGAACCATGCAGATAAAGACACAGAGTGTCTGGGATAGAGTGTACTATCAGCAAGCGACCAAATGGGGCTTCCAAGTCACTACGGCGTTGTTCGGCATCGATGGCTTTTGGGGACATAGCAAAGTTGGCATTGTGTGGTATAGAGATGGCACTGCTGCTGGCAAGGTGAAGGCGTTGGTTGCGAGAGAGGGTGGGTGGGTGAAATTCTAGATGGAGAGGTGTGAGGGTAATAGAATAGAATTAATGTTTTTTAATGGTGGGAAGGTTTGAAGATTATAGAAGGATAATAGAGATTCATTCTTGTTAACATCTGAAACTGTCTCCATGACGAAAAAACATTAAATCGCATGTCTCGCATGAGGACTTGCATACAAAGAAGTTTGAGAAGCATCTCGTGGCTCGAGTCGTTTCGAATTACGAGCATAGGTCAACTCGATACGATCTTCGCGTAGGATACCATCTTCTTCTGAGTCGATGGTATTGCGTCGAGCTCTTCCGATGACGGATTGCCCTTGTGTTCCTTTGGATGTCGCTTGTCCCAGCGTAGTCCTGCGAGCGCGCGATGAATGGGTAATCTCACCCCACGCTTTTGGAATGAGCGTACTGATCACTGGCAGAGATGCTACGACTACTGCGAGTGTCAAATCGACCACGGTCCATGCGAGCAGACTTGTATATCCGTCTGCAAAGCGTTAGAAAACGTATAATCGAGAAGTTTGCGCGGATAGAGCTTACAGGTGATGTCTTTGCTTATACTCTTCTGTGCAAGCTCCCGCAGAACACTAGCCACACAAGATAATGACCCCATCGAGAATACTATGAACAATCTGATCTTTGTTTTCTTGTTCAGACGCACATTCCAGAGCACCAGGATGGGAGTAAGAAGTAAGACAAAGTCCATAACAACGTGGATAACGCTGAGTGTGTTTGCGACCACCAGTGTTGACCAGCATTTCGCAGGTTGCGCGAGTTTGCCAGAGTATATCTTGTCCCACATTGCCGGCGCCGGGGAGCATTGGAAGCAGGACCAAAACAGGGCAAGCAGAGTGTATGCAATGAGCAGGAAGAGAAAGATGTCGTTGGCGATTTTAGGATACTTCGAGGTGGCTTCGGAAATGCGGCGGAGGAAGAGACAGATGGAGATCTTGATGATGCCGACGGTGGTGAAGAAGATGATCTTGCAGACGATTGCGAGCTGTGACATGTCGAGTTAGTGGTTTCTTATATTTCGACGTGGCAAACTGCACACCTTGTTGAAAACATAGTACTCGGCATAGGTAACATCCCATGTGTGCTTCCCGCCTCCGCCATGTGCGACCATTGCTATTTGCAGTATCGGATATAGCATGGCCATGATCTGCGCTTGCACGTCAGCAACTGGGGGATGTGCTGGGGTAGTAAGACATCGCCGCATACCACTCCTGGAATCAAGATCCAATCGTCCGCACCCCATCTCACACCCGTCTTGAACCGTCGGAGGGTGAGTCGTAGAACTGTGGTAAACAACATGATGACCATCGCCATAACCAAGCCAACAACAATGCTGGCTTGCTTGTCGTTGTACTCATAGTCCTCGGGCTTCTTCGGAACGAACAGGTATCCTTTGCTTGCGTCTTTGTCAAAGGCGTAGGCTGCTCTGTACATGCCCTTGATTATGAAGAAGTCATCCTCGTTGGCCGGCGGTTGTCTTAGCAAGGCCGAGTTTGGCATCTTTGTTCCGCTCTTGTATGCAGCAGCATATGCAAGCAGAATACAGCAGAGTCCCAGAAACGGGTTGTCTCATCTGCTTAAGAGAATCTGGCCATAGGCTTCAGAAGATCACCAGAGGATCTCGACCTCTGCCGGAAATTCGGGCTCGTACGCTTGAAGCATGGACTGACAACATCCTACCTTGGGTGTGCAAGTAGGGCAAAAATTTTGGTGTGCTGGATCTTCATTGAGGACTAGGATCGTCTCTAGGCTGTTAGTCGGGCAACCGCTTCCATCGCTACAGGACAAGTCACCAATGGCAGAGCGTCGCCTAGCTATAGGATGTTTCGGAGGTGTAGCATCTCGCAAGTTCTAGCTTGTCCTGCCGATGGCGCGATGTTGTTGTGGATTGGGGCATACGCTTGAGCCTCGTAGTGACCCATGGGCAGCTTGAATTGAAGTCTGTCAAACGATGGTCCGTTCGTTGACAGGGGTGTTCGCGTTGACGCAAGTTTACAATAGCACGCATTCTTCGAGCAGATGGCCGCGAAGGCTGAGTTCCTTCGATACTTGAGGAGAATGCTTCATCATTAACATAGATGAACACCGATGTCCCCTACTGGAGCTCCAGAATCAGGAAGTCGCGATGGTGCGAAGGAAGCCTCGAGGACGTCGGGTCCGCCAAGCCTGAGGTTCACGCGTCGGTTAAAAAAGACAACCCAAGTGTTTGAAGCTTGCCAACTTTCTTTCCGCTGGACGTGTTATGTTGTCGGAGGGCACAAATCTCCTTGCACAGCGACACGAGTTCGGGCAGCTGCGCTGTCGAAAAATCTGCATCGGAGAATATCAGGCTGTCCATGTCGCAGCATACCGTCCTCCATGGCACTGTAATCGTTCCTGGACCAAATGGGTCGAGCTCTTATTGGTCTTGAGGTGGATCTTCGCGAGATGAGGGACATGTCTGCACCACTCTGGATAGGCGGATCCACGGATAGCCAATTCTGAGCGGAATACAAAAACAACCGACTCCCGCAACTCTTTCTTCTTGGCCTGTTTCAAGTACCGTAACTTCTATCTCGCTCCAGCAAATGATCTCCTCAACCTTGTTCAGCCTCGCCTCTCTTGCGAGTGTCGCTCTCGCCGCGACTGACTGTACTGGCATCAATGCTATTGCACCTGATTGTGCCTCGCAAGAAGCATCACACCAACGTGACTTCTTCTACATTGGAGGACGTTACGTAGCTGGAGCCGCTGGAAACCTTACTTACGACCAGCTCTACGTTGAGAAGTTGACTCCTGCGACTGGCGTAAACCAGAGTCACCCCGTTGTGCTCTTTCATGGAGGCGGTACTTCTGGAGTGGTGAGTCGTGTCTAGTCGTATTTACCAAGATGACAGTAGCTAACTGGACAGACATGGCTTAACACACCTGATAATCGCAAAGGCTTTGCCTCCTATTTCCTAGACTTTGGCTACCAAGTCTATATC
>Ga0058702_10000935_pt1 | contig 11403 bp, 16 predicted proteins | sample AgamicOrSfe_FD_83781 | JGI IMG/M metagenome (GOLD analysis project Ga0058702, IMG submission 83781) | Agave microbial communities from Guanajuato, Mexico - Or.Sf.e | ecosystem: Host-associated > Plants > Phyllosphere > Phylloplane/Leaf | place: Guanajuato, Mexico | collected 2012-05-30
CGAGCTGCGACTACCCGCACACACATCAGGCGTCTTCTACGGCGTAGTCTTTCGTTCGCAGCGGCGGCAAGGGAGCGAGAGCACTGATTTGTATGACGCGGACAGACTGGCGCATGAAGAAGCCGTACGTTCGGGAGGGTTATTGATGTACTGGTACGGTGTGCCGGATAGTGTGACGGGTGCTAATCTTGCGACCTGCATTTGGACGACGCAGGAACATGCGAGGATGGCGAGTAAGTTGCCGTTGCATAGGGAGGCTGTGCGACATGCGGCGGATGCGTATGAGAGTTTTGATTTAAGTAGGTATGCTGTTGTGAAGCGGAAAGGGGAGGAAGGTGTAAGGATTGAGCCGTGGCGGGATGGTGAGGTTGTTGGAGGTGTGGTTGGAGATGGTTGAGATGTCGATGGTGCTGAACGGCGTACACTTTGATGAAGTCGCCCAGTGTGGCAGTCCAGACTCGTGAAAGGCGAAGCATACATTGCTTATGACAGTACCACATATATAGAAAACGAATTCCTCAGATCAACGCGAACGATATTCAACACCTAAGTCCATGTGCCACCTTCTGCTCTGTGGCGAGTCCAGTGGCCCGTTCCGGGTATATGTGATGAAATTCAAGCCTTGTTGAAGCTGGGCTCTGGTGAAGCGACGAGTGTGAAGTAGTCTAGGCACACCACGACCACCACCTCGACGGGGGAACCAATCTTTCTTCACTGCCCACACTTCTTGGCTGTCCCCTTGCATCCCGAGATGGACGAGCGTGTCTGCCCAGATTGAGTCTAGGAGAACATCCTGTAAGTATGGCATTGTGCGGATGTGGTCGAAGATAGGCTGCCAATTGCCTTGCGTAAGACGTATGTTGTGATGCCCAAGATACGTCAATGTTGGATGATTTTGCAGGAAGCTGAACAGTGAAGACGCCGTACAGTAGAAGCCGCGCAAACTGAAACTTCCAAGGACCGGCAACCGCACTCTGGCAGCTATAGCGTCAAAGATCTCGCAGGACCCTGCGGCTGTTCCGCTTCTGTGTGCTGGATCGCTGAAATGGAGATCAAGAGTCTCGAGACCTGGCATCATTGCAATCAGACGTCCCGTTGCTGTCAGCATACTCTGGTCATTATCCGGGGAGGCAGAATTAGGCCGGGTCCAGGCACAGGAGCTGAGTGAAATATAGTAGCCGTCGTCCTCCGGACTTAGAGGAATGCTCGGATTGTATTCATTCGGTGGATGGTCCTCATACTGCAATTTGTGTCTTATATCCGAGGCAACTCTGAAACTAAGAGTCTTTAGGGAATTCGCGGTAGTAATAAGAAAGTTTCGTTCTTCGAGAAGATCTACTACCGATGCGAGCTGCGGCAAAGTCAAAGCGCGGGATGAGACGTTCGGGAGAACTTGAAGAGTCTGGAGCCTAGGTTTAGCTTCGACCACAGCCGAAAGCACAGTGCTACAGCCGCGGGCAACATATAGCCATCTCGCTTGCCATGCCGGAGTATGGCGGTCTCCAGGATGGTCGATGCTGTCGAGGCCCGGACTACTAAGCACTGCTGCTTCTATCGTCAATGATCGCAGCTTAGGCAGTCCGCATAATGTCTTTGCCAGTAATTCAGTATGGGTATCAGCTCCATGAGCCACGTTTTGCGATGTCATCCAAAGCAGGTCATCTCTTGCTTGCTCCAATGCTGCCTCGTCACAATCGACGGTTACATCCACAGGTTGATGATTCACCATATCCACGTGCGTCACTCGCTTTCGTGTCTCAATCATCCTCCTAAGTGTTCCGCCGTTATACACAGGAATGACGAGTGTAAGCGCTGTAACATATTGCGACAGCGTCTCATGTTTTGCTAAACCAAGCAGCATTCGCACATCGCATTCAATGAGACGTCGTCGCTGGTGCTTGAAAGAGTCGGTGAATTGCTTCGTTCCTGAAACGCTGTCACGGAGTGCATGGCAGACGAGTCTGAGGCTGCGAAGAGCATCGAGAGCGAGGTCACGCATGATGAGCTCAGTCAGCTCGACTGGCAGGTTAGGGAGATGTGAATACATCGTTTGAGCTTCAGTGGCGGTATGAAGAGACGCCATATTTCTGGAGCCAGTGCTCATGCAATGCGATTGAGCATGAAGATCATCGTGCTTGCTGTTATGTTGGTGTATGTGTTTGTGTTTGTGTATGTGATGTGAAGGTGAACGCTACCTTGGTAGAAAAGGTAAGTTATGTGACTCAAAAGCCAGGTCACGTGGTATTGGCGTTTTATGCAGTCACTTTATGCATGTCTCTCACGACGTCTGAGCTGGACAACGCGATCCAATACAAAGGACGACAAACACAAGATGAACACATCGCGCCAATCTAGGGCTCTCGGGCTACGAAGGCCTAGTATATACGATGTGTCCGAGTGTCCTGCATTCATTTGGCTTGTATTGCTTCATTACCAGCACTTATCTATTGGCGCAGGAGAGATCTACCTCGCAATACAGCTGCTGACAAGTAGTGTGTCCGTCCACGAGCCATTGGCGTTCTGCACCGGTGTCTCATCGAGGACGTAGGTGTTGTCGAAAGAGCCAGCAGCCCATCCAACATAGCCAAAGTAGACGTCGCTGTTCTCATTCAAGAATGCAATCTCCTGGCACAGGTCTTGCACGCAGGATGCGACGTTGCCGCCGCCAGTCTCAGAGAGGATGGCCATGCGGTGGTGTTGACGGAGAGTGGTGGCGAGAGGGGCGAAGGTACTGTTGATGTTGTTTGTGACGCATTCTGCGTGTGTGCCGCCTGTGCAAACTGTCAGCCTCAGCCCAAACAAGAATTTTGCTGTTGTGCATTGAAGAAGTAGGAGGAGAACACGCACTGTTATCAATATCAAGGTACTTGTGAACATCGAAGATGAGGTTTTCGTATCCTCCACCTGGGTTCTCAACGCGACTGAGGTTTCCAAAGGAGCCGTCGGACACAAAATACTCGGCCGATGTGTATGAAGTGCCAGGCAAGCTGATGATGTTCTGCTCTGCGCCAGTGTGGCGGATGGCGGAAACGACATATTGGACTGTCTCAGCCCAGATGGCAACGTCGACTGCGAGTATCTCGTTAGTGGAAGGCAAGTCGGTAGAACTGAAATGATGACGTACGATCATGCGGCTCATTCATGATGCCAAAGATGACCTGTCTGTTGTTTCTGTAGTGTTGCGCCAGCTGAACCCACAGGCTTGCGAACTGCTCGTTTGTTGGGCCGCCCTGGCCGATGATCGTGTTATTCCAGCGAGCATAGTTGTGCACGTCCAGGATACAGTAGGCGCCGGTCTTCAGGCACGACTGCATGAGGCCATCGTACTCTTGGAAGATTGTCTGGTTGAGAGGGCCGCCCAGGTCGAAGTTGACGAGATATTGCCAGCCGATGGGAAGGCGAAAGATATTTAGGTGGTCGTCCTGTGGCTGGGTCAGCATACGGGTTTCCATGAGGTGCTGACTGGAGGTGAAAGACCTTGACAAAGTGCTCCATTTGGCCAGGGCCATTGGGGTAATAGCCTGTTCCGAGGGGTGGGTAGTAGCCATCTGGTGTGCAGGTGCCTGGCATCGAGTATAAGCTGGGCTGGAATAACACCGTGATTTGTGCAAACCTACCAGTAGTGTCACAGCCAAAGTCAAAGCCAGCAATGTTGACAACAGCAACTTGAGTCTGACGTCCGAAGTGCGGCGGTTGCGGCCTGGCTACAGCAGATCCAGCCAAGACAAGAACACCGGCGGCATATGATGTGGTCTTCATGATTGATATTGGGAATGAAGAGACAGAACGGGAGTTCGCAAGGTAGATGGTATTCTTCTTATATTGTCATTCCGGGGGAGTGGAGGGAGCTGCGGAGGCAGGAAGGCCGCACAGTGGTGATTTGTAGTGGATGCTCACTAGAAAGGATCTTGCCGTCCGAAGTCCAGATCGAGTGTGACAGTCTGTCTGTGGATCATGGTGTGGACAGTGGAAGCATAGAAGGCCTATGAGCGGCAGCAATCCTGCCGTCCGCAATAGCCGCTTAGACAGAGCGAGGTGTAGTTAGGTAATGCTGGTGACGGCGGCGCGGCTGCACGATATACCATTGCGTGCTCATCTTTGCTGTTTCGGGCAGGATTTAGCAGACTGACATTGCTATGCTCCGAGAATCAGGAAAGTCGTTCCTTTTCTCCTGAAACACCCCGCTTGAGCTCCACATTTGAGTGCTTGACCTCCACATCCTCCCCATCTTCATCCATTTGCCGCGAACATATCCCCGCTTCGCTCTTCCTTCGAGGGCGAGGACAGCGGATCAAAATGATACTGGTAGGCCATGATTGGCTGAGCAATATAAAGTAGATGTACCGAGAAACGTCCGTGAAAGGCCGAACATGCAGACTTCCCTCGATCTCTTGCAGGAAAGGATGACTCTCTCTGTTCCTTTAGTTATACGTTCACTAGTCGAAGGTACGTTCATGATGGTCTCGGTATCGTCATACCTCTATATACTGGGCTGGTAGCTGGAGTTCGTGGGCACCGTGAAGGTCACTCAGTCAATTCGTCGTGTCATCGTGTCACTGATTCCCATGGACGATCCTGAAATGCGCAGATGACTGGAGAAGCTGGGTTAAGAGAGGTGTGTGCGCGAGTTTCTCAGGCTGCCCACTGTCAGCTTCTTTCGTCTTGTGCCTCCGAAGTGCTGTATAACCTCGATCGAGCACAGCGCAAATGTCGGTATCAATATCGATGTCAATGGCAAGCTCGCTCTATAGCTTGGCCGTTGCCACCGTCTCTTTCTTATTGTTCTCCATCTCCGGCCACGGCCTCAAAATACACTGTTGCGTCATGCTCGCCACCATATGCCCCTTGCCATTCCAAAACCTCGCCTCACTATACGTCCTCCCCACTCCACCCACCACCGTCTTCATCTCCCTAAACAACTCATCCTCCTGCTTCGGGCCGACCCTGACCTCATTCCCGAAGATCCTCAACGCAAACTCCAGACTTGAACATGCAGCCGCATCAGCCAAGCTCATATTCGCATGGCCCATCGCCAGGAAACTCAATGCCCCATCCGCCACGAACGCCAGCGCCGCCATCTGCTGCCCGTGCGTTGCGAGCGGGGCTTTGCAGCGGAGGTAGCCAGCGCTAGTTTTGTTGTAGACGGCGCGGTGGTCTTGGGTGGTAGGGGCGTGCTTGGCCATGCCGCGCAGGTTCTACGCGAACACAGACTCAGGACATTCGTGGAAGTCGAAGAAACGGGAGCCGAGCTGGAAGAGGATGTCGTGTTGGGCGAGGAGTGCGGGGGTGATTGTACCTGAGGAGACCAGCTTTTGATTGTGCTCTGCCAGCGGGGGAGTGAGAGAGCGCGGCGTGTATGGCATACTAGGAGGCGTCGAGTATGTCATCAGTGTAGCGGGCTCTGGCACCTGGAAGTCGGCGAGGAATGTCATACAAGGCCGAGACGTGCCGGAGTCTTGTATTTGTGACACTTCGACAAGACGAGTGGCGAATGTTCGGGTGTCGCGAATGGTGGTGACGTGGACTTGGAGGGTGCGGTCGGTCAGGGCGGGACCGAGGAAGCTACCTAGTGCTGAATAGAGGCGATAGGTTGGCCCGGCGGAGAGACAGGCGGCGTTGATGCCGACGGCCATGGCACAGCCGCCGTAGGCGATGTTGGCTGCGTTTCCCATCTTTTCCGGGCGAAGGAGGGTTTCGTATGTGCTTGGAGAGAGCTGTTTGAGGGCGATGAGGTCGAGGATTGTGGCTGCCATGTTGATGATGGCGTTTGACGCAAAACTCTGCAGATGGCTGGGATTGTTGGTATGGTCGAGAGAATCAAGAGATTGAGCTTCAATGATAGGAGCTCGCTATTTTAGAGTGATTGTGTCTCGGGGCATATAGGAGAGAAATCAAGTAGTCCAATACGAACATCACGAAAACACAAGAGAGCACATCGCAAATATCATGCCCTTGTAGTCTTCTAGGAGCAAGAAAGGTAAGACTTGAGAGGAGAAAGAACAGAAGAGAAGAAGGAGAAGACGCGAGGTTCACGATTGACGATTGACGGTCGATGACTAAACAGCACTGTTCGCTCGTTCGTCGTTCCCAAGTTTCAACCTCGGCTCGGCTTGTCCCCGTCTTGTTGATTCCATCTTCTTTGTACTCACACCTAACACTACTCTTCTTGCGCACCCTTTGCTGCGCGGCCGGATCCAAGACATCCACCTGCCCTTCGCTCTGCAACACACTTCGACGCCCTGCGCACAATCTTACACAATGTCTTCCTCCTCCTCCACCACCACATCCGCCGCCATCCCCACGCACATCCCAACGCCAACCCACCTCCACTACCTCCGCCACGCCCTCTCCCTCGCCCGCCTCTCCCCTCCCAAACCAACAAACTTCTGCGTCGGCGCCCTTCTCGTCTCCTTCCCCTCCGCTTCGCGCTCCACCATTGATCACAGCGTAACATTCGCCGCGGGTGATCCAGCAACCTCAGGAATAGACACACAGGCAGGCCTTCCACAGATTCTGGCTACGGGGTATACACTGGAACTCGATGGGAACACGCACGCAGAGCAATGCTGTCTGGATAACTTCGCTGCTATGCATGGCAAGACGGCTGAAGATCTGCCTGGTATCTTCGCTGCGAGGAGGGCTGAGAAACGCGAAACACTCGTCCTGTATACTACAATGGCGCCTTGTGTGACGCGACTGAGCGGGGCAATACCTTGCACAGACCGGATATTGGCAGCATCTGGCATTGATATTGTGGTGGTGGGTGTGGGCGAGCCGGAGACGTTTGTGGATGGAGCGAAGACGGCGCAGGGGCAGGTGAGGCTGGAGGAGGGTGGTATCAAGGTGCTGAGGGTGGAAGGATTGGAGGAGGAGATACTGAAGGTTGCGAAGGCGGGTCATGTTGAGAAAGATCCTTGATGTCAGGGTGGACGCCACGTGAGGCGGACGGTACACGAATTGAAGGAAATCTTGTGATGGAGATATCCCGGACTGAAACATGGTGTTTGCTAGATGCAAGGCCATGAAGACGCTTGGCTGCGCTTCGAGTCTTGTCCATCGCACGGCAGTACTAAACGAGGGAAACATTGCCAACCACGCGGCCGGCCATGGTGGTCTCTGGGAAGATCGGGCACGCCAGGAGTGGACAAGGCACACGAAGAGATGAGACGGATGACATTGACGAGCTCCATGATTGCAGATGACATGAATGACACAGACGAAATAGATGGGATGAATCGAGTAGCCAGCGCGAAAAGCTGGAGCTGGACTGATACAGAGAAGCCTCAAGACGAAGGGAACTTCATACAGAGCGTCACGGGCTACACCTTCGACTTCTCTCGACTAGATAAAGGCCATTTCGATGCCGATGCCAACTCTATATAGAAATAGATGTGTCACAGGACTCGAGTACTGAGTAGGTAAGCATGATGCTGATTTCTTGCCGCCAAGATTGAGTGAAAACGCCATCCCGATCAAATTTAGCAACAACGCTTCTGAAAGTTCCGATTCTCAGCCCGGTAATCTACACATCTCACATCCCGCCATTGCCATTGCCTGAGCTACCCAGATAGACAGATAGACGCGTGCAGCACAACGCTCGGGCAAGAGTGGCAAGAGTGGCCAATCGCTATCAGCATGACAGAATGGGAGGGTGAATAGTGAGTACGAGTAGTGCATGGATGTACCGTAGCCCTACAGGGTCTCTTTAGAGCAAGCGGTACTCGAGCTTCGTCGCCAAGAGAGGGCGGGGGCTTGGTGTGAGATGATGAGATTAGTTACAGATTAGCTATCTTCTGTTTTTGTTTCTTCACATCTACCTCCATTCGTATCGTATATGCTATTATGCTTACCTGACTCTTATGACTACCACGGACTCGAGTATCGCAAGCCCAGCCAGTCATACACAAATATAGCTCACCTCACCACCCGTCATCTCCTTCCCAAAACAGCAACACCCAACATAGCAGTTACGACCTGGACTTCCTTACGAGCACGCCCTTGTCCCGTCGATATAAAGTCTCCTCGAGGATCCCTGATCCTCTTCTAGATTCCCGGAAATATACGACACAGCGACCAGATTATTTTGTTGCCACTTGCTGCTCTTGCTGTTGCTAGGTCCTTGCTATATTGCTGGCTGGTCTGATCGAGTGCATATAAGGATACTCGCCGGCACTGCTTGCTGCATGCATAGGATTGCTTGGCTCTGTTCATCTTTACAAAGACGAAGGATTGCGACTCGACTGTCACTATCACACGGACTTTTGCTTTACTTGCGCTCGACACTCTTGAGGCTCTACGACGACGGAGAATAGCTTCACCTGGGTTGCGATCTGCTTCTCAGCACACTTCAATCACACTCCCACCTCAAACCCCGCACACCTCAAACATCATGCGCACCACATCCACAACATCGACACTCCTCACGCTTGCGCTCCTCACCACCTCAGCTTTTGCTTCACAGTCCTGGGAGCCTGTGCACAGTACGTCCTCTCTTCTCTCTTACCCGCGCCATCCGCCTCGAGTGCACTTTCCATTTTTCTGAAGCTGACACTCTCCCCCTTCTCATAGAATACGACTACCGCCTCCCCGGCCGCGAATACCGTACCGCAGCCCTTCACCTCTCCGACTCGGTCCAATTGCACCTCCCTGCCTCGCTGAACAACCGACTCCCATACACGCCTGAAGATTTCTTCCAGCAGTCGCAAGCTCAAGCCCACCTTGCAGGCGCTGCGGCACCGCTGTTCCTGCCATACTCCCTGACTCACGGCTTCCTCAGCGTGCTGCTCATTGTGTCTGTGCTGCTGGGCGCGGCGTTAGCTGCAAGCAGGGTTGTGCGGATGGTGAAGAGGCGGAGGTTCTTTGCGAAGAGGTCGGGAGAGCAGCTACAAGATGGTATACGAGGGGAGATGTTCGAGACGCCGAAGCGCAAGCTTAGGGTTAGTATGCTAGGCTTGGGAGGAGCTTCCGCTGGGGAGGAAGATCAAGATGAGGGAGAGAGGGCGAGGGACTGGATGGGTGGGAAGGACAGTCCCGTGTGAGCCTTGGCCGGAAGAGAAGGAAGAAGAAGATTAAGATATCATACCGAGCATGGATAAGCCCATCCGTGACAACAAGCGCGAGCCCATGTGCGATCATTGGGCGCCATTGTCGCCACCGGAGAAAATCAACGTGTCATTATCGGCTATGCCGCAGGAGCTTACCACGACATACAACCAGGCGATCCAGGACATCATACCAGCACATACGCTACAGACCAGCTTCCGCCGAGCAGTGCACGCAGCGGCGACATGCGACTATCTCAGAACAATATCTCAGCCTCAGCACGTCCAGTGCGATGTCATGTTCCAGTCCGGCCGTCTGGAATTCATGCGACTTGACATCGGCACGGTCGCGTCGGCACGCGTGCGATTCCAGCAAGGAAATTCAGGGAAGTGGAAAGCAGGCTTGGAGGACGAGGGGAGAGGCGAGGAACGAGCACGTTCGGCCGTAGGTCGTGGCCGCGGTCGTGTAGAACGAGGACGAGGACGAGGACGCTAATGGTGATGGCGATGTTAGCATCGTATGTCTAATATTAGGCTGGAGTGGGATATGTATTGCTATCGATGAGTGAAAGTTGGAGAGGAAGATGAGGAAGGGCACAGTGAGAAGATGGCGAGGACGAGTTGGGGAATGAGGTGGACAGAGGGGTTGAGGAATGCATCATGGCCTGTATGGCCTGTATTGAAACATTCATGGAATATCAACAACATTGGAGATATAGCTAGGATCATCTGTAATCACAACTGGTCGTATCAAAGTCCAAATTGTACTGTTTCGTACTATACATACTTTTGCGTTGTGCTGTGCTCTGCTCTGCTATACTATTCTACACTATACTACTTCGACTCTGGTAGCCATTCCGTAGTTTCGGTATATGACTCAGCTCAGCTCATGTCTTGTCATCACGTCCCCATGCATGGCTATTCCTTCACCAAAAACATCATGCCATAGCCCATCCCACCGACCCCTCCGCGCTCCTCTCCCGTTCGTGTTCCCTCCTCTGCCCTCGCTCCAAATTCCAACTCCATTGCCTCATCCCCTCACTCCGCCGGCCACTCTCACCTACTAGTCTTAGCATCTCCTTACACTCCTCAAAATACCACTTCGCATTCTGGGTGGTCAGAAGAAGGAGCGGGCGGTACCGCTGGGGCCGAGGGTACATCGTCTGCGTGGAAGCGGGGCGGGTGATGCTGCGCGCGTGAACGTAGATCTAAGGATTTTTGTATACAGTGTCGCTTGTACATGCATCCATCCACTATGCAGAATATCTTTCGTGGTTCCCCTGCTTGCTTCCCTATCCTACCTATCGCACTTCCTACTGTGCCTCACCGACCCCGTGGGTGGGTGGGAGTCTGATCTGATCGTGCGCCGAGGGCAATGAGATGGCCTATGCAGAGACTGAGAAGAAAGAAGAACCAAACCCGGAGAGTGTACTGTAATGTCCTGTTGCTTGGGTATCGATGCAATCCATAGAACTAACCGATAAGAGTGATGTTGAAACCAATTAGAGCCATAGTGAAAGATTTGTCGACGAAAGATGTCATTATGCTTTTGGATTCGCATAGATTGTGTAGGAGGGAATAGGGAGGTGGTCGGGGAGTGGGCGAAGGGTACTACTGGTCGCCACGGAGTGGTCAGCGTAGCAGCGAGCAGTACCGCCTGTAAGTTAGTCGTGGAGGTGGACAGAACCATTACAGTCGACGATCGTGGATTAGGCGAGTGTGGTTGCGGCTATGTTTATGGTAGTTTTTACTTGGTATGTTGTCGACTTTATAAGATATCTTTCGTAGTCGGCCTAATTGCCTCCCTTCGTTTCGCTTGCCGTCACACATCCTAGCGTCCCCTCGCACCACCTCGTAGGTGGGTGGGGGAGGCGGTGGCCAGGGGAGGTGGTCGGGAAGGGGCGGGCGGCACTACCAGGCGTCAAATGTAGTGATGGTGAATGATAGGGAGCGAGTGTGGTGGTGTTAGATCGTAGCTAGGGCGACTGATGTATCTTTTCGTCATTTGTTACACTGTCGCTTGTACATACATCCGTGTCGACTATGCAGAATATCTTCCTTTGCTCCGCTGCTGCTCCGCTGCTGCTCCGCTGCTTGCCTCCCCGCCCGATCCTCTGTCCTCTATCCAACCAACATTTACCGTCCCCTTGCACTTCCTCTTCCATTAGCAGCTCCCCTTCCCTCATTTCCACTCCCATTCCCATTCCCACCACCACCACCCACCACAATTCCTCCCCCGTTATTCCCCGACCCCATACCCAAGATCTCCCTACACTCCTCACAATACCACTTCGCATTTCCCCTCGGCGCCCTTGCCAGCCCCACACACGCCAAATGGAACCATTCCCTCGCACACCCGTCA
>Ga0058702_10000936_pt1 | contig 11398 bp, 11 predicted proteins | sample AgamicOrSfe_FD_83781 | JGI IMG/M metagenome (GOLD analysis project Ga0058702, IMG submission 83781) | Agave microbial communities from Guanajuato, Mexico - Or.Sf.e | ecosystem: Host-associated > Plants > Phyllosphere > Phylloplane/Leaf | place: Guanajuato, Mexico | collected 2012-05-30
CATAGTGAGTCCAGAACCGTCATGTCAATGAGATCGCAATCGTGGAGCAGCCAAAGTACCCGTCAAGGCGTACTGTGAGGCTTCAAATCTCAGGGCTCGATCTCTTCGATCACTTCTCCGAGGCTTTGCTGTAGACTCTCCAACCTATCCTCGCTTTCTTCCTCGCTTTCCTCACTTGTTACCTCGACCTTTGGCAATTCCCTCCTCGTCTGCTTCACTTCCCTTAGTACCTCGAACATACTACCATAGCTATCCTCAGCCGTGGCATCATATGGAAAACATTGCATCAAAGCCATATCCTCATCCCCGCCGACCGGCCCAATGCCCATCTCGTCCCTCGTGAAATACATCAGCGTCAACCCAACCTCACCCTCATTGTTCTCTCGGTATATTTTGTTCGAAAGCGCCAGCAGCCATTTATCAATATCTGAGCTGTTCGACACATGAGTGCCGCCGCGTTTTCTCACGGCAGCCCGGAGGCGTGATTCTGCAGCTTCGAGAGCAAGAATGAGCATGCGAGTCCTGCCCCCCGCATCGACGATACGGATCACGACGCCACCATTTTGCGCAGTCACCCTGGTGCCGTCATGCAGCACCAGTGGATTGAGCTCGAGCAGCTCGTCATCGCGGTATGCATCATAGAGCGTGTTAGAGTCCATTATGTGCAGCAGCATGAGGCTGAATAGTTCGTGCGTGCCACTCGCGGCGGCTTCGTGTTTTGAGGAAAGCTTGGCCATAGCAAGCCTATTCTTGACAGAGTCGTAGCCATTTGTGACATAGTCGTTGAGTAACACAATGAACGTGACGATGAAAGGGAGGAGTGTTATCCAGCCGAGAATCTGAATGACCATTTTAAACCACATAGGACCGAACTGAAAGAACCTGGCCCACTCTGGAAAATTGGTCGTGGTGGCAGCTGTGGGTGTGGATATACTTGGAATGGAAGTTGCAGCGGGTGCTCGATCCCCTGCCACTGACCGCGCATACTGCGTGTCGCCCGGTTGGAAGTAGGTTTTATGGGCATCACTGCTCAAGACAAGGCTTGTACTGAAATGTCGCGTTGTGAACGAAACTAGAGGACTGCCGAGCTTGGTAGGACGATATATCACCTGGCGCGCACCAAGACTGATGTTATTGCCACGAAAGAGTGAGCCCACCGCTTTTTGCGCTGCCCATCGTGCTAGCATAGCGATATCACAATATGTCAAGGCTCAAGGAATATCATAGTCTTGCAATTTGAGACAAAACAGACAGGGTGAATCATGGACTACAGCGCACGAAGTTTGAGGTTGGTCTCAGCCCCTAAATGGTAAAGGGGGGCTGCATACATGAATTGGTTTCATGATTACAAAATCATCGAGCTCGTCGTCTACGTTTGACTCTACTCGCCATGTCCTCAACGCCTTTCGAATCATCGACTTCCCCTGCCTCTCTTTTCAGGTTCGGTACTCTGTCTGGATCGGATGGTGTCGTCCCGATCTCAATATCAAAGTTCTTCTCCTCAATCTTCAAATCTGCTGCGACTACCGTGTCAACATAGCTGTCGTCATCCTCTTTCTTGATATAGGGCACTGGAAGAAGTTCTGACTTGATTTCAACTGTTCGTTCTCCATCCTCCAACTTGAAGACAGTCTCCATTTTTGTTGACAGTCGTTCCTTGAAAGCGGAGAGATCAGCTGCGAACAGGACTGACTGTGCCCAGCCTGCATCCTTTCCCCAGAGTTCGCGAAACTTGTTAGCAATCGCATCATACGTAAGTTTGGTAAGACTGATGTGTTTTCCCTTGCCAAATTTGTAGTCCTTTTGTGCAATCTGCCAGACTGGAAGGTCGTCAGCATCTTTGTCTCGTAGCTAGATTTTTTTGACATTAAGTACCATGAGTATCCACGGGCACTGCTTCACCCCAGCCAAGTCCCATCAAACACACGCAGTCTGCCACTTTAGGGCCTACTCCTTGCAATGGTAGCAATTCCTCGTGAGCTTTCTTGTAACCTGCTCGTCCACCTTCTTCCATGTCTCCTGCTGATCGTGCGTATTGTCCCAGCTGTGGACTCTCTGGGTTTCTCAACCCCTCAAGCCATCCCTCTTCTTTCTCGGCGACCATTACTGCTGTGCGGTGTAGGTACTTTGCCCTGTATCCGAAGCCTAGCTCTCTCAGGTGCGCCTCCACCGAAGGATCGGTCAGTGAGGCGGGAGTAGGGAAGTCGTGATAAGGCTCTTTCCCGATGTACCCTATCAATGGCCCATAATGTATACACAGCTTGTGTACCATCTGCCCGATTCGCGCAATGTTGTTGTTACTGCTGCATATGAAGCCAACCAGTGCCTCCCATGCGTCTTGTTTCAGTATGCGAATGCCGGTGAACTTTGGTGCTCGTTTCTTGAAGTTCGCATCAGCAGCAGACCATTGCGCGTAAAGCTTTGTGAGGTTGACATCAAGGTTGAAGTAATGACGGATGAGTGCCTCTGTGTTATCGTCGTCCGTGTCTTTCGTGTGAGGTGACTTGGTAGCGGAAGGTGGTGGACTTGGGAGTCTGTGGGAGGCGGCATCCGATGAGGTGGGAAAGGCTGCTTGGTAGAAGACGTGTGTGGTATCTTGTCGGACAATGAGTACGCGGCCGTGGAGTGCGAGCGACCACTCAGCCTCGTCTGATTTGCGCCAGCTTGGTAGAAGTCAGTACATAGTACTGTGCGCAGATCAGGACATTTACCGAAAGGTCTGGCCGCAACGAAGCGTGGTATCGATACACAGTTCGGTCAAACTGACTGGGAGCTTGCGCCATTCTGTCACGCGCATGGCCATAGTGAGAGGTTAAGGCGCTTGACACTGGATATGAAGATAGAGATCACGACGGAATGCTGTCAAATACCATTCGCGTCTAGCGCGCCGACGCCACTTTCGCGCCTGGTTCTAGCACAAGACCCAACCCAGCTGATGTTCGCCACATTCACAATTACATTCACAGATTCCGGTTTCGAAGATCACGTTGGAACCCTTGATTCTGCTATGGTCAATCGCAGGCAAGGATGAAGTGAGAGCACAAGATGAGGGTGCCGACTCGGCAGCACTTGAGCCTCTAGTCAAGGCTCCAGCAGTAACTATACAGTGACTTCATCGCCACACTTCAAGACATCACATCACATACACTCAGCTTCCAGCCTGAACGAGGTCACAATGGCACCCAACCCGGAGCACGATGCGCTCATAAGCTCCTATGAGCACCTCCCGACCATGCCTCGTGCTGCAGATGCTCTTCACACCATTCGCAAGATCGCTTCACTCGTCAAACCAATCATGAGGAAACACGGCTGGCGGGTGCGGATTCTGTCAGAGTTCTATCCTGACGATCAGAGACTGTTGGGCATGTTTCATCTATTTCAGTGGAGGATTTCCAACGAGGCTGATACTTCCGTCCAGGAATCAATGTCAACATGGGTCACAAGATCTGCCTACGATTACGCTATCCCAATGACAACAGCTTGTTCCTGCCTACGGAAGAAGTCGTTGACACTATGCTCCACGAGTAACTTTGTACTGCTCTCTCCAATCCATCCCGTCCGCTAATGGACCTCCAGACTCTCCCACAACGTCTTCGGCCCGCACGACGACAAATTCCACAAACTATGGGAAGAGCTCCGCGATGAATACGAAGAACTCGCTCTCAAAGGCTTCACGGGTGATGCTTTCCTATCCGAAGGTCAACACCTCGGTGGCCGCAACCTCCCAATCCAGGAGATGCGCAGACAAGCTCGCGCTGCAGCTCAATTGCGAAAGCAACGAAAGACAGGTTTCAGCCAACGACTCGGTGGTGCTCCTGTGGATGCTCGCGCGGACATACGCTCCATCATTGCGGATGCAGCAAGTCGGCGCATGAGAATTACAAGCCGAGGAGACGGTTGTGCATCGACTAGCCAGGACGCGGAAGCTATTGGAGATGAAGCGAGCCAGAATGGATTCAGGACCGAGGCGGAGGAGAAAGATGCCAATGATCGTGCTATCTCGCAGGCGTTGTGGGAGCTAGTGCAGGAAGAGGAAGCAAGGAAGGCTGGAGTTACGAACTGGAAGGATGAGGGGCTTCAGTGGAACCCGAGTACGGGCTTGCAGTCAGCGCTTCTGTCACCGACACTCGATCCGGCAAAGGAGGAAGGAAAGACGAAAACCGGGAGGAAATGCAATTCACTACAGTCACCAATCTCGAAACGGCACCCTAGTCCAGCGTCAAGTGAACTCGGCTCCTCACGCACGACACCATCACCTCCGTCCAGCAGCAAACGCCCAAAGACCGAGACCCACAACACTTCTGTCGTCGTCGACCTCACCAACTCGCCCTCTCCTCCGCCCGCGCCTACAACATGGTCCTGCGATACCTGCACGCTCGTCAACCCTATCAAGAGCGCTACCTGTAATGCCTGCGAGGGTGATCGCCCAAAATCACTGATCAATCCTTTGTCCGTCAAACCTAAGCCCATACCCAAACACAACAGATCAGACAAGCTGCTCGTCCCACGTCGGTCGGGCGCCCTGATCTCCGCTGCGGAAGCAGAAGCCAGAGCCAAGCTGAAACCAAAAGCAGGCTGGGTGTGCACGCGCTGCGGGATGTGGACGGAGGCGATGTTCTGGAGTTGCGGGCAGTGTGGTAACATTAAGGAGACGTCTTAGTGAGACAGGTTGTATGGTGATGATGGTATGATGGGAATAAAAAGTATAAAGGCGTTCCGAGGATGGTGGATATGATACCCAGGGGTATTGTGGTGCAAGACCCAGATGTTGACATAGCGACATGGGAATAACAATACCAGACTCTTGACTGATACTTCACGCTCAGTCGCTGGAGGGATATGTGTTGTTGTATATACTAATAAGCATCGTCAATCTGCTCTATCGTCAAAACCGACACGCACGAATCCTGTTGTAGCATACATTCTACTACTACTGAAACTAAGATAGGTCAAGAAGTAGCACATCACCGTGCTCTCCGTCATATACTCGAGCCAGCTTTGACAAAAGACCAAAATGTGAGGACCGCAGTACAGCTATGTGCGAACTTGAGTCTAGACATCTAGCTGACCTTGACCAATAGACTACGGCACTCACCCTACTACTTTTGGAGAAGCTTCAACACAAACGCAGCAGGTAAGCGCAACACATCAAGCCAACAGGCCTCATGGCATCCAGAAAACCAGCTCACCTCTACTCTGCAGACCACGGCAATTCCCACCGCTTATCTCCAGACACCGCTCCTCCAGCAATGGCAGACTGGGACTCGATGTGCGCACAGCTCAGCACCACCTCTCAAGACACCAAAGACAGCTACCATCAGCACAGTAAGCAGCGACCCACATCTCCAGCACGAAACACAGTCAAGATGGCTAACGGATACTTCCCAGCACCAGGCAAGATACCGCACAAGCCAGCCCAATCGCAGGCCGACCAACGCCTAGCAGACCTCTACTTCCTCCGCCAGACCCTCCTAGACATCCACTGCACACGCCAAGACACCCGCATCGCCACCCGCCGCAGCCAGCTAGCCCACGACCGAGCCACCACACAACGCCGCCTCGACCTCTTAGTCCGCATGCTGGGGCCGCAAATCCTCCTCACCCGCACCGGCCGTTCCCTCGCCCCGCGCATCGACCTCGCAAGCGCAGGCCCGGACTACATCTCCCTGCTGCTCGAAACTGGGCGCATGCCTGTCCCTTCCCGCCGGCTGGCCGAGCACATGGCATGGCGCGCCCATGAAGCCAGCATGGCGCGGGCGGTCAGCGGGCCGAACTTCGTCAATCACCGACTCAGCAGGGCGATACGGGAGGATCCGAGGCTCGCTGCGCTGTATAAGGAACCCATACCGTGGGCAGTGCCGCCGGTGCAGAGGGGACAGCTACCTAGGGAGACGATGTTGGGAGAGTGGGAGATGAGGGCTTTTGAGGCGGCGGAGGAGTGTGAGAGATTTGGGGAGGAGATGTCGAGGGAGTATTTGAGTGATCCGGAGGTGCAGGCGGTGGAGCGGGAGATATTGAGGTTGGAGACCGAAATCGGGAAGAGGGAGTTGGAGAGAAAGGATAGTCCGCTGGAAGGAATTGCGGGGAGTGTCGCAATTCCGATTTGCATGGACCTCGACATCGACGCGGTTTCGACTTCCTTGTTTGGAGGACCCACGGGGCAGAGGGGCGAGTTGTAGGCATTAGCTGGATGCGAAGGATTTGCGGATGAGACTGAATCCACTACGTTGTGTACGAGACGACAGTAGCAATATCAATAGTAGATGGATGAGGTTGTTCATGTACGCCAGACCAAAGGATCACTCTCAAGACACCAGAATCACGGCGCTGCCGTGGGCTCAGTCCTCACCCACTCCATTGACAACTGTACACTTGCTTTACCTGACGTGAAAGACTGTGTGCTTTCGGTGATGCAGCTTGATTCATAAGGACGTAAAGGAGTCGCACGCGGGCGCTTTTCGACGCTCCACAGTGGCTGTTCCAGGAAAATAGCGGCCAGTAGATGGTGGAACAGCAAGCCGAGACCTGCATATCGTGCCGTCATGTGTCGGATCCGTGCTATTTTGTGGTCAGCCATAGAGAGCACGAACGCTAGCAATATAGCGCCCAAAAGCGGCTGTACAGCGCCCGCGCATCATCTCAGCCTCACTGTCAAAAGACGGGATGACCTGGCGTCAGACGAAGGCATCTCGTGGCGTGATGGATTGAGATCTGGCCAGCTACACTCAGGTCGTGTGTATCGCCATTACTTATACGATAGGGCTTGCGGTAGTGGCGGAAGGTGGCGTTGCTGACGGAAGGAAGGGGAGTCACGCACAGATGTGAGTTTACCTTGCGTTGGTAGACACTGACAATCCATGCGTGGTAGTTGGTCGTCATGGTGGGCGATACATTGATGATGCTGAGAACGCGCGAGACATGCGGGCGAACAACTAGCAAGCCTGGCATGTGACATCTGCATAAGCCGCAGCACGTACGCAAGTGTCGGAAGACCTGTGATAGATCATACGCCAGTATATACGCCAGTATGTCATCCATGAGGGCATGTACTTATCCTTCGCATCATCAGTCAACGCTTAAACATCTTAAGGACGAACGTCAATAACATGAATCCTCCAAATGATGTCGAAGGATCATGACGACAAACGGGACGGAAGTGTCGAATGACGAGCTGGCGTGCCTCGCTGCAGCACATCTATCACAATAAATACGCCTCAACCGCCACCATCTCAAGCACGATGGCCGAAGGCGTCCCAGGGCCTAGAGGATTGAGCGTGAGGACGAGCTTCGAAGCACACCAGAAGACGTGTGGATGACCGCAGACTGCTCTAGATCTGTCGTTCGAGGAGCCGGGCGTGAGAGAGGAAAGTATTCTCAGCCAGCCATGTAGACAGCGATGTGAAGAGATCCGTTACTCGGCCTAGACCGTGAACAGCCACTGACAACTTGGGGTAATTGAAAGGCCTTGAGGTGACGAGCGCAAGCAAGGTTTCGGGTTTGCAATGCTTCAGCAGATCATTGGTATGTGCTTGTGACACCCATGGCGTGCATGGCTGGAAAAGGCTGGATGGCAGATCTAAGGTCGTATAGGTCGTGATTACCAGTCGATCATGAAGGGCGATCATGTGCTGAAAGTGGCGGGTGCGGCAGAAGCGCGTGCTCGGCTTCATCGCTGCTGTGCATATTCCACGTGAGCGTCTTGGCTCGTGTATGTGTTAGGAGGCTTGCCGATATGCTGGAGAGGGTTGAAGACGTTTGACTGGGAGGCATCTTCCACGATGTGGCTGAACACTCGGTACGATTATACTCTATTGTTACTCTATCTTGATTTCCTTCCAGCGATATCTTAATGGAAGTGATGAACACAATTAAATCTTCGGCGCGGTTGTTTCGCGCGTTTAGAGCGTATACTGCAGATCGATATTGAACCGCAGCCTTGTAATACTGTTGATCATGACCGCGGTTGTCACAATGATGGTCCTCGCTCTCGCCTCAGGTTATGCTTGCACATTAAGGTTGGCCGAGAGTAGGCAGGATAATCGATGTGAATCCTCCGAGGGTGTCGTCGTATCCGTTGAAAGTCCCCGCGGACGCTCTGACCACAGTATTGCCGGCGTCTATTTACCACGCTATCTACAGCAGTTCAGCGAATACGTGCATTGCATTGCATAGCATACTGCACGCAAGGGTTACTGCAGAGGCATCTTGTGTGTGCTGTCTTTCATTCTTCGGACCCTGCAGTCAAGCGGATGAGATTCCACTGTGAACCTTGATGTTCTCGTCATGGGATTCACAGTTTTAGCTACATTTCATGAGGAAGATCCAGTGAGGTCACTGAGAGCGACACGATACAGACATAGTCTGTCACCATGCCGTGTTTGAGTTCAGCTGAAAACAGCCACAAATAAGGTGAATGGAGAAGGAGAAGGAGAAGGAGAATATTGAGAGCCGACGTCCAGAAGAGGAGCCAAAAGAGGAAATACGGTAATGGCATGTTTGAGCGCGAGTCATTGATATACGAGGTCTGAAACGAGAACGAGCACTCCCTTGTCAACAACAACCAATGACAATCTCAATCTCGTCCTGCCATCTCTCCGCTGCTCGTGATGTACTGCTCGTGGACAAGAATCCGTAGACGACGATAGAGTATGCCTCCGAAGATCTAGGCCCCTTGCATACAGTACAGCCCAAGCCATTGATCTATACTCAACAGCTTTACAGTATATCGCCGCCAGGGAAGGTTTCACCATGCTTCGGCTAGGATCGTGCCCATGCGAGAAAACGCCGCAGTCGTAGCTCGCCTGCTCACGGCTCCTCGGAATGTGGTGAGCAGTATCAAGCACGAGGACTCTCAGGACGTAACTCTTTCCGGTTTCCACTCCTCGCTTTCACTGTCGTATCCAGACTCTATCGACTACGTGCTCCATTGCCATCGTCCACAATCCGTCTTGCCAATGGGGCGGCGGTTTAGGCGTTGGCCACTTGCGTTTTCTACCCCTCCACATGTCGTACGCCCTGGCTGATGTGGCCGTACGCCATGACATGCTTTACTTAACCCTTGCTACGCCCAGGCTTGGTATCTCCTTCATCTGCATCACCAACTCTTTAGTTGCTTCCTCCAGTCTCACACCGCTTCACTATCCTTCAGACGCTGGCCGTCATACTTTACAATCTTTTAATAATACTTCATACACATTAGTGATATCCTTTGGTCGACTCCGTCACGCTAACAAACATACACACATTGTGCTCAAGCGAGTAACTCGAGAAGCAAAGCACACTCTCTCAAGTCTTCCTCCAGACCACAGCAACAAATCACACTTTCACTATCGTCGTTATGTCTTTCATCAAAAGCCTCTTCGCAACTGCGAGCGTGCTCAGTGTAGCTGCTGCACTCTCGCCAGCTCAATGGCGATCACAGTCAATCTACCAAGTTCTCACAGACAGATTTGCAACACCATCAGGAAGCACAACAACGCCATGTAATACACAAGACATGGTCTACTGTGGTGGAACATGGGCAGGTTTGATCAGCAACCTCGACTACATCCAAGGAATGGGTTTCACAGCTGTCTGGATCTCTCCTGTACCACAGAATGCAGATGGTGGTTACCACGGGTACTGGCAGCAAAACATGTACGAAGTCAACAACAACTTTGGCACTGCCGCAGAACTGCTCGCACTGTCAAACGCACTTCACAGTCGTGGGATGTACTTGATGGTCGATATCGTTACCAACCACGTTGGCTTCAACGGTTGCCAGGATTGTGTCGATTACAACCAGTTCACACCTTTCAACGACCAATCTTACTACCACCCAATTTGCGACATCGACTACAACAACGCCACTTCCATCGTCATGTGCTGGGAAGGCGACAATGTCGTCTCCATGCCCGATCTCAAAACCGAAACACCCGAGGTCGTTGCCGAGTTCTCATCATGGATCAAGTCCATGGTTGGAAACTACTCGATCGATGGTATTCGACTGGACTCTGGTTTGGAGATTGACATCGACTTCTACCTGCCCTTTCAAGAAGCAGCTGGCGTCTATGTCATGGCTGAGATCGACACTGGTGTACCAGCACAGCTGTGCTCTTTCCAAGAATACACTGATGGTCCTCTGAACTACGTCTCTTACTTCTGGATCAACCGTGCTTTCGGGTCTACCAGCTACGGGTTCAGCGAGATTGCTTGGGGTATCAACATGCTCCAGGATGAGTGTGCTGATACCACCCTTCTTGGCTCATTCATGGAGAACCATGACGAGCCTCGTTTTCCCAACACGCAGCCCGATGTTGTTCTCGCACAGAACGCCATTGCTTTCACGATCCTTCAAGATGGTATCCCGATCATCTACCAAGGACAAGAGCAGCATCTCAACGGTGGTGCGAGCCCTGCAAACCGCGAAGCTATTTGGCTCTCCGGCTACAACACTAAGTCCACTCTCTACCAGTGGATCAAGCAGATCAACACCATCAGAAGCTATGTCATCTCCAAGTCTGCCGACTTCGTCACATACTATAACACTGCCATCTACAACACACCGGAACTCCTCGTCACACGCAAGGGTGACAACGGTGCTCAGCTCATTACGATCTACACCAACGTCGGTACTGGCTCGTCCAACCAGACTCTAGAGCTCGACGGTGCCGATACCGCATTCGAGCCAAATCAGTATATCATCGACATGGTCAGCTGCGCCGTCTACCAAGCCGACGCCTGCGGTAACGTCACCGTCTCGGTCAACAATGGTATCCCAGCTGTCCTCTACCCTGCCATCAACCTACATGGCTCTTCGATCTGTAGCCAAGACGCCGCCCAAGAAATCGCCATGCCGACGCCAGCACCGGAGAACCTCTTTGGCACCAGCACCGCCATCGCCACTTCATCACAGTACGTATTTTCATCTTCTGCTGTTTTGACTTCGTCGACGGTTTCTTCTTCTTCTGCTGTTTCGTCGTCATTGGCCGCTTCGGTGGCCAGCATCTCGTACAACTCTTCTTCTGTCGCGCCTGCGTCAGTTTCCTCTTCTGTCGTCGCTGCTGCGCCTTCTTCTTCTGCTGCTACGACATCAAGCATTTCTGCAATTATCTCTGCTTCTGTGGGTCCGGCCAGCTCTGTTCAGTCCACCGTTCCCTCGAGCTCATTCACAGCCTCAAGCTCAACTCCGGCATTCAGCTCGAGCGTTGTGCAGGTCATCCCATTCAGCTTCAGCTCATCTGCAAATCTTACGACCTCGTACACCTCGCCAAGCCAGCCTCTTTCCTCCACGGCTGTTAGCAGCAGCAGCATGACAAGCGCTTTCGTATCTTCTTCACCTTCTGCTACACACTCCAGCATGACCGCTACTACAGCATCAAACCTGTTTGTGTCACCATCTAATATCATCCTTCACAGC
>Ga0058702_10000937_pt1 | contig 11395 bp, 14 predicted proteins | sample AgamicOrSfe_FD_83781 | JGI IMG/M metagenome (GOLD analysis project Ga0058702, IMG submission 83781) | Agave microbial communities from Guanajuato, Mexico - Or.Sf.e | ecosystem: Host-associated > Plants > Phyllosphere > Phylloplane/Leaf | place: Guanajuato, Mexico | collected 2012-05-30
CGGTGGTGGTGTCACCCGGCTCTATGGATTATATCTATCTACCTGACCAGCATGTAGCCAGAACAATACACTTATGCGAATGTAGACTGTGGTCACATTTCCAGGCGTCAAAATGGTCCAAAGTGTGCGTGACAGTGCGTGTGGGCGTATCGCAGGTAAAATATTGTCGAAGATGGTGAGAGTAAACCGAAGCCCTGGTCTCAGTGCACTTAGCATTATTATTACTGACCGTCCACATACATGCATACACCGGTTGATCATAGAACAATAATGATAGGAACAATTTATGCATGATCGCTATTCAAGTAGTAATGCAGTAAGACCCAGGGTCACTTGTCCGAGAATCGTGACCGAAAATCTGCTTCCGCCACGGTAATGCATATATTATGTATGATCAATCAACCACCACGCTCGCCAAATTCCTTGGCCCAATCTTCAAACTCTTTGAGGCCAGAGGCAGAGACACTTGGTCGGATGTTGACCAGACTGGCCTTAAAGTCTGTGACATCAATCGGCCTGATATCGTTCGGTGACATGAATAGCAGTTTCTCTCCTAGAGAGCGCAGAGGCCCCATTGCGGCGTCTTTCGCCAAAGCTGTGATATCACTACCCGAGAAACCTGGTTTACAAAGTTAGCATCAACACTCTATGATATCCGAAGTGGTCGACATACCTTCAGTCAGATACACCAGCTCATCCAAATCCTCATCGCTGATATTATGCTTTTGCGCTGCCATCAGCGTTGTGAGCTGCAGCTTGCGTACATAGTCCTCGGGTAGTGGGATATACTGTCTTCTGACGAAGCGTCTCCTCGCTGCTTCATCAATTGCCCAGGGCAAGTTTGTAGCTGCAAGCACCAAGACTCTACTTGCATCGCCTCGCTCTTTGTCTTTCTCACTTGTCTCTTTTCCTGCAGCTGCTTTTGCCAAATCGCTCCATTGGATCAAAAACTCGGTCTTGATGCGACGAGTGGCTTCATGCTCGCTCGACCCACCGCGCGCTGAGAGTAGCGAGTCAATCTCGTCAACGAAGATGATTGACGGTGCTAGAGCCTTTGCGATAGAGAATAGCGCGCGTACAAGCTTCTCGCTCTCGCCAAGGTACTTGCTCGTCAAACTGCTAGCGGAAATGGCGAAGAATGTACTTTTACTCTCTGTCGCGACTGCTCTGGCCAACATGGTTTTTCCTGTTCCTGGCGGTCCAAAGAGTAGCATGCCACGAGCCGGCTCACGAAGTCCCATGAAAAGGTCCGGACGTAGGAATGGATAGACCACTGTCTCTTTTAGAGCGCTCTTCGCAATTTCCAGACCTGCAACGTCACCCCAGTGAACCTCGTCACCCTGGATCACGATCTCGTTGAAGATTTGTTTGGCGGCCGCTTCGTCCACACCGCGTGGTAAGTTGTTGAGTAGGTTCTTCACGCGCGTGTCCCACTCGGACAATTCGTCTTGCGGCTCGACCGAGGCTTCAGGATGTTCAGTTACAGATTCAGTGATTGGCGTCGGAGCCTCCTCTTCTACAGTGGTGGGCTTCTTTCGTCGTACTCTAGGCGGATTCTCTCTCCCACTGCTGTGTTCATCTGCGCTATAACCAGATGAAAGATTCCTTTCGTCTAGCTGTTGCCTTACTTTCGTAGCATTGACGACACCGACTGCTTTCCTAGGGATCGGCGGTGCGACCTTTGGTTTTGATTGACTTGTCGCAACAGGCGCCGAGGACGTTATCTGGTTCTCCAGATCCTTCATAGTCTTGGGTGGTCTGGCATTTGGTGGGTTCTTGTATTTACTCGGCTGCACAGGTAGATACTCGTTGCGATAGGAAGGCAAGCTCACGGGTTCGATCCTGCGAACGGGTGATTGTCTGCGAGCCTTAGGCGTGTTGGCGGCGAAGGCGGCATTCGGTCGTTGACGGGGCGAGGTTATTGGTGAAGGTGGACCAAGGTGCTCGGAACTGCTGCCATATGCTTTAGATGGTTGTACTGGGTTTAGTAGAGAATGGTCTGGATACGGTGGGCCCTGAGACTCAGAATGGGATCCGTTCGTAGTGGATGGCTGGACAAAATAGTCTGGTGGACTCGGTGGTTGGACGTGCTTCTGAGGAGGCCTCGGTTGTTCTTGAGAAGAACGAACACTAGATGAATGAACTGGCACTGGAGGGGCAGAGGCTGTGTGATTAGGCGCATTAGGTCGGGAAGAATTGGGGTCGACAAGAGTTCTCGTGTAAGGATCCCAGACGGTAGCAGAGTTAGCAGGACCATCCAGATATCCATTGGCTTGTTCCGCGCTGCCAACACTGGCACCCCTCTGAGTGATGCCCCATGCTTGGGTGGCGGCCTTGGAAGCAGCTGCGGGCTTTCTGAAGGTAGCAGTCGACAGTTTGCCGGATGAACCTGTTCTCTCTTTCCCACCAGCACGCAAAGTCCTCAGCATGCCTCCTCTCTTCTCGGGACTAGGTGTGCGCGAGCTCCTTCGCTGGTCAGTCGACGACTGAGGTGCCAGCATTGATGATGAAGATGGAGGAAATGCAGATACAGCAGGCTGCAAGGGCGATCTGCGAGAACGAGGAACATCAGTTCCGGAGCTTGCTTTTGAAGTATAAGATGGTCGTTTGTTGCGGACTGGAAGAGAGGGAGGCGTAGGGCGTGAAATGTCCGAGTAGTCCACCGGAGGGATGTTGCTTCCATTCAGGCCGGTGTTGTTGTTGTGGTCTGCGCTTTCCTGGAGTGGGATGCTTGTGCTGGACGCGGTTGCCTTTGCTTGTGTTTCCTTTTCCGTAGCTTCCTCCCGACTCTGTCGAAGTGCCTCGAGTAGATCCACGCGCTCTTTGCATTGCATCTCCATCTGCCTCAGTGACTCCTGCAGGGCTTTCTCCGTCTCGGAACGTGGTCGCCATCCGGTGGGCATGCGATATGCGTTGTGGTAGTATATTTGGTCCAGGGCATTGCGCCATGATCGGAGAGCCTCACTCTCGTTGTTCTGAATTACCATCAGCCGCTGTAACTGACCGCTGTCAACACCTAACCTACCTGACCCTCAAAATACACAGCAGTCGAGCATGTCAAGTAACAATCGTCATATGTCTTCTGCATAGAAGCTGCTGGCTTCCCGCGGCCCAGCATTGTATAGGTGCAATCGAAAGTTTCTGCATGCAAAAGCGAAGGGGTAGGTGTATGTTGATGATCTGGTTAACCTCTGGATCAGATACGCCTGAGTTGATTCAGACTTCTTGTCCCTATGTCCAAGCCTCTCTCTTTGCGCGGCCTCTCCAAATGAGCGGTAGCATGACGTATTTGCTCGAGAGGTCTGTGCGCGGACTGATCACGATCCATCCCGACACGGGAGGGCAGATCATCTCAGAAAATAGCATCCCCAAAATGCTTCGAGAAGAATACGAAGAAGACTTGCATTTCACAATTACAAGGGATATATATTTGTTATACAGACTCCGAACCAAATCGCTCCATCGTGAGAATCGCTGTCGAGAGGAACTTCTTCAAAAACACGACATGGCTTTTGCTTCATTTACTTTCTGCGTGTCATAATCTTGGTGATGGCATGCCTTATGACAACACCAGCCTTCTCGGTCTCCTTCTTCGACAGACCGGTGGTAACACATACCTTGACCGCAGATTGAGGCTGCCAGCCTTCGTCGCGAGGTGTACCGCCTAGTGGTGGGGGCATACTCTTCAGTCGCGTGATCAGGACACCGTTAGCAAGACACTGTTTGATTCAAGTCAGTATAAAGACACAACGCGCGAATTAGTTGTAAATCTGGCTTACCTCTTCAACAACATCCTGCATGATGGCATCTTGCTCGGGAGCACTCAGTTGCCTGCTCTCGACCACTTCTTCCTTCAGTACGAGCATCAGAACAGGATTGTCAGCAGCACTGGTGCAAGTGACCCAATCACTGCGGGGATCCAGTTGAGCACGCATAGCGCGGATGTTCTCTCTTAGTGCGACGAGGAGTTCGGGTTGTTCTTGCAACATCCTGGTGGTTGCGCTGGCAGTTGTGGCAAGCATAGCAGGGAGAGCGGCCGAGAAAGTGTACGCGTTACCAGAGAGACGTTGATGTTCGACGATTTCCTCGCTACCAGCACAGAAGCCACCGCCACCACATAGGGAACCAGCGAGCGAGCCGATGATCATGTCGACCTGGCTGGCATCCACGTTCTGTTGCTCCGTGACACCGCCACCCGTGCGACCCAGTACACCGTATGACCATGTCTCGTCCAGGATGATGCGGAATTTGTACTTTTGCTTGAGTTCGATGAGCTTGGGAAGGTTGACGAGATCGCCAACGTTCTCAAACAAACCTTCGGTAATGATGAACCGGCGAGTCAGTGGTTTGCGGGCATTCTCTTTGACCAGTTTTGCGAGGACGCGCTCGAGGTCTTCCATGTCGTTGTGCTCGAACCATCGGACTGTACTGCGCGAGATTTGAATACCCTTACGCGTAGCAAAGTTCACAGCCTTGTCTGCGACAATAATATCGCCGCGCTTGGAGAAAGCAGGAATGACCGAGGAGATAGTACTGAAGGACTGAGCATAGACGATAGCGGCAGGGGCACCTAGATGAGCGGCAATGTCGGCTTCGAGGGTTTGGTGAACATCTTGAGTGCCGTAGAAACCAGGGGGACCACAAGGACCGACACCGTAAGCGCGCAGAGTCTTGACGGCAGCCTCCTTGATGGCTTCAGAGTTGATGAAGTTGAAGTGGTTGTAGGTGGCAAGGTTTGTTACGGTTCGGCCGTTCGCTAGCTTTGACTTGGGCGCTGAAGGACTGTATTGTGTATCAGCGTGTTGTTCTATCTCCCTGTAGGGTCAAGTTGTGTTGCGCACCCAACGATGACAGGTCTTTTCTCGTTCTCGGCCTCTTCGAAAGCTGTGACGGGCGCTGCCAATGGTTCGGGGGTCCAGTCTTCGACGAGTTCATCAATCTCCTGTGTTTCGTGTCAGTGAGCCGCAGACAGTGGATGGTTGTAGTCGGAGTGTACCTCTTCGGTCAGGGGGATTTGCTTTTGCTTCTTCGTCGAGTATGCGGGCGAGACCAGATAGTAGACGGCAAAGAGAAACAAGAACAGCTCCATGGCTGAACGCACAGGATCATCTTGGTAGCTGGAGCGGATGTATCGGATGACGATCGAGGAACCGGGAATCTTCTGCACCTGGTCGAAGGCCTGATTGACGAGTTCGAGGGCGTTGCCCAAGGCATCTGGAGTGCGACTTGTTGTGTTCATCGCGGGCGCATAATCTTGTATGTAGAAAGGTCAAAGTTCAAGATGCGACGGTCATCAAAGGCGTCTCGGTCATTAGACCCCTAATTGACGCTGGCAACTTGAGCCGACTTTCTGCGCAATCTATCTCGGTCCAATCTCAAGCGCGTACCCCTGTCTAACTCTACTGATGGTTTACTGAAGGAAATGTGCGTGCAAAGAATACCAGCCTGTGGTCTAGGCATGTCATTATGCTAGCTATGTAAAAGCTCCTTGAGACAACCCCTCACCTCGTCATTGACCGTCTTTGGCCTGCCGCTGCACCAAATAATCTGAAAACTCAAAAGCACGCGAAATGAACACGAAGCGCGTCTAACGCCATGTTAACCGCCCACTTGAAACCCCTTGACCCGGCGCCCCCTCTCCTGACCATTGAGACAAAGGAAAATTTGACCAAAGAAAAAACATGCGGGTATCGGTACTTGGGTGTGCCCCAGTAGGTCGTGAAATCCAAACATCTGTCTAGATATCGTGTCGTCGTGAAAGGAATGTTTGCTAGGGATGGGCTTCCTGGAGAAGGGCTCCAAGTTCCAGAGTGCCACCGCTGGTGAGTCTCGCTACTTCAGGGCTGGAACCTGGTTGCAAGAGGCCGTCGAAATTGAGCTTTCGGTGTGGCTCGCGCGCCGATAAAGGACTTTTGTTGGCAGACCAGTTGACTTGTGCGGGACTCGGCGTAACGTTGCAGAAGTCGGCGAAATTGAAGTTGTTGGAAGGCGTGTTCAGTGCAAAGCCGAAGAGACCATTGCTTCCTCCAGGAGTCTGCATCATGGATGATGGTAAAGGGGTTGTTTTGGAAGGTGGTGTGGTTGGGACAATGACTCGTGAACTGACACCGTTCGCTGGAGTAGGAGAGTTGTTGAAACCGAACAGACCGCAACCATTGTCACCGTCTTTGGATGTGCGGGAGAAGCGGTGTTGAGGGGGTGGCGTCTTAGGAGGTGATGAGCGAATGTTGTAGAGGTCGCTATCGACATGGAACGAGTGTACAGGGAGATCGGTGTCGTCGTCTTCGGACAGTTCGGGAGAGGGAGCATCGTCGATGAGGCTGGAGCCTTCGGAGATGAAGGACAGTTTCGGAACATGGAGGGTTGAAGGAAAGACAGCGGTTCTGTTGTGGTAGACAGGAGAGGATTCCGGAAGCCTGTGTGACTTCTTCCACGATTGAACGGCGAGAGCGCTACGAGTCTTGCGACCAGTCTGGCTGCTCGAAGCAGGATATTTGTGGACGTCGGCGAACCTCGGGCGTTTGCTGCTGTGGGTGCTGCCATGGAGACTGCTGTGAGAACTGCCTAGCCGAGGCATATCGTCGGAGAAGATGGGGGCAGTCATGGGCGACGAGGCCATGCCGGGGATGGAGTGGAAGCGGCTTGAGACGCTGGACGAGGTGTCGGAGTAGCTATCGTTGATGCTCGAGGCGGTCCGTTTACGTTTGAGTTGTTGGTCGATGTGAGGCTCGATGGAGTCGATACTGAGGTTCTCCCAGCCATGCTTGATCTTCACGTTGGCCAGTGCCAGTCTGTCTTGCAATGCTCTGGTCATCTGTGACAGACAAGGTGTTAGTGACGTAGATAAACAAGCCGGTCAACATTGGAGCTCTCATACCTTTGACAGCTCGAGCCGGCGCATCACTCTGTTGGCGACATCAGTGCCGGTAGCGTCGGCTTCTGCCATGGCGCTTGAGAGTATGAGATGTTGATGGAGAAGATGCGCTGGTGGGTGGTGAGGAGTATGGGTTTAAGGAGAAAATCCGACAGTTTGGTCAAAGGAGAAAAGCGTGGTCAAAGAGCAATTATGCACGAGGATTCGAGCATAGAGTGGTGGAATGCATTCGGCATGGCCATGTTGCTGGGGCAGTTATACGCTAAGGCTTAAGCGCTGTCAGGTTTGCAAAAGTCTGGGACGGAGTCGAGGGGCATTTTGACTGAATCACGTCGCATCTCGATCAAACACGACCAGTTTCGCTAGCCCGTTGGTTCGTCTCGTCATCAAGTCGCACCTCTCCGCAACCAGTTTGAGCCTTGTATTTGCTTCTTCCAGGTACATTCTCAAATCGGCGTATTGATGTCTCTCGTCGTCTGGCAACAGCAACAACAAAAAACAACATTGGTCAACTCTCGGCAGTCAATCTACAGAAGCAATCCCCTTGCTCTTAAACCCCCCTGATTGATTGCTTTCCAACACAATGAGGCGATATTGAAAAGTGATGAAAAGAGAGTGGATTGCAAAGTCGCTCCCTTGGCTCTCTGCCTTGGAAGAGGAGTAGCAAATTGGCATGCTGGTTCCTGAATCGCCAATGCCGACTCCGTCCACGAGCCTACTGAATATTGGCCACAGATAGCACGAATGGCAGCAACACTCGGGTTGTTCGCACATGCAGAAAAGCAGTTCTCTATAACCTGTCGCGTCTGATGCTGGAGATAGTGTGCATGTCGTCGAGCAGAGACACGGCTTATTGGATGAGCAGGCCCTCGGACGCCTAGCCAGTCACGGAACGGTCGGTATGCAGCGATCCACAAGACAAGGTTAATATGTGGCGTACCTCTTTATAGAATAGTGGCCGAGGGCACATGCAAGCCCGGGGCACGGGCGCGGCCAACACCTCGAGAGAGTCGTCATTTGTCCAAGGCTGGCAGCCAGGCTCAAGTCAAGTTCTCAACGGACACATGCAGAATTCAAGGATACAAGTCAAGCTTCCAGGCTGCCTGCGGCTCTCGTATCCTCTCCCGAACCTACAATCCTCTTCGTCCCGCCCAACCTCTGCGTCTCCCTCTGTCAAACCTGATTTGACTGTGGTGAGAATTGCTTGGCCAGTGTTTGAAGCGCGTACTCCGTACCTCTCTGCATCTGGGCCCTACTGTCTTGTCTTGCGGCAGAGTGCATATCCAGCAGCCAACCGCCGTGTCGCGCATATCAGTATCACCCGCCGTCGCAAGCTCAATCCTTCTGACATATCCCTCCGTTTGCTGCCAACGAGGCATAGCCGCGACCAGTCTATACCACCTCTCCTGTTGCGTCGTACCGGACAGCGGTACTAGACAACTTCCACCACCATGCCTTCGTTCCTGAAAGAGTTCCGCCGGAGGTCAAAGGCCAGCTTCAAGAACGAAAAGACTGCTTCTGGAAACGACGGCCATTCACATTCTAGCAGCAATGACTCGCGCTCTCAAGATGGAACCACCGTCGAACCTGTTCCTGAAATGCCTCGAAATAAATCATCCTCAACGCTGAACTCGGTCTTTGGCGGAAAGTCTCCGCCGCTTCCCTCGGGTTCTCCTCCTCTTCCTTCTCTGCAATCCGTATCGAGCTCCAACACGAACCTTGCCAGCATGAACGGTAGCAAGACTCCACCACTCGGTGTCCGACCCGGCCCGTCGAACAACAACAGCAGCCGCTACAGCATCGCTGTGAGTACACACACGACCATATCTTGGCTACAGAAGACTGACGAGAGAGCAGGGTTCAGTCAATGGCTCACCCAAACCAACCCAGTACATGTCCCCGCTAGCACCCCGTGTTATCTCGGCCTCCGAGGGATCGTGGGTCCACCAGAAAGTCCTTCTCATCTACGGCCAGGTCGGTGACCCGTCACAACCACTCGACGGCGACATTGTCGTCTGTTCGCACCAAGACTGCTTTCCCCCAATGTCATGGCCCGTCAGCGACTCGCACTTCAAAGCACTCGTCTATCTACAACCAGGTCCCAACAGACTTCGCCTAGACTTTATCCCTCGCCAGCGTAGACCTTCGCAAGGACAGATGAACGGCACTGCCCACTCTTCCTATTTCCAGATCAATTATCTTCCTATGAACTCCTCTCCGCCTCTCCACCTGGCCATCTTGGTCGCAAAAGACTCACCTCGAACATACGACGCTGTTCCTGACCGAATCAAGACCGAGGGCAACGGCCTAGAAACAGCGGTGCGGAAATTCCGTATGGCTGCATATCTGTGGCAAGCCTTCACGGGCGAGCAGATGAACAGGCATGGTTTCGGCCGTCGATGCTTCCGCTATGAGGAGGAATGGCAACAAGGTACCTTGACTGGTCGCGACCTCGCAACTGGGCAGATGCGCAATGAGGCCAAGATCCATATCATCACTCTGAATAAGACTGTTGCCGAGATTCAAGATCTCAACATAGCACAACAGTACGAGCCTGCGAAACAAAAGGGCGATCTCTTCTCCATCGCTATGGATGCTGTCAAGAATCACTTCAAGCCTCGACCGGGTCAGAAAGAGTACGTGTCTTGCATGTACTTGGATACACATTGGGACTCCAAAGTTGGCACAGTGAGAGGACATGCTGCTCTAGGAGGTGGTGACGAACAGGTCAAACTTGCCATTTTTGGCTCTCACTCTCTGCAATCATATCCTGCTCATCTGGAAGAGGTCGTTCCTGCCTTTACTGACTGCACAAAAACCGACACGAAATATGTTGCCAACGACTGCAACGAAAGCGGAAGCAATTGGGAGGCTGCTAACATCGGAATCGGTGCCCACATGCACGAGACCGGTCATCTGTTCGGATGCCCTCACCAAGAATCAGGTGTCATGCTTCGCGACTATGTTCGCTTGAACCGCACGTTCACAACTAGAGAGCCCTACTGCACACGGACGCAATCGCAAGGCATGCGACTGTGCCTTCAACAGGATGAGTGCGCATGGCACAGGCTCGATGCTTTGAGGTTCAGACTGCACCCTTGTTTCGCTCTACCTACTGATGTGAACATTCCTCCGGAAGACAGCATTCAGGTCTGGGCTGTTGACAAAGGAGCCGCTCTGGTCACTGCAAGCACTGGCATTGCTTTCATCGAGATCTACACCGAGGGCGACGAACTCTGCCGTCACTGGATCGAATACCTGGACCCGAACAGCGGCTCCTCCGCAGGCGCACCTCGTCAAATCACATTGACAGAAGCTGAACTGAGAACCAAGGTCGGCGAGGCCAACAAGAACAAGAAGCTGAAAATCAAGATCTTCTCTCTTGGCCAAGGCGACCACGAAGTTGCCGACTTCGCTCAGCACGTGAGCAAGGACTCCAAGCTGAAGCTTCCCGACAGCCGAGTAGGCTTCAGAGGCTCAAAGGTCGGATTCTCGCAAATGGATGGAACACAACCTCAAGAAGTGCTTCTGCGATCGTCACACGAGAAGCGCAAGCTTCTAGTTGCCATCAGAGTCTTCCACGGTTTCGCGTTAGACGGCATCGAGTTTGTGTACGAGGATGGAGAGAATCAATTGTTCGGAAAGAGAGGTGGCAAGGAGGGCGGAGACGAGTTCCCCATCAATGCACGATTCGGCGAAACGCTGCTGGGCTTCAATCTGAGAGCTGGTCTCTGGATTGACGGTATTCAGATTCTGACCAGCGGCGGTCGTCGCAGCGAGTGGTATGGCAACAAGGACGGTGGTAGCGGGTAAGCGATTGCATTTGACATACAAACGGAACCTGTTGCTAACAATGTTCACAGATGCAGCTTGATCCCTCCCAGAGGATACAGTATTGCCGGCGTCTACGGCACCTGCGGACAATGGCTTGATGGCTTCGGTCTCGTCATCACGCGATGAAGCTCCTCCGCATAGCCAGCCACCACTTCTGCCACACTCCAACAATGACTACAATTTCATTACATCCTTAATACTCAGAAGCCAGCGACTTTTCTGGCGGAGAACAACAAAGCGTATCTCCAAGCATACAATGCATTTTGCGGTGGATCCGCCTTCTCTTTTTGCACATCTTCATGCTAGCATGCATACATCGTGCTTCTTGGAGCAATCTTATTTGTGCTTATCAGCATGCACATGGAAGAAACATGGAGGGCGTTTTTATAGAAATCTGTATTTTGTCGTGGAGTTTTGCAAAGCATATCTGCTCAAATATCTATATCCATCTCCAGCACTATACCTTCATCATCAGTTCTGTTCTCCTTCTGTCGTTCTGAGCTATCAAGTCTCTGTGGGTCTCTACACTTTCGGCTTTGAATCCTTCACTTGATAATTATGAGTTAACAATCCCTGAACTGTGCCGGTCAAGCACGTATGGCCACAGTCAGCTGAAAACTGGGCATCCCGTCCGCTCTGCCATACATAAGCAGTTGAACGGCAGATTAGTACTACGGTGGGTGACCA
>Ga0058702_10000938_pt1 | contig 11388 bp, 11 predicted proteins | sample AgamicOrSfe_FD_83781 | JGI IMG/M metagenome (GOLD analysis project Ga0058702, IMG submission 83781) | Agave microbial communities from Guanajuato, Mexico - Or.Sf.e | ecosystem: Host-associated > Plants > Phyllosphere > Phylloplane/Leaf | place: Guanajuato, Mexico | collected 2012-05-30
GGGCAGGACTGACACGATGCAGCAATCGCCTTTCTGGCGCAAGTCCTCGAGGCATTGCCTACAAAGATCCTTACGACGCAGCAAAGTATGTGAGAATGCAAGGATTGCCTGTGTAGGTGCTCCTACAACAGGTTGCGCAGAAGCATTGGCTGACTTGGCCGACTTCAAGGAGATCTCCTCGCCGACTTCATCCTTTCAAGAATGGAAGATGGCATCAATGGCCTAGTATATTGTGCAAGAGCACTCTCTGCTCTGGAAAGACTTGGGACATTCTCGAAAGAAAGAGTCGCAAGCATTATGGAGTCGTGAGTACAAGCGAGATCTCAAGAGTGGTCGGAGCTGAGATCAGACATGCAGGTTATTCCAGAACACTTCGCCACTGGTGCAGTGCAAGTCGCAGAACGAACGGCAGACAGTTCTACTGTTACTTGATACGCTAATGGCGAAATACAGACCGAGTACGCATGCTCTTCAATCACAGAAGATCGAAACTGACTTTCCAAGTACTGCAAAAGATCCACGAGGCGGAGCATAACTTCCTGTCACGACTTATAGCATATTTTGACGGCGAGAAAGATCCGCGGAATCTCATGATTGTATTCTCTATTCTCCAGGCGGCTGCGGTGGAATGGGACGTCTCCGCCGAAGCATCAGTATGAAGCCAATAGTTGTATACCGCGAGACCTAATACTGACGTTCTCGACAGAATCTCTTTGAGGCTGTTTTCAACTACTTCCCAATCACTTTTCGTCCACCACCCGGCGATCCCTATGGCATCACAGCTCAGGACCTGAAGAACAGGCTATCCGACTGTATAGCATCTACAGGCTATCTAGCGCCTTATTCTATTCCGGCTTTACTCGACAAACTAGACTCCACTTCAATGAATACAAAGGTACAGCAAGAAGATTAGCGTGTATAATTATGCAAAGAATTAATTGATCTTAGCGCGACACAATACAAACGCTTACAGCATGTATCAATCACTACGGTCCCGAGACTGTGCATTTATACTCCGTTACGTTGTGGGATGCATTGAAGTTTGAGATCTTGAATGTCCAAGAAGAAGATCTTGCCCAGGAAGCTCTAAAGGCGTTGAAGGCTATTGCCATACAACTTTCTTCCTCAACCCACCTAGGACCATTGCAGAACTACCTCAATCCAGTCATCAAAGAGTGCAACGAGCACTTGGAGGACACACCCACGAAGCAATCGTCAGCTGCAGGCAGGATGCTTAGTGCCATTTCTGAAGCATCGTTGGAGGCGTCGGACATGCTTGGAAAGGGTTGCCTACCCCAGCTGTTCGTGTTGATGAAGACTGCAGATAATCTACCACGACGACGAGGTTTCATGGAGATTCTGAATCAATTACTCCAAGCCAATCTTTTGACATACGGTCCGTGGCGAAAGTCAAGCTTTACTGGCGACGATATCCCACAGAAACCGCTTCGACCATCAGAAAACCCATTCAGTGACTTCAGGACGGAATCGATCGATGCCTTCACGTCTGCCTTGACACGATCGCCCAAGAGTGAGGTGTCCTTCCGGATGCTAGCTCTAGATGGACTGCGGAGTATGGTTATAGTCCGAGGACTCCTGGAGGATCTTGAAGTAGTGAAGATTATACGAACTATCGACGAAATTGTCATACAAGAAGAGCAGTATGGTAAGAATGAGGTCAAAGCTGCTGCAATGGAGGCACTAGTGCAGATCGCTCTTCAAAAGCCGCAGCTTGTCATCGATTCTTCCATACCAGAGTTTATGGCTCAACTACCAGATACGGACGTTGATCACGAAGTTACCTTCGTACCAATCCTGGAAGCATTGGCGAAACTTAGCGCGGAGCAACAAATATTCAAGACCATCATGATACGATTGAAGAACAAATTGTACGCCGCGATACGGCAAGCTGCTTCCGCAAAGTACATTCTTGCTATTCTATCGTCCATGCTCTACGCGTTCAGCTCGGGCGCGGCAGGACTATCAGATCCAGCAGTCTTCGGCGGCTACTACCAAGATATCGTTATACCTCTGTTGAAAGACCTTGCCATACCTACTGAACAGTTCGCCAATGTAGCAGCACTACGCCACGACGATGTCCTGGACACAATCGGGCGGATCTGCAATGTCATTGTCAGATCTCAGCAATGGGTGTCTCAAACCGAGATCTGCCGTAACGTATACACTCTGTTCCGACAAGCCGAGCTCACTCAAGTTCCGCCATTTACGACACAAGATGACAGCACAATGCTCGTGTCCACACACCTCCTGGCCTCACTCCAAAAACAAGCTACACCACACACCGACATTCCAGAACTCCTTACCACCCTCATTCACTTCGCCACTACTGCCTCCCCCTCCCCCGCCGTCCTCTCCGCAACGATAACCCAGATCTCTCTGCTCACCAACAAGCACCTCAAGCCCGCCTTCACCGCCGCCAGAATCTCACCACTACTCTCATTGTCCGGAGCAGCCTCCCTCCTCTTACCAGACACCCTCACCCCAACGACCCTCCGCATCGCCTTCGCCCTCCTACGCGCCCTCATCCTCCGCACAGACCCCCAACTTCCCAACCTCCTCCCAACCTTCCTCTCCCTGCTCACACACGCCACATACGGCGGCCCCGCGGCCCGCGCCTGGAGCACCCTCCTCGTCCCCGACATCTTCCTCACAAAGGAGAATCACTGCGTCATCTACGCTCTGCATCGTCACCGACTCCTGACTCTTTCCCTACCTTCACTCGCGGCGACATTTCGCGCTGCAGATACTACAGCGGAGGGAAAGACAAACGTCCTCGTTGCGCTCAGTGGGCTGTTGTATTACATCCCGTACGACCTGATCCGCGCAGAACTGGGCACACTGGTGCCGTTGCTGTTGCAGAGTTTGGTTGTTGATGACGCGGATGTCAAGGCTAGGACGATTGCGGTCGTGGAGAAGATTGTGCTGGAGAATACGAAGGTTGTGGAGGAACATGCCAGCAGCCTAGTCAGCAGACTTCTGAATGTCGCTGTTGCCACGCCTTCGACATCAACAGGTGCAAGTAAAGCTGGAGCAATGACTACTGGAACTGGGGGCAATGCTGTCGCACCACCCAAAGCACGAGCAGCAGCACTGGCATGTCTGACAGCGTGTGTGGGCGCATGCAGGACGGAAGTGCTGCTGCCGATGAAGGCGCAGGTGGGCAGGAGGCTGATGGGTGCGTTGGATGATCCGAGGAGGGCGGTTAGGGCTGAGGCTGTGAGGGCTAGGAGGGCGTGGGCGGCGTTGGGGGGAAGTGGTGCTGAGGATGAGTAGGTGGGTGACATTTGCAGGGGATAATGGAGGGAAGAGGAAAGGATGGACGAGGCAGGCATAGATTCCAGTATAAATATGGACGGGACGATGGTGTGATAGATGAAGATGTCTGTGAATGAAGAGTTTAGGAAGTCTATAAGTTCGATCTATAAGATCACACCATCCGCCGTATTCTCGCACTGCCTCCAACGCTACTCGCAGCACCGGTACTTTTCATCCCATTGAAATCCGCTTGCTCGCCTTGTCGACCCTCTTTCCCACTATTCGTCTGCACACCACTGCCCGCACCACCGCCATCGTCCTTGCCCCCTTTCTCCGGTCTCCCAGCCTTCTTCCCACCCCTCCCCCTCGCCGAATCCCACCCATAAACCGCTCCACTAACAAACACCAACCCCGCGCCCACTCCCATCAACAAACTGACCGGGTTGCCAAAAACGACGCAACTGATCAGGAAACTGACTAATTTGCGCACATTTAGCACGACTGTGACTGTGACGGCGGTGGTATGCGCGGAAAGCCGATTCACGCCGGAGATGCAGGCGATTTGAGTTAGGGCGTTGAGTGCGAGCAGGGGGAGGGCTGAGGTCGGTGAAGAAGAGGCGGAAAGAGTGGTGCGGAGGGTGGAAAAGGAGGAGAGTAGTTGGGGAAGGGGAAAGGAGAGCGGCAGGATGGATGTTAGGTTGCTGAAGAGGTCGTGAATGGGTGAGGGAGGAGATGTTGCTGTAGTCGCATCTTGTGCCGCGCTCTTGCTGTCCGCATCCATCGATCGAACTCGTGCCCGAGCTCCGGGCATATTGCTCTCATGCGCGACCAGCCTCCTCCACTGCCCGAGTATCGTCGGGGCAAACGCGAGCGAGAAGACGAAGCCGAGAAGATGCGTGTAGAACAGAACTTCGCCCCAGTGCCTGCCATAGGTGTTGTAAGTAGATTCTGTTAGCACACCCATATAGGCGGAAATGAGCTGCGCAGTGAAGAGGAGGGCGAGGCCGATCGAGTAGGAGGTCGTGCTAGCTGTGCTGGTGGTGCCGGTGGAGGAGACGGAGAGATCGAGTTTCGCACCCTGGAGGAAGGAGATGAAGTGTTAGTTGAGACTTTGTGCGGCCTTGATACAGGTGATATGATGGGAAGAGGTATAACATACCTTACGACTAGCATCTGCCCACGCAGCCACAACCACGCCGACTGTCAACGCAGCCACACTCCCAACCTGTACTCTGCTATACCGCTTGCCCATCGTCCAGCCAACAGCCATTGTCTGCACACTGCCAAAGCTTCTTAAAATAATATGCATGGGCACAGAGATGTTGAAGGCAAAGGCCCAGTTGTTGAGCATGTTGACGCTGAAGAACATGAGAGATAGGAGGGCGAGACGGCTCAGTGGGATCTTGGGGCGTGCAAGGCCAAAGACTCCATTCTGTTTGACGGAGGAAGAAGAGCGGGATCGGAGCTGGGAGGGCAGGGCGAAGAGGGCGGTTAGGAGGAATTGGATGAGCGTGATGAGGAGGCCTGGGTTGTTGGTCAGTCGGTGCTCTTTGTGTGCTTCAATAAGGAAGGTGGCTACCTGTGTTGGGCTCATATCTGTGTCTGTTAGTGCTCTGTCGATAGCATCGCGCGAATGATCACGTACTTGACGATAGCTTCAAGGGTGAAGACCTTTGTTTACACGATCAGCACGAATACTCATGCCACGGCAGTAGCCCGGAATGCTCACATTGGAGCAGCAGCCGCCAAAGATGAGACCGAAAGCCGTATTCAGTCCCGACATGGCTGTAGAGTCGCAGAAGTGCAGGAGGCAACAGGGCTGATTACTCGTGGTGACATTGAGGCACACTGGACTATTTACTCAAATGACGATGTCGTGCGGCGGAATCACATCCGGCACTGGGAGCGCATGCTATTATTGGTTCTGTATTGTTACTTATTCTCTATGCTTCGCTGTTTCTTGGGATGCCCACAGCAACGTGCTCGTTCGGCACTACCGTCAGAAGACCTCATGGGCTGCCTGGGATGTCTTTCAGTGTCATTACTGCAGTTGTGGCTCCACCAGTCGAAAAACCTTCTAACATTCCTCCACTATCATAGTGCAGAAAAGACGAAAAGCTGTACATCATTAGCATGATCGTCGAGTAATCAAATGAATGAAGTATACTTACGTTGTTGGTTGCAGCGATGGCAATGCTGTCCTCGAACGGATGCCAGCTCATGTGCAGAATCTTCTTGTTGAAGTCGATCTGGTCCGCATCTGTCTCCTTCCTCATTCGTGCGCCGGTGGCGGCTGGGCTTCCTGCTCTCGATGATCCCTTCTTGCCTCCGTTGGCGTTCATCGGAGTTGGAACGCCCACCTTCTTCGCCTTGAACGCTGACTTGTCGGCTTGCAGGACGACCTCGGTGTTCTGCTCGGCGGCTGTAGGATAGATCATGAAGTTGTTGTTGTAGCTTCCAGTCATGACATTCTTAGCATCACCAGAGAAGACGACCTCGAACTTGTCGAAGATGCTGTCGTTCTCATATGTGTCGCATAATCGTGGTCGGAGGTGCTCGTGAATGGGAATTGTCTTGATGGGTTTGTTCTCCATTGCAACATCCCAGATCTTGACTGTAAGGTAATCTCTTGACAGGATATGCCTTCCATCGTTGGAGAATCGGACGTCCGAGATGGAGGAGATGATCTCGGAAAAGAATGAACGTGATGATGGGTCTTCCTCTTGCTCAAATTCTGTGGTATTGGTCAGTATAGGACATTAGGAGATCCGCCCTTCTTCACATACGCTTAGCATGCTGATCGCATAGTGCGCTCTCACGCATGTCCGCCAGCTTGATTGTGCCCTTCGAGCTTGCGTACATGAACACATTGCAGCTCTTGGGATGAAATTCTGCGGCGGTGATCACTTCCGTTAGTTCTTCCATGTTGGTCGGCTTGATATCCACGATGTTGAAGCTCTCATTTTGTATGTTCAAGTTCCATAAGTTTATTCGCAGGTCGTCGGAGCTGATGAATGTCTCTCCATCACTGTTCACTGATATACTGTTGATGTGGTAGGCATGGGCGTTGGCGTAGGTCTTGCGTGGCACCGCCGCGACGACTGTATCGTGATGCGTCAGGCGAGGCATCTTCAGATCTGCTATGCTCCGGAAGTGCGGGCTGCTTGGGTTCCGGACTGGTGCTCCACCTCCATTGACAGCGCCGGCAGGGGTCAATTCTTGTGTTTGGTTGTTCTCAGCGACGACCTTCAACGACTTCTCGAAGACCTTCCATAGCTTGATCGTCTTGTCATTGGTCGAAAGTAGGTAGTGTGAGGCATTCTGTCGCTTGCACCATTTTATCTTGTTGATCTTCTCTTCAATTTCCAAGGATTTTAGATAGTCAAATTCGGGCTCGTGTGATTGGAACTCGGTGTGGAATTTATACTCGCAGGTTTTCTTCTTCTAGCAGTCAGTGACTGCGTGGGACAAAGTACCAATACGTGGACAACAAGCGTACCCCTTCATTGCGCTCGAAGAGCACTACTCGTCCACCTTTGTCTCCTGTTGCGAGATAGTTTCCTGTCTGGTCGAACTCGACTGTGGATATGATGTCGGCTGTGAAGACCCAAGTCAGCATCGTCCTCTTCATGCATTGCAGAGCTGATGAATTAGCTTTACCTTCTGTAATATCTTCCACGTCGCCCTTGTCACCAAAACATCTGTGAGAGTGCTGCGTTAGCCCTTGCGCGCTGTTCAATACATCAAGATTCGAGGCGGTGACGAGCTCCGACCAACTTCTGCTGTTCGGCCATGTACATGCTAGCAGCAAATGATATTTCTGATGCTTGAAGAAAATGTTCCTGATAATCTTGTCCTGAAAAGCTCAGATATGACATGCAGGAGACAGACACATTGCACAACTCCGAACGTGACTAGAGGAAGACATCAGGAGAGCTGCATACTGTGTGAACTTCCAAGTTGGAGTTGTTGAATCTGCTGCTTCCACCATTATGCCCAACTCCTCATGCAATGTTTAGTCCTAGCCTTGGTCGCACGCACGCAATCTCCAGATTTCCTGAAATAGCGCGATCGACTGCTCTTTGATGAGGATGAGACAGCTGACTCAATTGTATCTCCAAGTGATGGTGTCGAGATATAAGGTCGGAGTGATGGAGTTTAGGTGTGTCTCGTGGGGCTTTTTGGAACCCGACTCGAGAGGGGCTCAATCGGGTGTGACTGGAATTACGGCGACCAGCGACGATTTGGTGACCACAAGTTCCTCAGAAGCTGCACCACCGGTGTCTTTGTTCCAAGTAGACGGGAGAAAGACCTGTAGGGAGACGTGTATGAAGACGAGATCGAAGTTTAGATTTCTAGGTTCGAGACTTGATGATGAGAAGACGAGCACGAGAGGGTCCGTGATTTGGTACGATGACGGCAGGCAAAACGCAGGAACGCAAAAAGCACAATCGGGACACAAGGCCGAGCTGAATACGGCACATTCCCGTCCTTGTCTATTACGGTGTTACGGTATAAGCCTTGGGTTTAAAGAGCAAAGATGATCGCTTCACTTGGGCTGCGTGCACACAATTGCTAAGGTCTGTATATTGGACGGTGAGCTGTCCCACCACCACCACCACAATAGGGCACGCTTGATTGAGAGGTCTGGTAGCGCAATAAGTAAAAACAGAAATGAATATCTCTATAGTCCTTGCCTAAACTCCTCACCAAGATGCTGTTGACGTTCGGGTATCACAGATATGCGCAATGCAGTCGTCCTATCAATCCAAATGCAATCCCAACCAAAATTCCACCCTCAATGCAGCACTGCTCGCCACCGCTACAGATCGATCATAGGCAAGACTGCCAACTCAGTCTCGACCAAACGTACAAACTCGTCGTGCTCGATTCCGGTAGCCCTTGCCAGGCGATACATACTCTTCATCTGCATTGACAAGTGGTTCTTGACCGCAAAACCGGCGGACGAGGCTTCCGTTTCCAGGTGATCAACGTTGGATTGACCTGAGGCAGGCCTAGTAGGTGATGGGGAGTGGATCCGGTCGTGAGTGGCAGCAGTGGTAATAGGGATATCCTCGTCATGTGCTGGGCGGCGTAATGGTTGAGCTTGCTCACTCTCACGACGAGCACTATCTTCTCGACTCGGTTCGTGATGTTTGAATGAGGATTCCACCCCGGCAGCGTCCTCTTCTTCATCAGGATCATGACCATCCAGTGCCGGTTGCACCTCGTCTGCGTAGCGATCAAAGTAGTCTGCTTCTGCCGTGCTATTTTTTCGCTGGCGATCGGCCGCTGCCGAAGCTGGTGCTGGCGATCGCCTGGGTGCTGGTGTTCTCGTGGCAGGTGTGCGGTCATACGACGCCCAGTAGTCATCGTCGTCTTCCTCGGCCTCTTTGCTCGTAGCAGTCGTGGCAGATCCTAGTTCCTCACTACTCCCCGCAGTCATTGTCGCTTCTGCTGCCTCTTCCGCTAAGATCATGCTGTTGTACCATTGCTCTTGCGATTCCTCCTCGAACGGCCTCACCTCTGCCACTCTCCAACCATTCTTTGCCTCCACACCTTCGCCTGGTTCGAGGCCGACAGTGCCGGTATCGTTCTCACACCATACCCAGATGACTGTAATGTCATGCTCTTGCACATCGCACTTTCCCTGCAGCGTTTCGGTATCTAGTCGCCGATAAGTGACCTTGCTATCCTCAAGTTCAAGCTCTCCAGAAACAGGATGGGGTTCCAGCTGAAGAGCACCAACAATCTCGATCAGACGAGCAGCTCTCTCAGGAGACCATGTGAGGAGGTTTAGCCAGTTCGCAGCCTCAGATCGCTGGCTTGGAGGAAGGTGTTGCTCGGTGTTCCTGGTGTTGGATGTGAAGAGGTGTACTCGCTGGCGGAGAATAGGTGATAATAGTGGTAGGAAAGCCGCCGGCGGACGTGGGCCGAGGAAGGCCGAGGGCAGGCAGGCGAGTAGTGGTAAGAGAAGCTCTCGGGTATCTGGTGATACAATGTGCATAGTGGTGGTTGCAATGTAAGACTGAAATTTGTTGGGCAGAGTCCCGAGATATCAATCTTCAAGTGCTCTTTACTAGTAAGGTCCGGATCTTGCAGAGGGGACGGTTCTGGAATCCGAGAGGGAGGCCAGGCCGACTATGAAGTGTGTCCTAGCATCATCTCATGTTCCGGACGAGAGGATATGGAGACCCCACATCGCTGTGAAACGGCCCTGGGGGGAGGCCGGCGGGATGCTGCATGACTCCCGAGATTCGTACGAGTATATCAAGCTACCAGCACCGCTCGTCAAAGACGAAACTCTGGCATGTTTCTGATTGTGGAGAGGAGGTGGAAGCGGCCCACGGCATATAGCATGCTGAGCTGATGCTTTCCACTTTGATCTGACCCCAGATCTAGGCTAGCCTTACACGTCACGTGCTTGCTTCAGGAATGAATGCTCGGACATCCTGTTTCTGGCCTCATCAACCTAGATCCTTATCAGTCATTGCTGCCGTGTATTGCTATTCATATCGATCGTGAAGTGACTCGAAGTGTGGTTGGCTAACTTGCTTCAGCCACAAGATTATACAGATTCGGAACATTCGAGTTGCTGGCCAGGGTAGTTCTCAGTCCAGCTCCTTGCTGTCTTGCCACTCGTTTAGACAGCTTGTAACTGGGCAGGAGCGCAGAGCCCCAGTAGCATGGCCTTTCTGAGCAGCAGTCTACGAGCTGGCACTTTTGCAGCTCATTCCGAGGACGAAGACGATGTTTATGATGTGGTCACATCAGAGGAGGACTCGGAAGAGGAGCTGGCAGAAAGTGGCACCAAACTGAAACAGAAGAGGAAAAGCCCACCGAGACCTGCAACGGATAAGCGTGGTTTTGAAGTGGAAGAGGACGACAACAATGATTCTGATGGTTCCCTCAGCAGAGATAGACTACGCAAGACTGTGTTCCATGATCCGGTTGCAGAAAAGCAGATGAGCCAGATTGAAGCTAAACTGTTCTTTCAACGACACCAGCAAGAAAGTGGAGCTGACCCGAGTAGTCCACTTCTACGCTCGAGGACTGTTTCTGGGCACCATGAAGGCGATTCCATGTATAGGAGCTCAACCCTATCCAGGCCACAAAACGGATCGTCGTCAAGTTCTGCTCTCGCGGGCAGTGCTCATGCGCACGACAACGTCGCTCCAATGACTACAGCAAAACAGACTAGCAGATTGACCGAAGCAGATCTTGCAGCCAGACAGCACAACCTTCATCCTGGACTTCCGCACGAGGACAAGGGACCTCTGATTGCTGAGCTTGGTCTCCATGGTGCTGGTGCTGGAGTCGGCGTTGGAACTGCAGGGGGTTTCGCAGCAGGCGATGCTGTCGTGAATGATGAGCTTTGTGAGATATATGATAATATCTCAACTATACTCGATAGTCGTCACAAATATATACAGCTGTCATTGCAAGGTCCAACAGACAACCCAAAGGATGATCCAAACTGGAACATATATCCGGCTCCGCCTGAGAATGTGTGGGATCCTGAGAAGCACGCTCGAAGGGCTTGGAATGATGATGGCGAGATGACAGCTTCAATATCAGGTCGAACTCGAAAGCTCGGTCGCGATATTGGAGCAGATTTCGATATGAATGATCTGCTACCACTGCCGGACAAGAGTGAAATGGTTTTCAAGATAGATGACTTTGGGGTGTTCCAAGTGTACGAGACAGCAAAGGCAGCTGAGACAGCCTCGCCGATAGTCCATGTCCCGAGTTTGAGAGAATACTTCATTGACCTAAAAGCGATCGTTCGAGCTGCAACTGATCCACCAAGCAAAAGTTTCGCCTACCGACGTCTGCAGTATCTCGAAGGTAAATTTGCTCTGTACGCTCTGCTCAACGAATACCAAGAAATGGCAGATTGCAAACGAGTGCCGCATAGAGATTTCTACAACGTCCGGAAGGTCGATACTCACGTTCATCATTCTGCATGCATGAATCAGAAGCATCTATTGCGCTTCATCAAGTCGAAGATGAAGAAATTCCCGGATGAAGAAGTGATTGTGCGAGATGGTGAAGTATTGACGCTACGAGAGGTATTTGAAAGTATCAACCTGACTGCATATGACCTGAGTA
>Ga0058702_10000940_pt1 | contig 11381 bp, 14 predicted proteins | sample AgamicOrSfe_FD_83781 | JGI IMG/M metagenome (GOLD analysis project Ga0058702, IMG submission 83781) | Agave microbial communities from Guanajuato, Mexico - Or.Sf.e | ecosystem: Host-associated > Plants > Phyllosphere > Phylloplane/Leaf | place: Guanajuato, Mexico | collected 2012-05-30
ATTAACTCCTTCTCACCAGTGGTAAATTCGTCTTCCTCCGCTGGTTCGGCCTCGACCTCGACACCAGTAAAGGCTACAGCAACATCGATCCGCGCGTCCAGCAATTCTACACCAACCAAACCATCGTCGCCGCTTTCAAGAACTACATCTCCTACCTCCTAACGCACAAAAACGCATACACAGGGCTCACCTACGCCGAGGACCCTACCGTCGCCATCGTCGAAACTGGCAACGAGCTCTCCGGCCCCATCTTCGGCGACGAAGACGTCCCGAATGCTTGGACGCAGGAGATTGCGAGTTTTGTGAAGAGCCTGCCAGGGGCGGGGGATAAGCTCATCCTGGACGGGACGTATGGAGTCAACGCTACGCACTTCGACCTGCCCATCATCGACATCTTCAGCGACCACTTCTACCCGCGCAACGTCACCAGGCTGCGCGAAGGTATCGCGGCAGTCAAGACGACGGATCGAGTGTACATTGCGGGCGAATACGACTGGACGTCGCCCGCTGGGGACGGGTTGACGGATTTCCTGGGCGCGATCGAGGCCGAATACACCACCGGCACGATTACGGGAGATATGTACTGGAGTCTGTTCATGCACGATGTCGGCGTGCCGGATGGCTGCGGGATTTATGTCAATCATACGGATGGGTATACGATGCACTACGGCGACCCGGCGAATCCGGCGAATGTGACGTTGGAGATTGAGGAGGTGAGGGAGCATTTGTGGAGGTTGCAGGGGGTGGAGGTTGGACTTGCTGAGCCAGCGGCGGGATGTCCGGGCGCGGTATATGAGGCTGGGACGCCTTACTAATGGAGGGGGATATAGTGGGAGGAGATCGTGATTGTGGTGATCTGCGGGGTGTGTGGGAGTCACGACCATGCTATGTGAGCAGATGGGGCTGTGGTGTCTTGCTGGGAAAGGGCAGAGACAATGACGGGCTGATACGCATGATAATTCGGAAGCTGAGGCTAATGTGGCACGGTCTTGCTATATAGTGTTATGGAGACCACGAAGCTACGAACCTATGAACTTGCATGAAACACAGGATCTGATACTAGAACTACCAAGCAGCCGACAATGGGTTTTGATCCGAGTGTAATTCTTCTGAGCTGCGTGAAGGGGCTATCTATAGTCTCCTATAGTCTCCAATCCTATCAAAATACCTCCACGCCATCCGATGTCTTCCAGCGCGTCCATTCGACTCCCCTAATTTCAATTCCAATACCATACCAATGCAATATCGTTAAGCTCGTCAGCCATCATTGCCAAGACCGTCACAATTGTCCATCCCAAGTTCCAAGTTCCCCCGGCCACCACCACCACCACGTTTCCTCAAGTACCCCAACACCAACGCCTCATACCCAATTGCCCATCTACGCACCACCCATCTCCAACTTAATCCCCTTGACACTCCTCCACTCGACAAACACCGCCCCAAAGAAACTCAACGCGGCCAACGCCACCGCCACATAGAAGCACTGATCCAGACTATCACTGTATGCCTGAATGACCCCTGTGAGGTATTCCGCCGGCACAATCTTCCTCAGATCCGTCGCTCCCGTCACCGACACAATCGCTGCGGAGAAATCGGGCGCTTGTACCGCCATGTTGGCGAAGATCTTGTTGATGAACACGTTCTGTGCTATTGCTATGCAGAGTGCACCACCAAACGTCTGCATAAAGATAACAATCGCTGTGCTGCAGGAAACGAGTTAGCATTGTCCAGGAATATAGGAGGAGATGGTAGCATACCCCGTCGCGATATCTTTCTTGTCTAGGACCGTCTGAACCGCCATCAATGGGCTCTGAATACCGCACCCTACACCAGCGCCGTAGATGATCTGGAAGCCGATCCAAGCGCCCGTGGATGTGTGCACGCCAAAAGTGGAGATGAGGCCTGCGCCGATGGACATCAAGACGGACGCGAGGATAATCCAGGGGGTGTAGTAGCCGATGGCGGAGGTGGAGCCGCCGGAGATGATGGAGAAGACGGTTACGGAGAGGACGAGGGGGAGGTTGCGAATGCCGGATTCGGTTGCGGAGGTGCCTTGGACGGCTTGGAACCACTGTTGGAGGGCAAATGTTAGTATGTTATGACATGATGTGGGAAAAGCAAGGGATGACGTACGATGGGAATGTAATAAATGATGGCGAAGAAAGACCCTCCGAGGCATGCAATGTAGAAGGCACAAGCGCCAATACTCCTCTGGCTGATGATCCGCATGGGGACGGTCGCTTTGTCGCCTTTGTAGACTTGGAGAGCGATGAACATAGAGATGAGGACGCCGAAAGCGACGAAAAGACCGATGATCTTGGCGTCGTGCCAAGGGTACTTGCTTCCTCCCCACTGCAGAGCCAGGAGAACGCAGACGATGGCGGGGACGAAGATGGCTGTGCCTTCAATGTCCATGAGTGCGAGCTTGTCTTTCCAGGTGAGGTGTGAGACGTCTTGGCCGCGCTTTGGGCTGTGGAAGAAGAAGAGGATGAATGCGATGGTGATGGCACCAAGGGGCAAATTTATGTAGAAGCACTGTGAGAAGGTGTTAGCAATGTCTCGAAGCACCCACAGCTCAGCATTCACATACCCATCTCCACGTGGCCCTGTCGGTGAATACACCCCCAAGCAACGGTCCAGCCACCGACGCAATACCGTACATACCACCAATCAGTCCACTGTAGATCGGCCTCTTCGCCAGCGGGACAGACAGCGCAATGATCAGCATAGCTCCCGAGAACACACCAGCTGCACCCAGACCTGCCACGGCACGCCCGACGATCAGCGCATTCGCATTCGGCGCTGCGCCGCACACTACTGAGCCGACCTCAAACAGACTTAGAGCTGCTAGATATACCTAAACAAGATTAGACCAAAGACAGCCAGGCCCCATCCAAGGAAGAGTGCTTACCCATTTCACACTGAAAAAGGTATACAACTTCCCAAAGAACAGCTGAAACGCACACGCCGTCAAGAGGTACGCACTCCCAAACCATCCCACATCCTATAAACACTTAAACCTTTTACCCCCGTATAGTTATGGATACTTTTATCTTACCTGTATGCTCCCCGGGAACTCCGTCGTAATCTTCGGGATCGCCGTCGCAATGATCGTATTATCCAGCGCCATGCACAGAATACTCAGACACAACGCCAACGTAATAATGAGCAGTTTGAACTGTCCGGGGTATTCCGTCTCGTCTTCATCGTCTTGCGCCGCAACTTCTTGTTGCTTGAGGTTGTCGAGCTTTTCTTCGCGAGTCGGTGTGAGGGTGGAGGTAGTGTTCTTGGGAACCGATGCGCTTTTCGGAGATGTCGAGGTTGGAGGAGAGGGTTTCGGAGTCGAGTTGTGAGGCGAAGGTTGCGCTGGACATTTCGAACCCTTCTTTGTTGAGGGTGAGGTCGGACGCCGCCGGGGTCGAGAAGGGCGCGAAGTGCCTGGAGGGCGCCATTGTGTGCGATCGGGCACAGAGGGAGTAGGAGAGGTTGACAGTTGCTAGGTGGTGTAGGTAAGGTGAATGCGACGATCGTCTGGAGATGGAGAGGGTGGGGTGTGGGTGTGGGTGTGGGCCCGTGGAAACGCGGGAGATCTGCGATGAGCGGGAGCAGTGTAGTATAGCCCTCCACTATGGCACTCAAGAGTTTTAAGAATCGTTTGACGATACGGCAACAAAACTGAATGTGAGAAGAGAGAAGAGAGCAACGAGCAGTTGATGTAGTAGCAATCGTATCGCGCGATTCTGCCCGCGTGCTTCGTGACAAAGCACAAAAGACCTCCCGATCCGGGGCGGGATAATAGATTCAAGACCAAAGCTTAGGGGGTCTTGGCAAGTATGGATAAAAAGTTATGCATGTATAGCTGTATAGTAGTCGCACTACCCTCCGGATTAGGCTCAAGCCGAGCCGCCGGCTGAGGATCTAGGATATCTAATTAGGATAGGGGCAGGAAATGCGAACGTGAGGCTGAAAGTGAGGAGCGTGAGTCACTGTCACTGAGTCACTTGCCTTGCCTTTGGCCCCCAGCTCTGTTCTTGCTGCAGTAAGGTAGGTAGTCAGCAGTCAGTCAGCAATTGCGAGCACATATTCCGCCAAGAGCTAGAGCCTCAGGTTGTTCAGCTCTGGCAGAACTACAGAACTACTGCGAAACGCGCACGACTCATTCATCCGAACGCGGCGATATTCTCGGAACATCCGACGGAACATCCGAGCAGGACCAGGATGTAGGGTGATTGGAAAAGGAGAGGGGAGGAAGAAGGAAGAAACTAGGGCGGGAGCGGCGGCGGGCCATAGGTCGTAGGTGTAGGTTTAGGGACTTAGGGACCTTTGGAAAAGATCCGATTGTGGCATTTGCCTTTTCACGTATGCAGCATAGAGTCCCTTCGGAGGATGAACGCAGCAGTCATACCTCGTCAGGTACTGTCCTAGACCAGAAGTCTAGAAAGATGCCGGCGAGAGTGTTGTGGAAAGTATGCTCAGAATACTCTTGTTCCAAGACAATACCCACAACACAAGCGAAGTGGAAGTCCGATCCAATTAAGGTCAATTGCACATGGTTTTGGCCATCATATATACATCACTACGTCGACACATTACTGCTTGTATACAACAGTCTCACAGCTGCTCCAGTCCTTCAATGAGTAGTTCCAGAGCTTTTGTATCATCATCATTCCCATCTCGTGCTTGATCAGCTTCACCACCAAGAACACTCCCCATTCTCCGACCTAGGCTCCTCAATCGTGAGCTCGTCACCGCCACCTCCAACTCCGCACTCTTCCCCTTGGCCACCTCGACCACCGCTGCTGGCAGTCCAGCAAGCCTCGCCACATGCAAGCCATAAGAGCGATGCGCAACACCTTCGCCAATCTCATAGAGAAACGTGATGTCCTCTTCACCCGTATACCCGTCCTTGCCAGCCTCCCCACCCTCAGCCTGATCCTCTGTAAACCTCATATGCACATTCCTCAACTCTTTCTCCTCAAACGCATTCGCCACGGTCGCCAGATTCTGATAGTGGGTGATGAAAAGCGTCAGCGCCTTTGTCTCCCTGACCATGTAATCCAGCACCGCCTGTGCAATCGCCACACCGTCATGCGTGCTCGTCCCGCGGCCCAACTCATCCAGAATGACCAAAGATCGTGGCGTGGCTTGCTTCAGAATATCAGCTGTTTCGCTCAGCTCGACCATGAATGTGCTTTCGCCGCGCATCATGTTGTCAAAGGCACCCATGCGTGTGAAGACGGCATCCAGCATGCCGAGGCGGACGGAGGCGGCGGGCACGTAGGACCCGATTTGAGACATTATTGCGATCAGGGCAATGGAGCGGACGTAGCTTGACTTGCCGCCCATGTTGGGACCGGTGATTAGAAGGGCGCGAGTGCCAGGACTAGACAGCTCAATGTCATTTGGGACATAGGCGTCGGTGAGGAGTTGCTCGACCATTGGGTGCCGGCCGCCGACGACGGAGATGCTGGCTTCGTCGGTGAAGGTTGGTTTGCAGTAGTCGGGTCGACGCGCGACCTCGGAGAGGGAGACAAGGCAGTCCAGAGTAGATAGTGCTTGGATGCTATCGCGGAAGGATTGGTATTGTGCAGAGATGTCGCGTAGCAGAGCGGTAAATGCATCATCGCAAGCAGCTGCAAGTGCTTCTTTGTGTTGATCGCGCTCTCGTGTAAAGCGTATAACTTCAGGAGTGTGATATCGTGATACCTTTTTCGTTCCTGAGATTTTGATCCATGACGCTGGCACACTCTTGTAGGTATTGTCGACTTCGATCAGAAACTCTATACCTGCCACCGTAACGTACTCGACACTCCTTTTCTTGAGCTTGTCAGCAGCGTCTTTGCGATGGGCGTTGAGGTCGTGCTCAACACTGGCAATACCAAGCTTGTGCTCGGTGATGAGGTCCGTCTCGTGATCATCACGGAAGAAGGCATACTTATCGTCCTCTTTGGCAGCATGGATGTTGATCTTTTCGAGGATAGTGTTGACGTATTCCAGAATCCCTGGAAGAGACTGAATAGCGTTGTTGATAAGTTCAGACTTGAAGCTTGCAGCTGACGTGGGGGCATGAGCATACTCCGTAGCGACCTTCTGCAGAGCCTGTAGAAAAGCAAGAAGTTCTGGACGAGTACACTTCTCATAGTAGATGCGGATCAAACTCTTTTCCAAGTCGATCCTAATTTTCGCGAGAATGTACTTCAGCTTGTCAACATGTATCGTCCTTTCGCCATCTTTCAGCTCATCCACAGCATCGATCCTCTCCTCTAGCCTTGTTTTGTCCAACAGCGGTCGTCCAACCCATTTCCGTAGCAGTCTTTGGCCGAACCTCGTCTGTGTCTGGTCAAGAATCGAGAACAAGCTACCCTTTTCTGAATTGTCTGTCTGGTTTCTATACACCTCCAGACTATTCAAAGTGTTACCGTTAAGCAACATATGTGACCTGGCACTGAAGGAAGAAAAGTTCTTTGTCAGGTCAAAGACGTGTTCCAGCCCATACTCCTGAAGGTGATTGATCATGGAGGACAGACAGACTGTTACTAGGTCGGAAAGCTTGTGAACTTTGTCGAGTACTGCTGTTGTATTTGTCACGGTCTCATCTTTGCCATTATTTATCTTTCCTGCGTAAAAGTTCGAGACGTGGTTGTATGACATGGCGACGGCTGTCTTTTCTCTTTGAACACGTTCCTCCCGAACCTGATCGCCAAAGACGTTGGTCTTGCTGCCGGCGAGATGGTGCACAAGCTTCTCTGTTGCTGGTGAGAGATCGCCCACAATCAAGAACTCGCACGGTGCGATGTGTAACAGTCTCGTCTCAATCTCACTTCGCATGAACCCATCCTCGAAGTCGTCGTAGATGATATCCCCTGTTGCAGGCTGTACAGCCACAATGCCCACATGTACTCTCTCATCAGCGCCCGAGCCTCCGGCCTTGTTCTCTGTCAGACAAAGCAGATAGCCTGCAGCAGGTGCTCCTCCAGTGACACCACCCACGGGCACATCAAGTCCATCAGCATCGTCAATGTACGTGCCCTTGGTGTATAGATTTGTGAGCTTGCGGATGAAGGGTGTATTTCTGTTATCTCCTACAGCCTTCAGTGCTGCTGTCTCTATCTGTCTCACCACGCCGACCTTGTGCCCAGCAGCGACCAGCCTCCTGACATGCACATGCAGCCGATGTACAGGTATACTCGCACCAGCGAAGCGATCAATGTGTGCTTCACTAGGGTGTTCATCATATCGAAACTTCCCTGGTATGCATACTATACCCAGCTCTTTTGCCGCCGCTCGTGCATCTTCACCGAAGAATCTAAACTTATAGCCAACCTCAAACACCAGCAAAGTATTCATATGTTTTCGTTTGATCTCGAGGAACTGCTTCTCCATAGGGGTGAGTTTCGTTGCACCTTTCTTCGTAGGAGCACCTTTCTTGCCCTTGGTAGGCTTTGGTTCTGGTTCAGGTTCTTCTTCCTCTGCTTCTCCATCTTCCGCATCTGCACCATCTCCGCCTGTTGTGTCGTCTAGGATGTGATTCTTCCGCCTGATCTCTGCAAGGCTGTCTGGCCGACCAAGCTTCTTGACGAAACGCTGGTGAAGGCTAGCCTTTCGAGCTTTCTCGGCTTCATCGTCCTCCTCTTCCGGCACTTGGGCATCGTCTGCAGCTCGAGACGAGAACAGGTATTTCGAGGTGCGTACGCTGATTTTGCCGGACGCCTGGCGTCGAAGGGCTGTAGGTTGTGCATTGACTAGTGGGTCTTTCGGACTTCCGTTCGCCGTGGGAGGATCTGATGCTAGTCGGGGTCGTTTCGCTGGTGGCTCGTTATTTGAGTCTGTAGGGTTCTCATTTTCGTCGACGACGGCTCTTTTCGCTCTGCCGACGTCCCGTCGGCCTGTCCGAACATCGTCATCATCAGATTGCAGAAATAGTGTATCGTCGTCGGGGAAGTCTATACTCGAGGGTGGCGGCGAAAGAACGGGCTGGGGACGTGCAGGTATAGGTGTTTTTGATGCCGGTTTCGCTGCGAAAAAGCTCGAGATCGAGGATTGCTGCTTTTGTGAGGACTGCTGCCTCGAGGGCGGTGAGCTCTTCACAGGCATAATCGAGGAAAGCTGGACATTCTTGAAGTGTCACGTCATATCGGGCACACGCGACGGTTCGCGTTTGGGGTCGAATTGGTCTAACCACATGTGGACTACGACAGGATCCTCCGAAAAGACGGCACAGAATGTCTATATTCAGCTGATTGTGATGTGTGTGACTATATCAACAGCGTGCCCTGTGTGATCGTGACAGTAAGAGACGCCCAGCTACTGTCGTGAGTTACCTTGCATGATTGTTCGTCTCTGCGTGCAACTCCATCTTATCCTGTGCTCCTGCTATCCATTCTGTGAAACAACAACGCAAGGACGCGAGAGCTCCATATCCGCTTTAACATCACTCTCAAAGATACCCATCGACCTCAACGCTGAGATAAACAATTTTGACCACTTTCATACGATTAGCTCGATTTATCACCGTCATGGGACAGTGACACCAGCTCTTCACCATTGCAAGAATCGGCCAAAGGTATCGTTGTCTTGCAGCCGTACATAATCAGAGCTTGCAGGAGCGTGAGGCTGTGGCCGCTTGCTTTCGCATACTTCAGAGTTTCCAGGTCCACGCGAATCGACAGGGCATATACCATGAGCTCGCAGACGCAGCTACTAAAGCCGATGCCTTCTGGAGCGAAGCTGAAGCTTCGTACAAGAGTCATTACAATAGTCCATCTGTTCCGTTTCCATTCATCATGACATGCCTAGTCATTGCGGCATCGTTCGTAGTTGAGCCGTCACACAACTATTCACGGATCTCGCCGGAGCCATTTGGTATGCCATATGATGGCGGCGATAACAACGATGGTATCACGGTCATCGATGTCACGCAACTTGAGAGCCTTCGATACTGCTTCGTATTCTTAAACCAATCCGAGCTGGGCAGCAGGCGAGATACGCCACTCTCTGAAAGGCAGTATCTGGCAGAGTATGAACGAATTCCTGGGAGAAATGATCCTGGGAGAAATGATCCTGGGAGAAATGATCCTGGGAGATTGGCGGCCTTCGGAGTACTTCATATGGATTGTCTGAAGTCTGCATGGCCCAGAGGATATTGGGCAGACCATGGGTATGTACAGAAACGGTGTCCTCGACCGCTCCGTCTGTAAATCAGGCAGTGCTGTGGTAGATCATAGGTCTGGACAGAAGCCACGCAGCACCTTGTTAAGAGGTTCCGTTGACTTGTATTCTATGAGAATGGCTGATTGCCTTGATTTTAGAACTTAGGTCTAATCATTTGACATGGATAGATCCGGGGAGACTCCAACCATATAACACCAACCTCAGCCAGCAGATCCATCTCCGAAGGACGACGGGACCTACACAACATCCGCCTACTCTGCTGCATTCTCCCACTTCGATCTGGCCATCGACCGAGCTGTTTCTGTGCTCACGGCGCCCTCTCTGCCTTCTAGGCCAAAACCGCCACATCTTCCAATCACTCAAATTGTCATCGGTGGCCAGATCCTGTGGGACTCTGAGCGGCGGCCCAGACGCTGGACCTCCGAGAACGCTTCTGGGTTTGAAAGAATCCTTGCCGTCCACCCTGTCGCAGACGCTTCACTCACCAGTACCACACTTCTGACATTTCTCCAACAATTTCTAGTCTTCATGTCTGACATGGACTTCTACCACAACTTCTCAGCAGATTCTACTTCTGCAACCTGTTTCGCAAAGTGCATCGCCACCGCGCCTCAGAGCCTAGCCGCTTCGCTGGAGCGGGCTCCAGCAAGTGGCGTAGCAATCCAGCCGCTACCACCACATCTGTATAGTGTGGGTAAGGCTTTCTCTCATAACAATGCGCGGAAGATGCCATTGGACACGATCAGATATGGCGAGTGGACACTCGTTATCCTCAATGATCTCTCGATCACTGACTCTGATGGGTCGAGAGGGCATAAAGAACGACAAGCATCATCGCTTTCATACTGCTTCTTCACCGCCACGCATCCAGTTGTGCATCCATACATGTCCATTCCTGTTGAGCATGCCATCGTGCCGGCACAGTTCGAATATCATACCTTCGCATCGTTCCTGCAGACGATCGGCGTTCCGGCAATGGAGAGTTGGAGCTTAGTCAATTTCTGGGGTGATCATTTGTGCTCAAGGATGAAGGCAGCTCCAACCAGCAGAACTATAATTGCGTCGCTGGACGTCTGCGACATCTTTGGAGTATTGAGCGACCCTAAGAATTATGATCCTCTGCTATGGAGGAGGATGATGAGGAATCAGGATCCAGCGCGAACATGATTGTCGACGAACCTTGATCCGAAGACGACTAGCTCATGATTTATTACACCAATTTTGGAGTTACCGCTTTCGTGTACACAGGATGAAGGTCTTCAACGCCATTGTCCCCTGTCGCCCCCACCAGTGCGTGTCTTTGCTGGCTTGCTATAACCTTCTTACCCACTATCCTGGACGACGTTAGCGCAGATAACTGTTGCGTAGTGAGCAATCCGTAGAAACTTCCGCTCCGCGACACAACCATGGACTCTCCCGCTGTCTAGCGAAGAGAGTTGCAGGATACACTCTATACACGCACATTCGTCGTTGAGTTGGTACTTGAGTGGCGTGACACCAGTATCCCGAAATGGATGGACCGTGCCATGAAGAGTGCCAAGAAGGCAAACTCCAAGATGGTACAAGCCCTGCGTATAGGCGAAGAGAATATCAAAGTGCTTATAAGCTGTATAGAGATTTACATAAAAGTCACATTAGGTCTACGTTGAGATGCATCTTCGTGCCCTTACAGAGTGGCACGGACGTGTAGGCGGCGGCAGAGAGTCAAGGAGGAAGACAAGAAACCATATTTCGCATGACCTATGGCCGCATCGCAATTCCCTTACCGCCCATAATCACAACTCGGCACCACAATCGGGCCATACTTGACTGTCGCCCCATTACCACCCAGCGGCGACACCCCCGGCTCCGTCTGCACCATGAAGTCAAAAGCCAGACTAATGCGTCCTCCGCCCTCAAGCACCGCCCCAACACTACTCATGCCTGCCGCCCGACTCGGCGTCAACGTGGTCTGACTACTCCCACCCCACGAATGCCTGTCACTACTACCACTGGCACTACCCCCACCATAACTCTGCGCAGCAGCCACACTCGCCACCGGTCCCGGCGGCCACCTCGGCGTCCCAGCCTGACTCCCGCCGCCACTTCCGTGCTGGCTCTCCGCTTGCTCACTAAACGCGCCACGTACATACACCGGGTCGAAAGCGACGCAAGCGAGCCAGCCGCGGCGGCCAAGCAGGCGTTTCGTCTCTCCTCCGTCGCGGGGCCGG
>Ga0058702_10000941_pt1 | contig 11380 bp, 12 predicted proteins | sample AgamicOrSfe_FD_83781 | JGI IMG/M metagenome (GOLD analysis project Ga0058702, IMG submission 83781) | Agave microbial communities from Guanajuato, Mexico - Or.Sf.e | ecosystem: Host-associated > Plants > Phyllosphere > Phylloplane/Leaf | place: Guanajuato, Mexico | collected 2012-05-30
GAGTGGGACTGGGTATAGGGTTCTTGTATTTGAATGGAGGAGCGAGCGGGGCGTGTGTTGTGGGTGTCTGCGGATATGGAAGGTCTTGAAATGTCTATCGGTGGTGCTGGTGGTGTTGGCATGTCTGAGGTTTGTGGTTGGATTTGGTATTCAGGTGGTGGCAGATGTGCCGGCTCTGGAGGCTCTTGCATGGTGGACGACAGTAAGCCAGTCTTGAATAGTGATGGTGTGTTCTGATCTTGATATGGTCGAGTATTGGTTTGGTGATGGTGTAATGAAGTGCTCAGCACTACCAAAGGAGGATGAGACGAGATAGACATTTGGACATGGCATCGTTCCACAAAAACACAACAAGACGTCACTCGGTCTCGGCATTGATCTCCGACGACGAGAAATCGCGACACCTGAGGCAGGGCAAAGACCTCGTCATCTTACCATTCATGCCACCTTCGCCACGTATATTATAGCGAGAACACACTGATGCCCTAGAACTCACTTCACTCACCGCAACGATGCGCTTCGGCCTGGCTTCGACGATCATCGTCTCCTCAACTCTCTCCAACTTCGCCTCCGCATTTCCCGCCACCCAGATTCCACTCGTCAGCGATGCTCACACAGGCACATCCATCACTCCTCAGCTCTTCGCCGAGCTCGAGGAGCTGGCGCGCATCGTCGATATATCCTACTGCGTCGGCATGACCGGCATTCACAAACCATTCACATGTCTCAGCCGATGCGACGACTTTCCATCCTTTGAGCTCATAACATCCTGGAATACTGGGCCACTCATGTCTGACTCTTGCGGGTATATCACATATGATCACAATCCGAGGATCCCACGCATCATTCTTGCGTTTCGAGGGACGTACTCGATTGCTAACACTATTGTTGATCTGTCGACTGTGCCGCAATCATACGTGCCGTATCTAGGCGACAACGAGACTGTGACTACGACCACAGAGCCAAGCTGTGAGAACTGCACAGTGCACTCGGGCTTCTTGACCTCATGGCATCATACTAGAGAGGCTATTGTCCCACAACTGAACGAAGCACTGCTACAACATCCCGATTATCAAGTCACCCTAGTTGGACATTCACTAGGTGGCGCTGTAGCACTTCTCGCCGGACTTGAATTCCAAGCTCGAGGATGGAACCCTCAGATCACAACCTTTGGCGAGCCGAAAGTCGGAAACCAGGCTTTTGTAGCGCACATCGATGCCGAATTCGTCAGTAGTAAAGAGAAGAGCATGTATAGAAGAGTCACGCACGCCGACGATCCTGTGGTGCTTCTTCCTCCTACCGAATGGGGCTATCGTCCGCACGCCGGCGAGCTATATATCACGAAGCCTGCGTTACCACCTGCCTTCATCGATATACAAGAATGTACTGGAGATAGCGACAAGCAGTGCAGCGCTGGCTCGGACAAATCTTTGGTTGACGACGAGGTACTGGCAGTAGCTGACGATGAGAGCAGGACGGAAGGCTTCATTCCCGCACGGTACAAGCTTTGGCAGCTCTTCTTTTCACATCGCGATTACTTTTGGCGGCTGGGGGTGTGTATGAAGGGAGGGGATTCGTGGGATTGGAAGGGGAGATACGAAACTCGGGAGCCTGATGGCGAGGTGTGATGTGATGATGTGTCTTCTTATTGCCTTCTCTTCTACACGTAGCTATGTAACCTACAACTGTATATGCTTTCGCTTGTCGACGCTGAGGCAATTGCAGAGCGAGTCCGACGCTGACAAGCCTCTCCACTTCTAATTACCTTAGCTAATCTAGACGATTTTTCTTATCTCCTCGTCTTGCCTATATAGCACTTCTCACGCCCGTCCACTTATCTGCCCCTGCAAAGGTCATGTAACTCTCTAATACCCACGAATCCATCGACCTGCACTTCCTCTTCCTCTTCCTAGTGTTTCCCAGGCAAAATGCTGCAAATTGCCTCTATAGAAATGCCTCTGAGAGCACGCAAGCCTGGCAGCGGTTGGCATTAGGTTATGAGAACGGAATCAGGCAAATCTCCGCTTTTCCAAGAGCTTGGGTGCTCTTGGCCTTGACGATGCGATCGAGAGCAGAGAGAAGTGAGCTGTGTCCGACTCTCGCTGATCTTGTACTCTCTATCTGATCCTGATTCCGAGTCCATCTCACGATTGCCCTCTCCCGCGCCCCTCTGCTTCCCTCGATCGCATTACAAGCCCTTCGTCGCGACTGCCCCAGAGTTCCTCTCCACCGGACAATAGAAGCGCAAGCATTACTATTCTAAGGAGAGATCGGACTTGGCCTCTACGCACACCAACCTCGTAGTCGACGGCGCATACTCGGCGGGAGAGGAAGATCAGCCAACATGGCAGCACAAACACCCCTCGCAAAGGACGACTCCAAGGCTTCCTCATCCAACGGCACAAGCACAAGCACCGCCAGCAAAATATCAAATCTATTCAGCATGAAGAAAACTCCCATCGTGTCAACCGGCCGCGGCGGCGCAGGTACGTTCACTGTCCCTCCTTCCCTCGCTTCCGCTTCTCCTGCGAAAGCGCATCGCATCACATCGCATCGCATCGCACCACTTCCACACCACCCATCGCGGGCGACTTCATCTTCCCATCTTCAGGCCACACACTAACCATGTTTCGCATCTCTCCCCAGGCAACATCGGCGCCGACACATCCACCCCTACCACCAGCACCTCCCTCGCAACCCCGACCATAAAATCCTCCACCTACACCACCGGCCGCGGCGGCCAAGGCAACATGGCGCCCAACGACCCCTCCGTCCCCGCGCACGCCGAAATGGCACGTGTCGCCCAAGACGTCGGCGCGCCCGCAAGCCGCGAAGTCCAGGATCAGGGCCACGCCTACCTCCATCACGGGCGCGGCGGCGGCGGTAATCTGGTCAAGGTGGAAGGAGCGAATGGCAGTGAGAATGGGGGAGCAGGGGGAATTGCGATGGCGAGGGTCATTGAGGGGGAGAATGGCGATTGGGAGGAGGAAGGGACGGGGGCGCCTGTCGAGCCTGCTGGTGCTGGTGCTGGCGCTTCTGCAGCACGTAGAGGGAGTATGGACAAGTCTCGGGAAGCTTCCGCCGCAGGTCGATCTCAGTCCGAAAAGCCACGACAGGCGAGCGCGAGGAACCTTGGGCCTGGGGCTGGCTATAGGGCGGGCAGCGAGGAGAAACTGAAGGTCAGCTCGAAGGCGCCGGGCGCGCAGGAGGTCGTGACGGGGACGGTGCAGACGAGGGGGAGGAGCGTTGCTGAGGGAGCTGATGTTGAGGGAGTGGGAGAGAAAGGGAGGAGTGGAAGCAAGGGCATTATTGGGGCGGGGAAGGGTATGTTGAATAGGTTGGGGAGTTCGAGTGGAAAGAAGAATTAGAGAGGGTGGTTGGAAGTATTTGCATTTGGATTGTAGGCGAGGACGTAATCTCTGGCGGGACGTGTTGGTTGCGATGGAATGATGATATTCGATAACTTGGAAATGGTGCATGAGTGAGTATTGACTTTGGGCTGAGACGTGGTTGAAACAAGGAGACACCACGCACAACGACTGTCGGACGTCCTAATCCTTACAACATTTACCTATCTGCTGCAGCTCGAAGCATGGCTCTGACAGCTTGACCTATACCTCACTGCCATCTCACGTCCTCGTATGTTATCGTGCAACTATTCTAAATATCGCTCCCCCTTATGGCAATCCACTATGACGACCAAGCTTTGACCTTGGCCATGTTCCTCCAGGAAGAGTAAGGTATTGTCGTACTTGTTGCTTGATTCTACATCAAACGTCTCACATACACTTCGGCATGACGCATGAACTATTTCCTTCATCTCTGCTGACATCAGACCCGGTCCCAAATCCTCCTGGAGAGTGCCGTTCTCGTGTCGTCACTGTCGACGAAAACGAACCATAGCTTTCGCACACTAGACCACGGCTCTGCTGAACTGCTTCAAACGAAGCAGACTTGACCCTAAATGTAGATTATCGAATCCCATCAGTACGGCCACCCACGAAAAGCAGGCTTAATCTCCTTCCAAGACTTCCCGGGAAACCATCTCGCAATGTCCTGTTTCCGATTCTCCAAGACCACCGTCACGGGGTCGGCGATATCGACATTGCGCCCACGCCGGACCACCACCATTGTACTTCTGTAAAGCGCCCGCCGCCACACGAGCTCCGTGTCCTCGGGAGTTGACTTCAACTCTTCCAGTTTCCACGAATCCCACATCCGCGCAGTTTCCACATCGAGAGACACATACGCGCCTCCAGCCTCCTTTCGCTGGAGGATATCAACAGACCCGTCCACATCACCACGTGCGTCGAGTACTGCTCGCCAATACGATGGCTGTGCGTTCCGGCTCGACTTGGCGCTCACCCTCATGCCTAAGCCCAGGCAATACTGGTTACAGATGACGCGAAGTTCTTTCCAGCCGATGCCTGACTTCACCAGATCATCGATGAGATGGTACATTTCGTAAGCTTTTGGCAGATGTCCCAGGCCCCGCTCCCATATGACCAGCAAGTCGAGCCTCAAATGGCGGAGGAACTTCAAGCAGGCGTTGATGTTGAAGTGGATGCAGCCATCGATAGTCAGCAGTGGCAACTTTTCGGCATCGATCTCTAGCGTGCGAATGCGCAGCAGCTTGTGTTGTGGTAGTGGCCATAGGACGCCCAAAAGTGTCATTGGGTCCGCAAAGCGAAACGCCACGTGGCGAGTCCAAGACGACTGTATTTCGAGGTAGATACCGTGACATGCGCGCAACAATGGTGGCAACTCGCTTTGTGTCCCTTCCACCATTTCCGCCCATGCAACCGACGACCACGTATTGGAGTATGGCCTTCTGTATACCAAACTCAAATCACCGAAGACTTCTCGATAGATCTGGATCCGGATCTCCGGTGGCAGCGTGCAGAACTTGCTTTGAGATTGGTCGTGCGCTGCACGCGGGCCCGTGCGGACATTGCTCTTCTTACCGCGAGTACCGGTATGATGCGTACCGTTCAATTGGCATCTCCTATTGCGTCGGTCGAGTGCCACATGGGAGATCCTCATCGTATCTGCCAACACCAGGAGATAGAAACAGGCTCCAGTCGGAGGGATGTATTTGAACTCGTGGGATTGCTAGAGATAGGACAGGGAGAGACTAGTTCAGCAGCAGGAAGAGGCCAGACACGAGCTGAGGTGGATGTCAGACAAGTGCAGTGACACTGGTGGATATGAACTGGAAAGTGGTCAAAGTCCGAACTAAAAGCTGATGGAGTAAGCTATAATTACTGTGTGCTATTCAAAGAATAGAAGCCGGAGGATTTAGAAAATAGGTATGCCGGATCAAAGCAATGAGATGAAAAGTTTGTAGTATGCCAAAGCTAATCTTGTCTTACTGGGACCGGAACCCAACACCAAATTTGACTGGTATGGGATTGTTCATGCTTTACCACAGCTCCACATTCTGTTCAGACTTCTATCCCTGTACTGTGGTCGACTGCAGATCGCTTGCTTTGCCTTCGTTTCAGATTACTCTGCTTCGACAGCAGCTGTGACATCAGGAAGTGGCCAATATCTTCGTCCTGCCAATACGCAAGATGCGACGCTATGCCGGCTAAGAATGTGATGTCAAATGCACCCCTGGTGGTTTCAGTCAGTGCATGAATCTCGTGAAGGTACATAGCACACAACATACTCTTGGATACTGTAATCCACTCGACCATTACTGTTGAGTGCCCGCACCTTCGCTTCCTCGCGTCTCATCGTGCGTGCTTTCTCCTCAACTTGTGGATCCTCTGTGGACGACTCGCTCTTCTGGCGTTTGCGAAAACCAAGATACAGTGTGTCGAGCTCCGACTCGATCAATGTCGGAGGGTGCTGACCATCTGCTAATGCGGCAGCAGTATCCTCGGTCAGCTTACGCTTCATGCCCTCTGTCTTTGGATCAGGTTGAGAATCATCAGATCCGGCAACGCCTAGGCCTGCGCCCGAAGACGGTCGAGGACCTTGGCTTCCAGGTTGCTGCGCAGGCTCGCCAAGGCGAAGTGCATTTTCAGCACTAAGTCCCAATGACCTATGAATGAATCTATCCGTCAAGCCAGAGCTCATGCTGGACCACAATCCCGAAACACTTTGTCCTAGCCGGTTGGGTATTGCGCTCAAGCCTGCTCCGGGTGCCGCACTCAACCATGACTTTTTCACATATGGTAGGTTCTGTGGCTTCATCGAGGTCATGGCACTGCTGATGAGCGGCTCAATTCGGTACGCGATGGGATCGGAAGGGTGGAATATATTGTATAATGATTGTACTTTGGGTGCCGAGACTAAGAAATCCAGGTGAGCGGACGGAGTCGATGTAAAGGCCGAACGACTACTTTCTTCCTCGAGACTCTCCGGAGCCAGTGAGAGCGTGTTGATGCCTCGACGAGCTGCAATTGTCTTCCCGGTCAACATGGAGAAGAGACCTGCGTGCTTATTAGCGATGGAACAATATGAAGAGTCTAACAGACTCTGATGCGTACAGTACATACCGATGGGAGAGCCGAGACAGAACATGTTCTCCACGTCGAAATCCAGCTTAATACCCCTTAGTGACGGCGGCTGATGTAAAGCCTCGAATCTGCTCGTCTGTTGCTGCTCTTTGTCTTGGTCGCATAATATGTCGAACATTATCGCACTGCCGAGCGAATGTCCGATCATACTGACCTTTCCCTCGAAATATGGATTTCTCCGAATGAAGAGTTGGTGAATGCGGTTTGCCTCCTCGGCCACGATCCTGGCAATATGCTCTTTGTAAGCTGGGGTCTGGTAGAGCAAGATGTCCAACGCCAGGTCTGCGACAATGTTCCTCAATGCAGGCACCCCTTCTACAGTTATATCTTGCAGGCTCGGGTATTTGTCGTCTTCTTCTGCTGAAGCATCACCCAGATCGTACTCCTTCCTGTTGTGCTTCAAGCTATGCTTAGGGAAATCTAGCAAATGCCGCCAGCAAACTGGCAGTACCTGTATACGACAATTCTGTGGCAGCTTATCAACTTCGTCGTTGAGGGCCTGTAGGTCCTGACTGGCGCCATAGACAGCCTTGAGTGTTTTCCTGAGTCCATTGACGTCGTGAATGAAATTGAAAGTTTCAAAGCGCGCTGAGAGTTTAGCTCCAATGCCATGTGTAACCAGAACGAGATGTTCTATCTCACGATCTTGAGGGTCATTCGGAGCATCTCGATAGTCGTCGCGGATCTCATCCTCTTCTCGTTGCCGCTCCGCCTCCTCCTCCTTGACGGGATCCGATATTGTGCTTGTGACCAAGTTTGACATCTGTCTCTCGAGTGCTTTTAGTCTTGTCTCTTGCTCAGAAGCTCGTTCTTCACCACTTGTTGGCTCCTCATTGTTGCCAGAAGCCGGTGTGACTGGCATTGAATGGCGTTTTGGAGGGTCAGCTGCACCTAGAACCGGGCTCGTCGGTCTACTCTGGGAAGTCTTGCCATCCTTTGTCCCTTGTTTCTTCGAGCTATCAATGTAGCCACGCACCACCTTAGTACCCGCGCCCCCTGAAAACCTCGAGAACATGGTGCTGCTCATTCTGGAGATGAAGTCGTCCGAGAGAATCCACGCAGTAGTGGGACCTTGATACGTGACAAAAGAGTTCGAGTGTGGTCCGAAAAGCCGATGTGCTGAAGGTGAACTTGAGGTTAGTGGGCTACTCGGTGGCTTCTGCTCTACTCTGGCTATAGATTCGTCCAGTATAGCATCTGTGGCATCCACAGACCGACTAGATGTGTGAGATTTGGGAGCTGGAGTCATCGACCTAGGCCCACTCTCTGCACCTGGTCGCCCCTGAGATTTGGATCTCTGCAGCTGATCCGCACTACGCCACGGCGCTGCCTTAAGATAACCCTCTTCAAGCTGTGTAGCCAGATTCTCGTCACATGGTCGCATCGTACCTTCAGCATAGAACCATGTTCCGCGACGACATTCATAGATAGGTCCGAGCCAGTAAGCAGGCCCAAGCTCTCGCCTTTCAACGTCCACATCAAAGAGGTAATCTTCATTGACTGGCACTCTCGTCGACGCTTCGTCGTCCTTGTTAACCGCACCGATACTTCTGTTTGGTATATCGTCTGAGCGTTGCTTCCCATATTCTCGAGCGTCACCAGTGATATCAATAGGCTCATGTAGGATTTTGCCCGAAGTATCCTCCTCTTCCGTCGGTAAACTCTGAAAAGCAGCCTCTATTGCTTGGGAGTCCTTTTCGGAAAAGGTATTCCACTTCTTCGGCACAGGTGGTGGCTTGTCGGCGTCCTTGCCACTTGTGAAGACATAGTCGGGTTTCCGTTTCGCCACGTCTACTGCATGGAACCACTGCACATCCAATTTCGGGCAGTCTCGAGGATAGTACTTCAAGCTCAGCGGTTTTCGCTTGCTTAGCTTGTGGTCCCCTCCTCTTTGTGACCTTGGTTGATCAAAGGCCTTCGGCTCCTTCTCTTCCTTAAGTGGCTTCTCCACTGGTCTTGGTGAGGCGCTGCGTGAACCCCAGGGAGAGTATAGACTGATGGCTTCGAGGTAGGTTTTGGTCTTCTCTTCTGGCTTCTTTTCTTCTGGCTTCAGCGAGGTCATTCTGCCGAACGAGCGGCGACTGCCGTCGTTGGCTCGAGAATAGATTGACCACTTGTTAAAGCTCCGGGATCTGAACTGGAGACGCGGATCTCTTTTACCCTGATTTCCGAGTTGTGATATTAGACAGTTCGAGCGGGCCAATGTGATCGTCCTTTAATGTGTTCGAGGGAATTTCGGAGGCGATGACTAGGCTATAGAAACGGAGACAAAGGTCCACGGTTGGTAGTAATTGTGCTGTGCTATGCTGAGACGAGATCAGAAATATAAACAGGTCTGACAACACATGCGCTGTTCCTGCCGATCCGCACGTCTGACGTCGAGTTGAGGAGATCCGGCCGTGGCCAATGAGATCGATTGACTGCTTGGAAGTAGCACACAAGCTGAATTCAGCACTCTTCACTCACAATACAACTATGGCAAACACTCAATCTTCTGACACTTTACAGCACGTCCGAACCCACGTTGCCCACGGTGTGACCAATTCTCCACTCTACGCACACCTTCTCCCCGATGTCATCGTCGTGTCTGCCACACCTCAGCAGGTTGTCTGCCGCCTGAAACTCGAGCCAAAGCATGTCAACAGCAAGGGCGGGCTACACGGCGCTGTTTCCGCCTGTATCGTAGACTTCATCGGAGGTGTGGCCATCGCTGCGTATGACCAGCGATCGAACACTGGAGTCTCTACCGACATACACGTCACGTATTTGAGCTCTGCGAAAGTAGGCGATGACATTGAGATTGAGGGAAGTGCGTCGAAGGTGGGTGGTTCTCTGGCCTCTACGGAGTGTGTGATCAGGAAGGTGGTCGAGGAAAAGAGTCGAGAGGAGTGGCCTATTGTCGCCAAGGGCTCGCATACAAAGTTTGTCAGGGTGAAGAGTTGAGGAAGAGAAGGGAATTACAGCTCAACATGGTCAAAGCAGTATGTCTGTTGGTGTATGCCGCCACCTCTTTACGTCTGGCATGACACATCTCTATGTTTGCCTCGGACTCACTCTTGTGGCGAAGAAGGAATGTCTCCTACTTCTTTATAGCTGAAGATGCGGCATCGAGCTCATACTTTGAGATGCAGCGCTAGTAGGGGGCGATATACATATACATATACATACATAGACAGCTCATTCAGAACAACGTTTCGTCATGCAATATTTGTGTTTGCTAAGGTCAATGAAGAGGAGAGACTGCAAGCCTTCCATGCCCTGAAATACCCAATGCTGCCATGTAGTTATAGACCCAGTCCTCATGCGCACCCAATGCTCGCGTCACTCCTATTCATAGAAGCGCCCGAGAACGCCAAACCTCTCACAGCTCCCGAAAATCCATGGGCCTTGCTTTCCGGCCTTTATTCTGCGATCGATGGGGATTCAGTGGTTGCCGCATGTACGGCGAGTCACCTTGTGCCTGCTGCTGATTTCCAAAGCTACCAAACTGTCCTCGACCCATTTGTCCTTGCCCGTGGCCCTGCTGCCAGGCCATATTTCCAGCGCCTCGTCCTCCGTATCCCATACCATTGTTATTGTTGAACTGCTGTGGCATGCCCATGTTGGGCATCCCGTTCATACCCATGGGCCCCATTCCACCCATTCCCATGAACTGCTGCATCATCATTGGGTTCATCATCATTTGTGGTGGCATGCCCATCATGCCCGGCATATTCATGTTCATGCCCATGCCCATGCCCATTGGTGGGAAGCCGTTCATGCCATTCATCGGGTTCATCCCACTAGTGCCTGCTAAGGCATTCATCTGCTCAATGAATGCTTGATCAGGCAGCTGAGTAGCATTGACCTGAGGTGTAGCGGTATTATTCGAGTTGGTTCGCTGCATAGCTGCAGGGCCTTTTGGTATACGGTCAGTGACGAGTTCTTCTTCTGCCGGCCGCTTCTTCGTGGGTTCAGATGATTGGGATTTGGGCGTTGATACATTGTCGTCTACTGTTGGTTTTGGCGAGGGAGATTTAGGCTTCCGGTCCTCCGATGCTGTTGGTGTAGAACTCTTGGACTTTGTGGTACCAGTCTTTTGCAACTGCTGCTCCAGCTCATACGCTTTGATTTTGGCAATAGTCTCGTCATCAGCTGCGAGGTTATCAAGCAAGACGCCTTCGGTAGAGCATCCAGGACAGACAAGGTCACTGTTAATGAGAGCATTTTCAATACACTCATGACAATATGTCACGCCACAGCAAGGCGTTTTCACCGGGTCAACAAACAGTCGTTTGTCGATTGAGCATTCGAGACCGCGATCCTGCAGTTCTTTGCTACCTGTAGCGACTGCATTTTCGTTCTTGGCCGCCGATGCCTGCGCTTTGGCTTGATAGTTTGCCCAGGATGCATTATCTGGAATAGCTGCGACTGCATTACCCTCGGAATCCACCCATCGACTAGTTGGCTGTTTCGCTTCATCTGTAAAGCCATCGTTCTCGATCTCTGCCGGCTTCTCGATCTGCTGCAGGAAGGACCTCGGAATACCCACCGTTCTTACTACACGAGGCTTCCCGTCGAACTTCGGATCATTGTTGGTAGGACAGTTGCGGATGTGATGGCCTGGAACACGTCAGCCTCTGGTGTGATTGGGCCGAACAGGGAACTTCCTTACCTTTCACACCACAACGATAACAGACGTATTCTGATGGCAATGGCTGATCAGGGTCTGGCCCTGGTTTCTTTGCTGCCACTCCTCCTGGTCGATAGATTGCTTGCTGCCTACACGAAAGATTAGCTATTGTGGTTAAAAGCTCTACGCAATCTCACATACCCTGCCATATGCTGTTTCTGTTCTTCCCATTGGTCTGCGC
>Ga0058702_10000942_pt1 | contig 11380 bp, 8 predicted proteins | sample AgamicOrSfe_FD_83781 | JGI IMG/M metagenome (GOLD analysis project Ga0058702, IMG submission 83781) | Agave microbial communities from Guanajuato, Mexico - Or.Sf.e | ecosystem: Host-associated > Plants > Phyllosphere > Phylloplane/Leaf | place: Guanajuato, Mexico | collected 2012-05-30
CTGCATTCCCATGCCACCGCCAGTCGCACCCGCACCAGGCTCGTCGAAATAACTATAACCCACTACCCTCGTCGGCATAATCGCTTGCAATTGTAGCATCTCGGGTGGCGCGGTGTGGTGTTGGTGTTTAAACACCACCGGCACCATGCCACCGTGCGAATTTGGCGGAGCGCGACAGACGATGGTCGTGTCGCCCCAGAATGTCGTGTTGGTGGCCATCTTGTCCCCGAACATGACGTCCAGTCCCTGGAAGAAGCCGGAGCCGAGGACGGTGACTTCATCGCCACCCGTGCGGGGCCCGCCGGGAGGGATGAGACGCTGGATCGTGGGCGGTCGTTGGAGGTTAAGACCTTGAGGTAGATTTGAAAGGGCGAATGCGGCTTGTTGAGGGATCGCACCGGAGGCTGCGGCGGCCGCGGGAGTGAAGGAGTTTTGGCGGGAGAGGCGTGGTGATGGCGCGCGACTTGCGTGTTGTGATGTTGGCGCGGACCAGAATTCGTAGGGGTCGGTTGTGTTTGCGAAGGCGGCGTTGTTGGAGAGGACGTTGGGCATGGGTGTTGTGGGGCCTGAGCGGTAGGGATCTGGTGTTGGCATGGCTGGGCCGAACTGCTGGGAGATGTTTGCGGAGTAGCCTGCTGGGGAATTGAAGGAGAAGTTTGATGGAGGTGCTGCTATTACTTGCGTGCCTGATATTGGGGTGGAAGTTATGTCGTCCATTCGTGTCATGGCAAGTCCAGCTGGCATCTTGTGCTGACTAGGTCCAATTCCTGATCTTCTCTTCTTCGTCGAATGACCTGAAGGACTCGTTGGTGATGCTGGCCGTGAGAGGTTTCGAGGAGTGGCTGTTGCTGTGCTCGCTGCTGTGCTGACTTGTGTCGATGCATAGCTGCCAGAGTTTTGTCGTGAAAAGTTTGGCGGTCGCCGTTGTGGAGCGTATTGATTTAATGTGCGAAGATCGTTTGTTGACCAAGATGTTCTGAATGGCATGTCCTGGGCGAATGTTGGATAGACTCCAAATGGTGTGGTCGGTGTGAACATTCCCGTCGATGACATTGGATTGCTGGTGAATGGCATTTGTGCTACATTACCTGAGGTCGGTTGCTTGTGGTCATCTGTTATCATGATAGACTCGGACATAGCTTGTGCGACAATCTTGCCAGACGATGTTCTGATCGTGAAGATGACCCTAGAAATGTCAGCTTCGATGTTGAATATCGCGCACGTTGCAAAACTTACTGAAAGCCGACCTTTTCACTTTGATGTCGACAATAGCAAGCGACCCGCATCGGTGCAGTCACAAAGCATTGATCAATCGGACCGTCATGCTCTTTCACAGATGTCTCTTTAGTACCAGGGACACACCAATCTCGGACCTCAGGACAATTGAAGACAATCACCCGCTTAGCCTCATCTTTGGCCCATTCCTCCTCTTCATCTGCCTTTTTTGTCTTCTTTCGTGCAGCTCGTTTGCGTTCTCGTACTATGCAGCCTTGACAGATCGTCACCGGACCACCATTCAAGGGCTTCATAGGGTCGTTCTCGTCCAACTGTCCAGGTGGTGTAGACTCTTTTTTCTCCTCCACCTCAGCGTCTGGATCTTCTGCTGCAGCACGATTGAATGCTATATCCCGCAGACCCTCTTTCTGCATAGCGCTTGCACAGACTAGCATGCATGACAGTTCCAAAATGTCATCCGATTTGACGAATGGTGGTTTAGCCTGGAATTTAGGCTTAGAAATGGTATAAGGTGGTAGATGTAGCTTTGTTATGTTCTTCGGCGCATTCGTGAGAGTCAATCGGATTGGAATTTGCGTTTCGACTCGTGACTTGTCCGGTATAGATTCGACTGTCAGTTTACAAGGCCATGCTGTCGGTGGCTGCGCACCTTCCACCTTGTGTGTAGGGTGGCCAGGGTTGAGTGTTGTGGATGATGGGTTGTTGAATGACATGGCGGCAGGGTTACTGTAATTCCCTCGTCGTAGGGACGCATCTGGCGGGAGAGTGCCAGGATATGCATCTCCTCCCATGCCCATGGACGTCGGTATGTTAAAGAATGAATCAGAAGTATCCTCCATGCCGCTCATCATGTTCATTGTACTCGGTGAGTTCTCGTTTGCCTCGCCTATCACGAACATCTTGGAAGGCTGCATTGTCATCTGCTGTAGAGAACATCTCATGTCAGTCAAAACTCGACCGCATCTCGCCGAAGACTTACCGGAGAAGCTCCTGCAGAATGCATCGACCTGAGACCACCCATGTTATGAGGCATATATTCGATACCCTGCCCGCCGAACATGCCTGCACTCATAGGATCTGGGCTCACAGCATTGAAACTGAAATCTGGGCTGTGTGTTGTCGTGCCCGCATTGCTCAACGACAGATTGTCGATTCCCGCACCCACATGCGGTAGTGTAGACTCTTCAAAGTTGAAGCTATGCTCACCATCCCCAAACCCAGATTCCAGCTTTATACTCATAGATGTCGGGTCCAGACTCACACCGGTGGTCGAATTACCGCCTGACGCTGCTGGAGATGAGGTCGAGGATGTTTCTCGCTTGATTCTGCCCGAGTGTTCTGATGTCGAGCTATGTGATGAGTCCTCCGATGCTACTGATGGAGCAGCTGTAGATATGCCGTGTTGTGGTTGTATCAGTAATGCGCTCGGATTTGTGGTTTGCGGCATGCCACCGCTTGTATAATCTTGACTCGACTGGTTCGTGATATCGGCGAGCTGGGATGCGCCGGCTGTGTATTCCAAATTAGTATCTTCTAAGCTAAAATCTTGAAGCGTATCATCTGGGCGCGGCGAATCCCAGAGGTATTGTGTGGTATCTTGATTCCAATAGCCGTCATTCTCCGTATTGAGGAAATCGGGGGAGCCATATGTGAAGGTAGAGTCCATGCCGTAGATATTGTGACTGACAAACTAGAATTGAGGTCGAAAATGGCATGTATAAATGGTGATAATGGTTGCCGTCAATCTGACACTTCCCCGCTATCGAGGTCGACCGCGGCGCCAGTCAAGACGTGAAGATCGAGGGAGACAGCGATGGAGAGATATCGCGCACGTTCAGGAATAGCTTGTGATGGCACACTCCATCCTGCTGATGGTAAGCGCATGTTCAGGCAGCTATCGAGTCTGGCTCCAGATTCGGAATATGGGGAGGTCTACCTTGACTTGAATACGATGCTGTTGGAAGAAGAGCCAGACTAGATCAGAGGGTTGTCGCGATCAAGTTGTACTGCTATGAGATGCGATATGATAGCCCAGAGACCCGAAGGATATGTACATAAATCGAGCGTCGAAGGTCGCGATGGGTGTATGGCGACTGTGGTTGTTTCAGCGACTAACCTTGAGCATGTGTGATGTCTAGACGTTCTTGGTAGCCACGGTGGGTCATGCTCCACGGTAGCTTTCTCCGTGCTAGCTGATTGACTTTATACCTTTGCGACATTACTGGAGGCAGTCTGTTCGCAAAGAAGTATACTTCGAAATCACTAGGTGCGAGGTACTACTACAATCCGAATGTTCCGGGTTGTGGCGATTGCCTGCATGTCTGAGCTCCTTGACACCAGTAGTCTCAGGTCACACAAAGACAGTACACCAGAATGCCATAAGTCTGTTTCTCGCTGGGGTATCTACATTCCCACCACATGAACTCCTTACACCGCCACCGTGCCTGCAATCTCCCTGATCGCCCACTTGTACGCCTCCCCTTCCTCAAGTAACTTTCCACCCACGAACCACGCACCCGTCCGCTGTCGCCACGCAACCTCTTCTTCCTTTTGCCGTCGAATGAACTCAGGACCCAAGTCAAACTCCTCGCCAACAAGCCACTCGTTGCCAACTAGACCACGGCCAGCTGTTGAGGCGCCTCCGCTCTCGGCAGGTTTCTTGTCTTGCAGGTCCTCAATGTCTCGGAATGGGTCGTCGTCATCGTCGAGAGAGACAGACAATGCATCATTGTTGGCGTGATTCGGGCCCAATTTGAGCCAGCACATGCGTTGAGGATCAAAGACCATGCCACCCACAACTTGAACTCCCTGTGAGCTCTTGATGTTCGTGATTAGGGCAGGGCGAGGCGGTGATGGCGGTGGTGTGGTTTCGAAGATTGATAGCGCGCTATCATTGCCTTCCCAGCGTGTCAAGACAGGATTCCAGTGCATGCCCTTCTTCATAGCATCATCCTGGACTATGATAATGTTAGGCATGTACGAGGTATACTATCAGGACGTTCAAACTTACAATGTCGTATGTTGTCCTTACCCATCGGAGTTATCAGTGTGGGACCTCTTCTTCCTGATCGTTTTGCTGTTGGACTACTATGAGGAGTACGAGCTGCGACCTGCGCCGCCCAGTTGGTCCTCGGCTGAACGGCCTCTCTGGATGGCTTGATGGTGTTGAGTTTCTGCTCTCGAGCATTCCTGCTTGCTGCTGTATCTCGTGCCCACGATGGAAGACTGCCAGCAGTCTTCGTCGGACTGCGTGGGAGTGATGGTGGAAGAGGTGTCGTCATCTTTTCCCGCAGCTTGCTTTGACTTGGTTGTGACCGCAGCACTTTCGGTGGACCGCGCATGCTTGGCACCTTCATGAACTTGCTTTCCTTCACCGCAGATGTAGGTAAATCATCGAATGTGTCAAGCTCCGTTCCATCACCAAAGTTCTTGCGTCGAGCAGGCTTGGTGATATTGCGCTTCGCAATGGCTTCTCGTGTTAGTGATGGAGGTGCAACGTCGCGACGTGCTAAGCGTGTCGGAGTCTCTGGTACGAAGGTATGGCCGTGGGAGAGTCGGGAATGCGTTCTTAGGACTGGAGATTGTGCTCTTCCTTGACCAGACTCACGACGGTTGATATGTTGACCTGATCGTGCATTTTGCAGATCGGAATGTAGTTTGTTGGTGGGCATTGGTGGAGGTCTCAGCGTTGCTGACGGCTGACTGCGAAGGGCTGGCATTGATCTTTTCGATCTGAGCAGCTGGGGTCCTGATGTATGTGACGCTGTGGTGAGAGGTGCTAGCGGATGGATTACTGATGAAATGGGTTCAGGTCGTTGCAGCTTGTGTGTGACTGGTGTTGTGCTCTCCATGACAGTGTCAAGTCTGCTTGTTCGTGAAGGAACTGGTCGTGGTATTCTTGTGCCGGCGCCACGGTCAGAAAAGGTCAAAGTAGTTTGTGACTTCGCAGGGGCATCTCGAACAGGCGGAGGCTTCCAGCTAGGCTTGACATTCCTGTTTAAAGTCCTGGCTCGAAGATCGAGACTAGAGTTGCCTCCTCCAAAGTCAAGGAAATCCTCATCAAAGCTTTTGTCGTCAATTGGTGTAATCGGTGCAGGTCGTGTCGTTGGTGCGTCTAGTCGTCTCACGGTGTCATCATTGTCGTTGCGCTTCTTCAATTCCAGACTTAGATTCCCAATAGGAAAGACAAGTCCATCCATTCCATCATCTTCACTGTCATGTGCTGTGCTGGCAAAACTCGGGCTCATGACATGACTGGCAGTACTCCCAGTGGTATCGCGTCTTGCGCCAGCATCGCGAATACCTAGACTTCCTTCTGCCCAATCACTAAACTCATCTTCCTCATCAGCCGCAAGGCTTGCGATTGCAGGCTTCGGTTTCAGTGTGAGAGTTCCATCATCCAGATCGCCAAAGTCCATGTCTTCATTCCAGTCGTCATTCTTCATCTTTTGACGCGAAGTCTTCTTGCCAAGCCTTTTGATTGTGCCTCCAAGTAGTGCAGAGGCTGGGACGTTTGCAGGTATCGGGATGCCGACTGATTTGGCGGATAGTATAGCTTGCGATGTCGAGGTTTCGTCGTTGGGAGTCAAGGGGACATTCCATTCATCTTCTCCAGCGTTTGAATCGGATCGTATAGACAGGCGCGAGGAGATGGAAGGTTGATGGCTTGATCCAGCGAAAGCAGGGCCATCGAAGTCGAGTTCATCGTCCCAGCTCTCAATGTTGTCCATCACGGCAGGCGAACCAGACCTCCCGCCTGGAGGGAAAAGGCAGTGTCGATGGGTGAAACTGGTAACTATGCAGGAAGTTGCAAACGAACAAACGGAAGTCGCGAGGCTGGATCAGGGTCCAGCCAGATCCGGTCAAGGGAGAAAGTTAGAGGCCTCCAGCTGGGCTCGTCACCCTGCAATTATTAGATGCAATGTCGCTTGTATGAGATTCCAAATGAGCTTGGAAGCGAATCACTCTGGCGTTTCAGAAGCTTGGATTATAGTGGCGTGGCTCGGCTATCTCATGAAGTATTCCAGCACTTAGCTAGACCTTACCTCACTGTCAACAAACAACGCCGACCTGGTGACTCCGATACTGTCTTGCAGCCACCGTCTCTGCTGAGATGACAACTACTTCACGTCTCTTGCGCATCCCGCATCACAAAGATCCTAACATCATTGTACTCGTGAATGTGTCTGCTCAAAAGCCTGACTTGCTTGAATTGAACCTTCTGGCGACTGAGGGTGAAGCACCTTATTCTTCCAAAGGTAACAGCCCTCGACTGAGATATTCTATCATCAATCTGACAGTGAAAGTCCTCCAGAAACAGAGCAAGCAATGGCGTGCTTCAAGCTACACTGGCACAGATGTAGAGTGGCAGGCCATCCTGAAATGGCTACTTTTGCATGAAACGCCGACTACCACTTCTTCAATACAATTGGATCAAGTCGAACTTGTGGTGCACTCCATCGAATTCGAAAAGGAAATCAATGTAATAGTTCGTCAGAATATCAGGGGCATCACGGTATAGTCTTCCTCGCAAGCGATTCTACTGAGTTTCCTATGAGTGCTGAATAGCGCCTAGCATCGTCTCGGTACTATTCGACTGCTATATGATGATACTGCGGAACTCGGTCTGTTTGACTGGAACATCCTCGCCTTGGCAGAGAGAGACGCAGCGGAGGGCCTAGTCTCGAGCATGAAGCACGATCATGTGAAACAGCAACAGGATGTCGCAGATCTGCGAAAGCAGCTCCAGCAGCTTACGGAAGCAAAGAAACACCACGAGGACGAGCTTTTAGAAAAGTTCAGATTGCTACTGAACTCGAAGAAGGCAAAGATTCGCGATCAAAAGAGACTATTGTCCACGGTGAAGGTCGATAGAGCTACTGGTATGTGGATATTCTTGGGTAGGAGTGGACTATCGACTTTAATGCTGACAATTCACTAGCTGAGCACGTTAGCACGTCTCGAGGTGGAACAGGGAAGAAGAAGATCGACCGGAAAGGAAAAGGAAAGCGTCGACTTGATGACGATGATGACGAAGAGATGAATGCGCAAGCATCGGAAGATCTCGAAACAGAGCCCGAGGATGTACGCAGTCCAGATCTCCAGTCAGATACAGAAGCCACGACAGATGAGGAAGAGAACACGGTACCCACGACACAAACACCTGCGCCACTGCCGTCCGACATAACGAAGTCAATGCAGAAGCCGCATGCCAACATGGTGAATGACGATTCCTCCGACTCTGGCTTCGAAGACGCTCCTCCTTTGTCCCAGCGAACGCGATCAAATGGTCACGCCTCGCAAAACCCAACCAGCAGTGCGAGGGAGAAGCCTTTGTCGCCACCCAAACCTGAAAAGTCGCCTCCAGTTCGACCCCTCCCATTTCGACATCCGGCAACGACAAAGGACCAGCCAACGGCAGTCAAGAATGCGCAACCTGCATCTGTTGATGATGATGAGACGACTGATGATGAGCTATAATGACACTACAAATGATGAACTATGTGTGAATGAGTTTGGGAACGTAGAGTACCATATGGGTCTCAAGCACTGCAACCGGATCAAGACGAACGTCAAGTTAAGGCAACACACGCACAACAGTGCATGCTTGCTGCTGCGGAGAACAGACATACCATCACAGCCGTTTCACACGCCACCTTGTGCCACCAGTCTGCTTGCTCAGCCATCTCGTTCAACCTATTTCCCTACCGGCGCCCCGGTATTGTGCCCGTTCCAGCCGTGGCTCAGCTCATGCGTTGTTGTGGATGAGACCAGAATCACGAGTACAGTGCTCGGCACGGTGATGGCACAGCCGCAGTTGAGCTAACGCAAAGATGTGCTTGAATGACTAGACTCGATAGGTCGGTCTTCTTGTAGCTAAAAATGTCATCGACATGGAGCGCTCCAGGAATGGCATCTCCTTCGAGCGACTAATGCAGAAACCTTCCTTAGGCGTCACTGCCACTGAGAACAGTCGAACGAAATGGCATGGTACCATAGACAGAGGTTGCATCCTCCGCGAGCAAAAATACTTCGTGCTTATCTCCCGTCTTGCGCATGCACGGTCTTCACTCAAGTGTGCTGTACCCTGAGATTGACCTTCCACCACAACGACACGATCTTACTCCGCAGATTCATACCATCATAGCACACCCCCAACGAGACTTTTCCACTTTCAAATCCGTATTGTAGAAAGCTTGATGACACATTGATGAGGGTGCAGGTTTGAGGTCCGCAGTGAGTATCTGATAGCCTGCCTCTCATCACGTGACTCTGCCCACCAGGTCCTCCATACGCATGACAGCCAGCCTCGGTATATCGGCACACGCAGAAGCAGTATGGTACCTGTGACATGGTACAGCTACGAAATGACCTCGATACTCACCACAAGCACTTTCGCGGCTACACTTCTGTTTGAGCAAGTCGAAGCGCTGTATCCCGAGTCCGAGAACGCGCGCTGACTCGGGGCACGCGGCGTGGTCAGTTCTGGTCACGAGGTTCGTGGAAGTAGAAGTGGAAGCTAGGGCATCGCAGCGTGGCGTGGCGTGGCGTGGCGTGGCGTGTTACCGAGGGCGAGTACATGTGAGCCAGTCCTGTCAGGTTGCGTGGCGGAGGAAGGGAAGGGACATCAGGACGAGGGTTCACGCAGGTGGAAGTGGGTGTCGTGGTTAGCTGGCTGTAGACATTGCGCGCGAAAAATATGAGACACAATGATCATGAAGTCTGATTGACAAGATCTTCCCATCCTATCCGTATGACATTTGCAGAGGATTGCGCTGAGCATGTCGTGGTGTGACCTCTGTCAAGTAGGGGACGGAGGAACGGACGGCACGCAGTGGAAGAAAAAAGGTACTCTGCAATTTGTTCCTATTTTTGTTTTGTGTAACAACTGCAACCCCGGTGAAGTTAGCCCGACTCAGCATTCGCAATCAATACCCATTGTCGCTTCATGCTCCCTCTTCCTCGGAACCTGCTTACCAGTTCTTCTTGCAATCTGATGCTCAATCGCCCACTGCAGACCTGCCGGGTCGATATCCACATCAGGATCAGTTGCCTTGCTCTTCATACACTTGGGAATATCCCAGAACTCAGTCATATCTTCCTCATACACCGTGCACCATTCGTGGCGGCGTGGTTGAATATTGTGTCGTTCTGTGAATCCCTCGTCCTGGGTCTGCCAGGTCGGAACGAGTTGTACTGCAAGGATCTTGAGCTTGATGACCCTGCGCCGGCACGTCTTCCTCCAGCAAATGTACAATTCGTCAAACGAGGATTTTGGCGGCTTGGCAAACGCGTGTTGTCCTACAAGCACGTCCCATAGCTCACTGAAAGGTTGCGAGTTGTAGAAGCGATCAAATGTCGAATGAATAGTGGCACCTTCGGGCCTTAGACCCACGACCATCTCTAGCTTGACATCCATCGTTTTCAGGCCACTGCAAGAATTGAGAATCGAAGAGATCTGTCCAGTCATAAACCTAGCCCACCGGTGCCGCCCAAGATGCGCGAGGTTCGGATGCGAGCGATCCGAGAAGTGTGTGTATTCGCTAATCACAGCAACGACATGCCTGACCTTTGCCTCGAAGACTGCCTCCATTTCTGTGAGAAGTGGTGCGTATTGTACTATAGCGGAGTTCGAGCGATCAAGCGAATAGTGCGAGTTAGGCCAGAGGAGTGTTGTAACCAGCCATTGTGCGCGTGGAATCAAGATGCGCCATGCATCCTCCGCTGAGAATGGAGAAAAGATGTCGTCAAGCACGGAGTTGGACAGAAAGGTAAATGACTGCCTGACGGCAGCGTCTTCCGAGTCAAACCTGATATCAGGCGTCCGTGCACAGAGTCGCCATTGTTCAAGATGAACGGGTTGCGTAGGTGTGATCAAGTGGCTGAGGATCTGGAGCTTGAGCTCGGTTGGCAGGTCTGTGAACTTCGCCATGCTTGATTATCTTATTTGTTTGTCGAGCTCCTATCTTATTTGTTTGTCGAGCTCGCAGGTATCTCAGATTGCAGAAGTGACTTATTTAAAAAACCGAAGAAGAGCGAGTGTCGTTGTGAGGGACCCGGACTTGTCCAGCGTGTGCTGCCCAAAGTTGTCTGCCGTGAAGTAATCGCTTTGCAGAATAAACTAAGGCTCGAGGTGATGTGTGGACAATGCTCGAGAAGACTAAGATCGTAGAAGTAGTCTTCTATCCTCGAACTCCGTAATATTTCCCTTGCGAGCGGGTGCCGCGAGTTCAAAGCTAGAAGGTATTCTGTTCTTCCTGCCTGGGTGGTCAGCACGAAGCTGGTACCCATCTTGACTGTGAGTTCACATGGCTCATGTGCTGACTTGGCCTCCGGGACTTCGTCGAGTAGTGATTGTTTGTTCAAGATCGACCAGGACGTTCTCCCGGGGTGGCATCATACTCCCCGTTCAAACAGTTGCAACACTCACAGACTCTTACTTTGAAGCAATGGTCTTGTGTGTGTTTCAGGTTGAGACGATGAAGGTCTAGACCGTCCAGTAATGGCTAACGGGGGGCACACTACTAGATGACGTGAAACGCGGGCCTGTGCGTAAGTTTCTTAAGATTGTGCTGGCCGTTGATTGGGCGCTGCCCCGATGGACGAACCCAGTTTCGCCTGGTTTCGGCCTGCGGAGGTGAGGATTGTTTACAATGACGACACGACGACGTCTGCCTTGATTTAACTTTATGATATTATTGCGACGGATGTGATATCGATGTTTGTATGTGAGGACGGAGCTTGAAGCTTTCATCCTTTTTCTTCTTCAGAGTTTGCTGCGCGCTCTTCTCTGTAACTTCCACGAAAGCTGAAGCATCGCGACTTCCTGTCGAGCATTTTCACCTGGTCGCATTCCTCAGAGACCTGATCTCCTAGACACACTTCACACTCTGACAGGACAGCCTCTGCACCACAGATATCACAGCATCAGCTTAAACAGCTCTCTCCGACTACGCGCTCGTCGCTATCAAACATCATGGACACTCTCCACTCTCTCGTTCGTCGCCAGAATCAAGGTAGCAACAGACAAGCTGGTGGCGCCAGTGTGAGCGCTTTCGTCGCAACACTGATTCCGGTTGGCCTCCTCTGTCTGGTCTATGTCACTCTTTTCTTGGTATTCCGCACAAAGTATCGTCGCATCTAC
>Ga0058702_10000943_pt1 | contig 11376 bp, 6 predicted proteins | sample AgamicOrSfe_FD_83781 | JGI IMG/M metagenome (GOLD analysis project Ga0058702, IMG submission 83781) | Agave microbial communities from Guanajuato, Mexico - Or.Sf.e | ecosystem: Host-associated > Plants > Phyllosphere > Phylloplane/Leaf | place: Guanajuato, Mexico | collected 2012-05-30
CACACCCATTGTCGCTGAACACTCAGACTCGCCTTGTCACCGTCTACGCAGCTCTCACACACCTCACAAATCCACACACAATGGCTTCACGCGCACTCTCGATGCCGGTCCGCCGCCTGGCAGTCGGTCTCTCCACTCCCGCCATGACCCGCCGCAGCTTCCAGAGCTCAGCACGCTTGCTCGAAGTCCCGGTTGGAGCCATGCCTGTCCGCAAGCCCGTTGGCGCCTTCCGTGGAGGGTACGAGACACTTCTCTTTCCAATTCCATCTCTCTGTGCATCTTCCGGCTTCTGCTTCCTGCAGTTCCCAACTTCTGCCTCTTCCCATCCGACTCGCCGATCCCAAAACGCCGTCGCGTGACCAAGACTGACATTGCAACTTACCAGTATCCTCGGATTCCTCTCTGGAGCTACCATCAGCGGCGGAGCTCTGTACTACTATGTTATTGACGAATACCGCGTTTCCAACGAACTCTTGACCGAAGACATCTACGTGAGTCTCCTCAACCTCTGCCCCCAACACGCCTTCTCTCCACACCCCACTCTATAAGGAAGAAGAAAGGCTGACGACTCTGTGTTATTTGCAGGCCCTCCAATCCGCCGTCTCACGCATAGAAGGCTACGTCAAGTCTCTGGAGGAAAAGGTCCGCAAGTGATGCTTCTGTGCTTCTACTTTTGCTTCAAGTCATACCATACCATACCCTCACGCGCCAATCGTTGCATTTCCTCGATGGTCTTTCCGTCTACTCGATCGTTGTCATCCCTCGACGCCGTACCCTCTGCTACAATGCATCTCGCCAGCATTCGTCCTTTATCTCCTTTTCTCTCGAAATCGCACAACAATCCTCCTCTTCTCGTCTTCCCTGGCTTCTTCAAGCATCTCTTGTACAACGAATCAGATATCCTCCACAATTTTGAGATGCAAAAATACTTAAATGTGCAAACTCTAAATACACACTTTGTCCAAGTGAAGAGGATCGTAGAAAGAGCCGAGGAATACAATTGATACATTGAACGCTGTACAAGCAGACAGCGAAGAAAGAGCTGAGATATCGTTTGATGCGGTCATGAAAGCTGTCAGTGGCTGGAGTCAAGTAGCATTTTCCTGCCAACTCCAACTGCCGCGTCGTCTCCCTGGGTTCGCATTCCCGGCTGTTGGTCTTCTTGTAGTAGTCGCTGTCAGTGCTGCTCGTTCCTTCTGTAGTCCTGAGCTCTCACCAAGTATGTCAATGTTAGTTTGTATGACTCTGCTTTGCTCCTCTGCGTCTTGTTACTCCACCTCGTCGTTGTATGTCTGCCAGTCTCCTTTGCTCTTCGCTTCCATAAGAGTTTACCTTGTTGCCTTCTCTCCTGGAAGTGTTACCTTGCTGCTTTTCCTCTTTCTCGTGTTTTGCCTCAATTGAGTCTCTGTCTCCACTCAATCTCTCTCTGTCAGCTGTGGTCTTGTCAGTCTTCATCTTGTCCATATGACTTTCTCTTGTCCGTGAGTATGCAACATGGATTTTCCGAAAAGCTGTACCTTTCGCATCTGTTTTGTCGGGTTTTCTCAAAGTCAATCATTATCAAAGCCAATCTTCATCATCAAAGTCAAGCATCACCACAATCACATCTCAAGTCAGCAGTGTCACGTTCAGGAAGAGGAGGAAACATTGTATGAAAGTCAAAATGTGCTTTCAATTCAGAATTGATCTAGTTGTACAATAATGTCATGGCTCCCAATCGCTTCGTTCCTAAAAGAAGGAATCCTGAGTGGTGAGACATGTTGCAAGAAAAAGGAAAGTCGGTCCCAAAGAGCTCGCCGGCTCAGCTAACCACGTCCAGTGTCAGTCCGGACTGGCGCATCTAGATATACCACATGCCAGGGTTCATGACTGCAGGGTTAGCCATGGGCATGAGAGGAGGGAAGGTCAAGGTTTCGCCCTGACCAGCAACAGTGCTGTTGTCGGGGATGGAACTGGGGTCAACTCCAAAGCCCTTGCTGTGGTGAGCACCACGTAGAGAGGCAATGTGGGCGTAGTACACGGCAGGGAACATCGAGACGGGAGTGGTAGCACGAATGTACTGGTAAGAGTGCTCGTAGATGAGCGTCTGGATCTTCTCGTTGGGCCATGCGGGCTCGTTGAGCAGGACGTTGTAGTGAACGGGGCGTGCAGTACCCTTGATGGCAGCGTGTGCGCAAAGGTAGAAGTCGTTCTCGTAAGGTTGAGTGACTCCAGACTCGACCAGAGTGCCAGGTAGAGCATTGGAGTTCTTGTCACCGCCTGACTGGGGGAAGAAACGGACGTGGTGACGCTTCGAGGCAATGACGACTAGGAACTTGGGCGAAGCGGTCCAGAGCTTAAGGAAAGCCTTCTTCATGGCAGCCACCTCCTGATCGATGACTTGAGCGAATTGACCCTCCGAGACACCGTCGCGGAAGTAGATGACGGTGGCGGGAGCTCTGCCCTGAGCAACCTTGTTGGACCAGCCGTTCTTGATGAGCGACATGATGTGCTTCTCGATGTTCTCATCAGTAATCATCTCAACACGATGACCATTGGTCTCGACAGCAGCAGCATAGCGAGTAGCCTGGACGTTCATAGAGACAGTCATGGCAGCCATGGAGGGGCCGGGAATGCCAGGAGCAGAGTGAGATACATCGGCGCCAATAACGACGGTGCTAGCATCAAGAATGCCCTTGACAGTCTGCGCAGTAAAGGCGGTGTTCGTGAAACCACCAAGCTTGGCGTTGAACTTCATCAACACGTTGGAGATGTACTGAGGCTGAGCCTTCTGAACGTGGCCGTACTGGACACACTGAGAAGGAATACCAAGCGCACACTCGCAGTAACGCTTGATTCTGCCATAGGTGATGCTGTCCTTGTTGGGGAGAATAAACATCATGATCTGAGGTTTCTTCTGGTGCTTGTTGCCAGCCGCAGTGTAGGCCTCCTGCGCAAATGTGGCAGGGTCAGAATTCGATGGGTAGTGGATGGCAGGGGTCTGCATGGTGGAAGGAAGTGATGCACCATGACCAGCGTAGGCCTGAATGAAAGACCTGACGAATTTCTCGACAGTAGGCTTGTCGACCGGAATTCTGCTAGGCACAACGCAGACTCCCCAGGTGGTAGTAGAGAGAAAGGTAGCCGGAGGGACCGAGGCGAACTTCTTAGCCTTCAAGTCCCAACGGCCAGTGGTCTTGGGATCGGCCTGAGATGCACCACCGGTACCACCAAACTGCAGCTTGGGGTTGGTCAACAAACGAGCCTTGGTCACAATGGGCGTGTTCTCGATCTTCATGCCATAGTTATGCAGAAATGCGTCCTGACCCCAGTTGAGCATGTTGACACCGCTTGAGATGGAAGCCCAGCGCTCTCTGGGATAGGTGACAGCCTTCTTGATCATCATGGCGGTCTGGCCTTCATCGAGCTTGAAGGTATAACGCGTGTTCTCCTTGACCTTGAGAAGTTCCAGAGGTAGGACGGCCTTCTTTGTCATCTGGACGACGGGCCATGCGGGATATTGCAGATGGATGTTGTGAGCGGTCTTGAAATACTCCGCGACAGTCTGAGTGACACCCCCCGAGAGGTTCAAGACGTGGGTAGAGTCCCTCTTCATGATATGGTCGATGACATAATCGTCGACCTCGCCCTTGCGATGAGCGGCATAGACACGAAGCTTCTTGAAACGACGGAGGTCGAGGGCCTTGGGGTTGTTGGGCAAGAGCAAGCGGGCGATCTCGGCCTCAGAACTGAGCTTACACACATTGACGATGGCTCTAGAAACAGGACCAGGAGCCCAGAAGGTTCCGTTGGCGACGTCGGTGTTGACGACAAGACGGGCACCACCAGGATGGTGAGCGATACGAAGAGACTGGTAAACGCCATTGGTGTGCTCAACGTGACCGCCAAGGGAGGTGCGCTGAGAAGCCGGAGCGAAGAAAGAGCGCTTGATCGAGATGAAACGACTTGAGGGACTCTCACGCATGATGTGATCAAGCACGGTGATAGCCTGGAGAATACTCCTATCGTGACTGGCGGTACCACTGAGATAAGCGTTCAGGGTTGTAAAGTCGATGGTCGCAGTGAGCCTGATGATCACGCGATGGACATCGGTACGACCAGCACGGGGTTTGGCACCGGGCTCGTTGTCGAGGTTGACGTTGACGCGAACTTCACCATCCTTGACCTTCTTGTTGGACCAGGCAAGACTCTGACCGTCGAAGATCCAGCCCTCTCCCAGAGCCTCCTTGACGGCCTTGCTGTGCCAGACCTTCTTGATGAGACCACGCTTCTGCTTGTTGTCACCGACCATGACCGAGTATTGATAAATAGGCTTGGTGGGAAGACTAGTGACAGGGAATGCGTTCAACTGGATGTTGATATCTCTGCCCAGCTTGGAAGCAGCCGGGCGACCCTGGAAGGCATGGCGGGCGCCGCGAGCATCGCCCCACATAGTGGCACCAACATCGATGTTCTTGACGTTGTTGGAGATGCCCTCAAGGATCTGAGGAGCAGGGCCAACAGGAGCGGGATCACGGTTGCCGTCGAAGCGGGCAAGGGAGAGGTGGGCAGCAGACTGGGTCGTCGATGGGGCACCACCAGACTGGCCCTCGCGCTGGGCGTTGCGCTTGGAAGAGCCGCCGAGCATTGTGGTTGAGTTGAGTAGAGAGTTTGCTTTGGCTGAGACGCAAAGATGATCAGTGATGCTGATCGAAGAGGTGTGCTGAGATGAAGGATAGATGATGTGATGATAGATATTGGAGAAGGTAGATGAGTGTTGGAGGTGTCGAAGAAGGAAGGGTGGAGTGGAGTGGGTGGAAGAGGAAGTGGTTGATGGTGGGAAGGGAAGAGGTTTATATAGACAGGAAGTTGTTGTTTGCTACGAGTAGTGACAGCCAAGGAAGGTGTGAAGAGGTAAGGTGAGGAAGAAGGACTGGTGAATGGGAGCAATCGAAGGAGTGATTAGAAGGGAAGGCAAACATACCTAGTGGTAGCTGATGTGGTTGTAAGGAAGGAGCGTAGACTGAAGCTTCGAAACCGGTAAGCGATCTGAACTGGCAGCGAGCTCCGATTGAACAAGAAGCGGAGTGATTGCTTGGAAAGCCGGGTGAATGAAGGCGTGATACAAACAATCGATAGTGATGGGTGATGTAAAAGGCAAGAAGGAAGGCGCTTGGGTGTGTGTGAAGATCTTCTTTCTGACAGAGTTTGGGTGGAGTTTGGTGGAGAAAGTTGGAGGTGAGCAGAAGAAGGCAACAAAGAACTTGCCAACAGTAATGGAATCAATACTAGGAGCAGAAGCAAAGTGGTTGTGATGATCGCCGGAGACGGTCTGTGATGATGATGGTTAGATGGTTGAAGCAACAAGCGAAGTTGGTGTGCGCAAGCAAAGACCTACCAAGCAATAAAGCAAAGCGCACTCGGTGATGAAAGACTGTGTTTGAGATTCCAGCAGCAAAGGGATGGCGGAAAGGGTGATGGAAAGAAAGGATGAGTTTGATGAAGGGTAAAGGCTTGTGCGTTTGATCACAAGGGTGGTGAATGTCGGTGTATAGCACAAACTCCAGCGGCTGATAAAAACAGAGCTTGCTGCGTGGGAAGCCGCGACGAAGCTAGCAATCAACAGATACTGTCCTGCGCTCCCAGCTAGACGGTTTACACGATGCGATCGAGAAGACGAGCCAGTGCAAACCGTCGATACTTCCTTCCCTGCGTGAAAAACTCCAACCAAGCAAGTCCTACCTATCATGCATCTTCTTTTGCGTCCCTTACTGCAAGAAAAAGGCCTTTTTGATTAGTCCAATAAGCAAATGCATGACCAGCTTCGCCTCAAACACTGATACAGAAGGCATCGAGCAAGCAATCGAACGAAGATGACGCCCAAACCTCTCGAGCAATGCAATGGACCCTCTGCAGAAGACCCGAAGAAAGGATTTCCTCCCAATGCGAGGATCCTTTCAAGCAGTCAAGTAACACAGGACCCACCGAACACAGGGCCTTTGCAGCTGGCAGTAAAAGACGTCCAACATCTTGAGACAAGCATCAGACCTGTACGACCAGAACCACGATCCGGCAACAGCATCAGGCTGTCGGCCCAGAGCAGCACATACCCGCCGGGTACGCACGCTGTATACGTCAAGAGAGCAAGAAAGAGATGGGTCAGAAACGATTGGTTCTCTACTGCGACATCATTGTGTCCAGCCTTTTAGCAGGCAAACACGCGACAGATGCATTGAAGTCAGTCTCAGGCTTCAGCAGTCGGCCTCGGCGGCTCGGCATAGCTTCAGCGAACGAGCATTGTGCGAGATCAGTCGACAAAAGAGCGACTGTTGATTGTGCAGATGTGCAAAGAGAGAGCGGTACGTCGTTCATCGGCAAGGGAAAAGTGGAGAGCTGCATGGCGTTGCCGAACGCCTGCGCAGAGCCACATCCTCGTATCGTCTTCCAGCCATGCGATAGTAGACAGCATAGAGTAGTCAAATCGATTGAATTCTTCAAATTGGAGGTACGCAGATTCGTCAAATTTTTGCTCTGATTCTTCGTTCATATATTACAGTTGTCAGTATGAGTGTCAGAAAGCAGCCATCTGCTTCCCTCGGATCCACAGTCCGTTTTACGTGTAGAATATCATATCAACGCCCTGTTGCTCCCTGCAATCAATAATCCCGCAGCCCGCATTCTACCGTTGGTCTGCAAGCTGTTCTGCGTCTTCTCTGGGTTCCTGCATATGCATAGCAAGTACGGTTATCCAAAAAGTCATGTCATGACTGATCATTTTCAGCGGCCGTAGTTGTAGCCGCCACCACCATATCCGCCGCCCTGAACCATGGCTCTGCTGGGATCGATACCTCTGATCAGAGCGACCATACTCTCAGCATTCAGTCTGGCCTGAGCTGGGTATGTTGAAGCGTTGGGAATCATGCTGAGAAGAAGAGTGATGTCTCTGGGCAGAGGCTTGGGTGGCGGAGCAACTACCTGCGAGCCGTAACCCTCTGCGCGCTGTCGTTGCTGCTGGCGACGACCTGCTGCACCCTTGAGCGGTGACTCACCGCGAGCGAGCTTGCGTGCAGGTTGCTCGGCATCGGAGTCTGCGTTGTCAAGCGCACGCTTGGGCGACTGTACATAGCCGGCGGCGGCAGACAGTACAGCAGGGTTGGGTACTGGCTCAATCTCTGTGCTGGGCATGGCAAACTCCGAGCCCTTAGGTCTGGTCTGAGCATTGGGACTGATGATGGTGCGGACGGTGCAAGGGTCGAAGGTAGGAATTCTGAAGCGGTGACCAAAGCGAACGAGAGAAGGGTCTTCCGGGAAGAGATCGGCCATACGCTTCTCGAGTTTTGTGATTTGTGCAAGCTCGCCGTAGTTGGACTCGTACTCGTGAATAAAGAGGAAAAGAGGCTTTGTCCTGGGAATGTTCTCTGGCTTGGCCGAGAGCTTGGAAACAGTGGTCTCGAAGACTGCACGAGCGTCTGCAAAGATTGTCAGTACGGAAGATGTTATCACAAGATCACGAAACTTACTGGTAACGTCGTTGGTGGCGATCAGATGCTTGAGGTATTCCATGGCGAAAAGCTCGTCTTCAGGGAACAGCTTCATGCCACGCTCGAAAATCTTAGTTGCCGCCGGGTCCTTGTAACAGTGGTACTCGATAAGTGCGGTTGCCACGTAGACATCGCTGGTGATGCGACCTCTCTTTCTCGCGAGAGCGAAGACGTTCCTAAGACCTCCCACCGGTGCATCAGGCTTACCCTTTCCTTGGATGCGACGCATGGCACGCATGAGAGCGATCCACACGAAGGACAATGTCTTCGAGACGGTCTTGACCTGCGCTGCAGTGTTCTTTTGCACTTCCTTGACTTGTCTTTGTTCTTCGGCTTCTCTTGAGTTCGAGGCGGGTTTGTTGTTTGACTCGTCTTCGTCGTCATCATCTCTGGCTTCGGGAGTGGGTTCGCGAGAAAGTGGAGGTAGAGACTCGTAGTACTCCTTGATTTGTGCGATAGCCTTGGGCTCGCGCGCCTTGATCTTGTCCATAAGAGCGTATAATGAGTTCAGGCAGTTGTCGTAGGGCTCCTTGACGGCGTCACCACGGCGGACAAGACTCTCCTCGCCGTCCTCGACGGGCATCGTCTGCTCAATACGATCGGCACGAGTAAAGGCGAGCAAACAGCTCTCCGGGTTGGCTGCAGCACCTTGAGCCAGGAAGTCGTTTGCTTCAGTCTCCATTTCGTTGTCGAAGCAGAACTCGGCGGCGTCGTACCAGATTTGGGGCCAGAAACGGAGAGCCATGGTAGCCTGTCTGTAGACATAAAGAACACGGTCGCGGTATGCCTTGATATCCTCCTCTTTCAACACGAGGGGGTCCTCTTTCTCCCATTCGACCCAGTTTTGCCAGATGGTGACTTGCTGTTGGTAATCGTCGTCGCCGTCGCAGCCAGGAGCAGGGGGCAATGTCGGAACGGTTCTACGCTTGAGGTCCTGGGTGATCTTCTGGAGGATGTTGTAAGAGGTACGGGCGGTCATGTAAGCGGGTGACTTTTCCTGAAGGAACTTGCGACCCTAGAAAACTATCAGTGAGGTACTAGAATATGCGGAACAGCGACTTACAGTCATCTTGTTGAGGCCCATCTCGAACGAGTCGTACTCCTTCCACAGACTGGTTGTAGCCTGCATGGGGACAGTGATGGCACGCTGGTAGGCCTTGCGCAACAGATCCATCTTTTGGGCGTCCTGCCAGCCATTACCACCAGGATTACCAGGACCGGACTTGATGAAGTTGATGTAGTCCTGCCACATGCTTCCAGAGTCCTTGTCGTTGCCGATCAGGTTAAGGGCAAAGTCGTACGCCTGAGTAATAGTCTGGCGAGCCTGGCCTGTCGCGTCGGTCATGACGTTGTTGCGACGTCTGATGTAGTCGAGGTAGATGCCCCAGAGCTGTACGTTGTAGTTCTTGAGGAGTGCCATGTTGAAGATGTTTTCCAAGCGGAGGAAGTCGTCCTGGTCTTGCTCCATGAGAGCGTATGCAACCCATTGTTCGGCCTCGAGGCTGGTTAGCTGAAACTGTCTCGGGAAAGGACAGGGGAAGTCAAACTTACAGCAGTGGGGAAGACTTCGAAGAAGCGGTCGTAGACGCTGCGAGCATCGTCGAGCTTGTTCTTGGATCTATGCAGAGCAATCAAGTCAGGCCAAGCGTCAATGTCACCCTTTGGGTCATCGGCAATTCTGTCCTCCAGCTGACCAACACGGTCCTGAGGCAGACGAGGCTTTGAGAGGGCAGCAGAAGATGAAGAAGGAATTTGAGCAGTGGGAACAGGAGCACTGGACTGCGGCAGAGCCTGACCTGGGACAGGAGCACCTCGTGTGGGAATGGCAGAAGGGGCAATGTCTTGTTCAAGTAGATCAGTAGGAGGAGGGTTATATACGGCTTGTACATTCTGTTGCTGCTGCACAGGAGTCTGAGCGAGCGAACCGTTTGTGCCTGTGCCATGTTCTTGCTCTTCCTCGTCTTCGTCATCATCTTCCTCAATGAAGCCACCGATCGTCTTTGGCTTTTGCGCGGCTGTAGTCTCGGTCGTGGGCGACGCGGTACGGGAGGAGATCTGGGAGGCAGACTGGGCTTGAACAGCAGCAGGCTGAGGAGTAACCGATGGCTGAAGCTGAGGCTGAGGCTGGTCGGGCATGAAGCTGGAGGGGTCATAGTCTTCTTCGTCATCTTCTTCTTCTTCCTCTTCCTGGTCTTGGTCGACGATCTGATGGGCAGGGTCGTACGAGGTAGGATCGTATTCGGCGGCGTTCATGGAGGCCAGGAAAGCGTCTTCGCCACTCATGTCGGCCATGATCGCGGTAGAGTGCGAACGAGTAGATGGACGACGCGCGGGGAAGAGACGGATGCAGTGTCGTGTGCACGAAGCGCGGCTGTGAGAGGATCAAGATGGTACACCTGGTGTCAAGGGCGATCTAGCACGGGAGGGAGAGAAGGAATCACGGGCGAACAGGCGAGCAAAAGATGATGGTGAGAAATGCGACAGTGAGATGAGGGCGATGAAGCAGATGTGAAGTTTGGACTTTGCGCGCACGACGCCGACACGCCAGAGCTCCGCCGTCCGAGGCTGCTCTGAATGCCGCTAGCTGACACTAGCGCCGGGCGTACCCGCACTTGCAGCCTGACATCACAGGGCAGCCGAATGCGCTTCCATCTCTTTGAAGCTCCTTGTCTCTCTCCTGTTCATGTCGCCGACTTTGCACCCTTGTGCGGCCAGCCTCCTCTCATACTTCCCGAGGACGTCATGAACCCGACAATAACCCTTCCGAGGAATAACTCGAACGCCTCGTCCTTCGGCCCAGTCTCCACATCACGTAACAAACATGGCCGTGTCCGCATGCCCCGGTTCTTCAAACGCCTGTTCAAGTTCCCGCAGATGGATTTCGAACTGGCCGTCTGGGACATGACAAGTCTGATTGTTGCTCCTAAAAAGGTCTTCCGCCAGGTCTACTACCACAAGCAGACCCGCAATACGTGGCACACAGCAGACCCCTCCTTCACCTACTTGCTCTCCTTCTTCCTGCTCCTGACTGCACTGGCTTGGGGCCTGGCCTACGCCGATGGTTTCTCGAAAACTCTACGCATAACTCTCGTCTTCATCTTCGGCCACTTCCTTCTCACCTCGCTGCTCGTCTCGACCGCTGCATACTTCCTCGTCGGAAAGCTACTGGGTCCTGGTGTCAAAGGCCTACCGGGCAGAAACAAAAGAGCTGGTTTGTTTGGCCCAGGAAGTGATACTGTGGAACAACTCGAGTTTGGATATTGTTTCGATGTCTCAATCCGCGCTTTCTTCCCAGTCTGGGTATGGCTGTACGTCGTGCAGTTCCTGCTCATGCCCATCATCTCGCGCGACTACTGGCTCTCGCTCTTCTTTGGCAATCTTCTGTATCTGGTAGCTTTCGGCTACTATTTTGTGGTCACTTTCCTCGGCTACAATGCTCTTCCTTTCTTGCATCATACTCAGCTGCTCTTGACGCCTGTGGTCGCATTCGCCATCTTCTGGGTCATTAGCTTGTTTGGACTCAACCTGCCGAAACACTTTGCCCCTGTTCTATGGGCTGGTGCTGACTTGCGCAAGTCTGTATGAATTTAGTCTGTGTATAATCTGTCAAACAAAAGCTGTTTCTTCCTCATTCAAACAATCGTTATCCGTCTACTAGTGTGATTGTGTTGCTGACATCTTTCTACCTTGCATGCAATCGATCTTGCAGTCGAGAGTCGAGGGGGTGATGCTGACAATGTCCAAAGCAAAATAACGCCGCTGTACATGCCATGCTTTTGTCTTTACATATGTACAAAGATCTAATTTCTACAATTCCAAATATTCTTACACTTTCTCACCTGTTACGATGCTTTTA
>Ga0058702_10000945_pt1 | contig 11368 bp, 11 predicted proteins | sample AgamicOrSfe_FD_83781 | JGI IMG/M metagenome (GOLD analysis project Ga0058702, IMG submission 83781) | Agave microbial communities from Guanajuato, Mexico - Or.Sf.e | ecosystem: Host-associated > Plants > Phyllosphere > Phylloplane/Leaf | place: Guanajuato, Mexico | collected 2012-05-30
ACATAGTAGACCAGATGATCTAGATCTGCGCTCGCTCGCTTCAATCGCTTCATGATGGACACGGCACTCTTGTACTTCCACAAATCACCATTGACTACCAAGAGAGCGATTTGGAACGACGTGCCAGCGGCCGAGATCGGCAGGGCATGGTTTACAAAAAACTGCCTAGGACCTACATACCCCTCCGGCTCGCGTAAGTGCAGGCGAGCAAGCCAGGCATGGTTAGAGTACAAGTATGACAAATAACACTCTCCATTCATGCGTGACTATTGTCATGCCATTTCCCTAGGGGTAGGCTGGCTTGGGCTTTCAACTCCTGGTGCCACCCCGCCTGCCAAAGGTGTGCATGCAACATTGCGGGCCTCTTATCATACCTTGCCTTTAGCCTCGGTGACGGGAGATTGCGGATTCGATCAAGGTAATATCGATGGCCCGTATTAGGCGAGACGTGAGCACGGGAAGTGGTAGCAAAGCTAGCGCGCAAAAATAGGAAGCAAAGGAGTAGACAAGCCACACAAAGATAGTCTCATATACTAAAGACAATCCGTAGCCGCACCTAACTGGAGGGCAGCAACCAGAAATTAAGAGTCAATCTCATAATCATGCTTCCCATGTCTTCATTAACTCAATTACTTTAACGTATCATCTTGTCTCCCCACTGACCTTCACCCCTGTCGACTGCCTCACCACCGTCACTCATACATCAACTCCCAAATATCTAGTCCTTGGTGTTGTGCACGCTGTTAGGAAGCGCCCTCTCAACAGCCTCAGGCACAGCCTTCTGCGCCGCCTTGGGGACAATGCTGTCCTCACCACCAGCAGCAGCGTGTGTCTTGCCTACACCGTACTCGGCAGCGGTGCCCTTGGCCTCACCCTTGAGCTCAGCAGCCTTGCCCTGTGCTTGACCGGCGACCTTGTGTGCCTCACCCTCGGCTTGGCTGGCGTTGGCGCTGGCATCAGCTTTCGCGGTACCGGTGGTGTCCTCTAGGATTTTGTTAGCTTGCCTTTCAAGTATTTTATGGAAGAGGTAGGGATGGAATTAAGAGACGTACGGGCAGTTTGGATGCCGGAGGCGGCGGCCTGACCGACTTTCTGGTTGATGGCAGCGGCAGTGTCCTTGACGCTCTCGGTGAGGGTCTTGTAGGCGACTGGGGTGCTGGAGAAGGTGCGCACTTGGCGGAACAGAGTCTGGCGGATGAAAGACATTGTGATGTGGTTTTGAGGCTGTATTGAAGGTGAGGAAGCTGTGCAAAATGTGTTAGATGACGAGGATCCCCAATTCACAGTCGCTATATGTACCTGATTAGGTCTTGATCCGTTAGTATGTGAAAGTGTGAATTGGACTTGTTGCTTGTGATGTGATGGAAAAGAAGAAAATGCACAGCTGTTCAAGCTCATTAGCTTGTATGCACGATGATGTCAAGGGGTCAGGGTTCCGATTGCCGTTTCCGACCACAGAACAGATGGGAGAATCCCAAGGAGAGTACCATAACGAATTTGCTCAGACTTGACATTCTAGTACTATGCTACATATGCTGGGTATCGCTGTCCTTTCTCACCTCCGATCGTGAATCATATCTCCTCTTACATCGCATATAACGTCTTCGGCCTGAAGGTCGTCATCGCTTCGGCCTCAAATCTACAACCTCAAACTTCAGCGCATCATGTTCAATGACGTGTCCCTGCTTGCTATCTGCATCCGTGTAGATCTTGGACTCGGTATGAGGGTGGAACGTAGCTGACTGCTTGCAATTCCTGATCGCTTGCAGACCAGGAGGATCCGTCAGCCTGAAAACACCGTAGTCAGGCTGATGAGCCGGGGCGCAAACAATCGCAATAGCTTCTGCAAGGGTGCCCTGGTAAGGGAAGTGTGTATGCAGGTCTCGACTGCTGAGGAAACAAGTCTGTGAAGGATGCGTATGAATCCATCCCAGCACGATGTCGTCGGCCTGCGTTTCTGTATACTCAAATAGAGCCAATTCGTCAACCATCTCGCACGTATCGGATGTGGCAGTCTGCTCAGGGATGATGAGCTTAGTGACGAACAGTGCGTTTTGCACAAGTGTGCCCGCCAGGATTCCACATGTTTCGAGATTGGCTCGAGTGTTGGCAGCAGCTATTTTCAGGAAGCTGTGTCGTAGGGGCGCCGGGAGAAAGAGCGTTCGCAGCTTTTTACCACTCTCTAGTGAGGCCTTACTGGCGAATTGATGTAGACTTCCTGTCAGGTCTCCTTCCCTCTCTTTCCGTGGTACCGGTGGTCCTAATGAGGCATGAGTGCTGGCAGAGACTTCTCTCGGAGGTCGCTGCTGTGCACCTTCTGTTGGCAGTCGAGCCTTGATATTGTATTCACTCTTTGATGAAGTCCCATCTTGCTGCCAGTGCGGGATGTCTGGGTAATTGTACTTATTGGGGACATACACTGCCTCGTCTTCTTCTGCAACACGAGTGCGCGAAGCGTTGTCAATCTGTTTCCTAATCTGCACGAGTTGCGCATTGAGATCTCCTGACGTATCATCGAGCACCGTTGCACCTTTGCGCCGGTTCACTTCCAGATTGGCAAGCTTCACTGCGAGGTCCTGATGTCGGTGCGCATCTACTGCTGGTGCGGATGGCCGCCTGCGTGCGTGTAAAGGCGGGTTGAAGCTCGAGTCAAGCCCAGCGAAGATAACTTCGTGCTGTGTCGCAGCAGACTTGGCGCGAGCCTCGACGTTTGCAATATGACTCTCATATCTCTCGTTGATGGGCGGTTTCAACAATTCGAGCTTTGCCAAATCACGTTTCAATTGCTGCCTTGCCTGTATCCACAGCTTCTGATACTGAGCATCTTTTGCTTGTGGATGTTTAGGAAGGAAATCCATCATGATTGTAGCATGTCGAAAAAGGAGGAAATACGCCATCGACAGATTGCCCTCCCGCTCGTAGATATCAGCTTGCTTTACCATCAGGTTAGCAGTCCTGAACCAGCTCAGCATGGGATAGTTCGTGTCAAAGAATGGCTCAGAGGCGAGCTTGACGATCTGTTCCACGCTCATTGCCTTCTCCATGATCGCGAATGCCCGAATGTGGCGCAGGAAGAGAAGAGAGGTTATAGGAACACATCAAAAGATCGAAGAAGCAAACGGGAACAGGGTTTCTGTCTGTGTCTCTCACTAAGCAGGGCGTCAAGGGGGTGACGAGTATGCATCACGTGATGAGCAGGCATCAGACAAATGATCACTAATCGATACACCATTGCTCGACCACTGAGGTACTTTTCCTGTCGCCTCTTGTTTATGCCTTACAGCATCCACTGCACTCTCATTTTCCTGGCGGCGACCAGGTGATACACAGAGCAATGATAAGGTGTCAGCTCAGTCCTTGATAGACTCGTGCGTATGCGCCTACTCGTGCAAGGCCTGTAATGCTCAAGCTGGTCGCAAGATGCTCATGGACAACTGGGCCTTCCAAGACTCCAATATCGCAAAAGCGATGGGCTCGCGCTGCTTGGAACACGGGTCTCGATGTACTGAGACTCAAGAGATACAAACGGCCTACAATTGCAAATACCCAAGATACGACACCTCTCGCTTTTGGCCCTACAAGTGAGGAATTGTGCGGTGAGTATTGCTATCCATGCGCCCAGGTATAGGAGACTAACACCATTCGCACTTTTAGACGACATCCTCACCCTCCTCAAACCTTCTCTGGCGAAGCACAAAGGATGTACTATCATTGATCTGTTTCCAGGTGAAGGCCTGTGGTCGCGCAAGCTCCACGATGTCGTCCAACCTAAGCTTCATCACATCATCGAGCCAGTGAACAGCGTACATGCCAAAACATGGCAGGAGATGGTCAAAACACTGGGGCCAGAGTATATCTTGTCTCCAACCTCGGTGAACCTGGATAAGGTCGTTCAAATAAGCGATCTTCACACACTGCTTCCAGCAAGCATCAACGAGGGCTCCCCCGACATCTTCCCACCAGGATCTGAGCAGCAGACGAATAATTCGGTCTTGTTCCTTGTGAACTTGGCCCGGTTCCCGCACAAGGCTACTACCAACAAGGTCCCGAGGCATAAATCTCCCAATGATGCATTCACACACCTCATGCTCGAACAGTTTCGGCACCGTTCCGGATTCCAAAAAGATGGTGCAATTCGCGCTCTGATGTGGACCACGCAGAACGACAAATATGTGACTCTACCGAGGACTATATTAAAACGATCGGCGAAAGACGGGGACTTCCAGGAGGTCTATTTTGGTCAAGAAATAGCTTGCGAGCACGGGCATGAGTTCATGGGTCGCAGGCCACCTGTACAAGATGTCGAAAGTGCAGACCAGACTTTGGCGCGGATGCAGGAGCAAGGCATTGAAATCCCAGCTCATCGACGATCCAAAATGCACCAAGCACTTCTAGACTCCTTTGCCGAGGCAAAAGGAAAGCATGAGCTACCGCAACTTATGCAGGACGTGCAGGAAATTTACGCACTTGAACGTGTTGAAGTCTTGGGCGGATTCTCTGAGCAACAACGAGGTGAAGAGGGGGACAAACGGAAGCGAAAGAACAGTGCCGAAGTAACACGGCTTGCCGAATTAAGGCAGAAGCTGGATGATCTTGTGGACATGAAACCCTTCCCAGCGTCGCAGCGGAAGAACACCATGTCCGTCGTGATCGCCACACTAAACTTGTTCGCCTACGAACAGTTGCTTCGTCGCCAATACCCAGATGGTCCAAAACTCGAGCTCCACACGGACGAGGAGCGCACCCACATGAAATCCCTCCAAATCGCCGTCGAAGACGCCTGGAACAGCCACTCCGGCCGCGAACGCCGCCGCGTCAACGACATCGAAGCCGTCATCGACAACAGCGAAGCGTTGCGCCTCAAGCTCCTCGACTGGGACAACCGGCCCTACGAGCCGCTCGGCGTCCTCGACTCAGAATTTGACCCTCCATACGCCCTCGCCCTCCTCGACTACCAGCCTCGTCCAAGACCTGCGTTCCTGAAAGCAGGCCGCTCGATCATCAAGACGCCGTTTATCACGCTGGTGAGGTATCATCTGGAAAGCAGGATTGGCCTTGTGCTTGATCAGATTGCGCATGGAGCCGCAGAGGCGCTGCTGCCCCAGTGTCCGACGATTTCAGATCCGGCGAAGGGAGGGCATGTGCATCTTGAGCATGTCAGGGTCAGGGTGCTGACGTATGAGATGTTGGTTGAATTGAATGCTGCGTGGGAAGCCTGGCCGTTCAAACTGCCGGATGCGGTGCTAAAGGAGAGGATGGTCCAGACGTATATCTGAGCTGCACCGGTAGTGGATGACTTGATGTCTGGCTTGCTTGTATAAGGCTGGACTGCGTCGAGTCACTCGGACCAGCGAAGGCGAAGATTGAGGACGAAGACCAGGCTCTGGTTGATATGAGCTTTCGGCTTGCGTGGGTCTTTGTCCTTATCTTCGCCCTTGCCGGTCTGGTCGACTCGATGTAGCCGTCAAGTTGAGCATCCAGTCAGAAGAACAAACTTTAGCATATATCACAACATATAAGACAAACTACAAACTACAAAATAAACATAACTCATCTCACCCTTATGGTGCAAAGTCACAGCGCAAACACCGCCCGTCCATAACGTCACGAACAAGCACCGACATGTACGTGATCATTTCTGTTTGATACCACTACATCCATGGTGGATATCACGATTTGTGATATCGTGCTCGAAAGCAGCAGTGTACTCTGCTGTCTCCAATGACAAGTCTCTCGCAGCTACTCTGTCGGTGTGGTGAGTACCAGGCCGCTTTCCTCGCCTCCTCTCTCTCCTTCTTGGGGTATCTGTGATTTTCTGCAGTGTTGCGCAGTGCAATGTGTGTGAAGCTTCTCCTGCTCCTCCGTGCCAAAAAGATATCTTTCCGTGCTAGAGCTCCTGTCCGTTAGATTTCCCGTCCTCTGTGAGCCATATCCCCTTCCATCTTGTACCTCCCATCTTGAAACACCTTGCTCAAGTAATATTCCCATTCAGTCATCTAAACGCCTCAAAATTTTCAACCAGCCAATATCCTACCATTGTGTCCATATCATATCCTTTGATGCCTCATTTCGTATTCTATCACCACCTTGCCGATTTTCTGTTTGGCATCGTATCAATAATCCATCCTCTGATGCCTCCTCTCATACTCAATCGCCTTCCGATCAAGTTCCTGTGCCGTGCGACTGCTGCTCCCGGACGAACCAGCCTCAGATTCACTGTTCTTGCCATTCCCGCGTGTGAGACTCGGCGCGCGCGTCTGTGCTTCGGCTGGGGCTGTGCTGACCATGTCTGAGAGATTGAAGATGCTTGTAGCGCGAATTGGTGCCGATGGAGGTGGTGGCATCGAACGGCGTGAGATAGTCGATGGCTCGGCTGCTGGCATTGGCGCAGCGCTCCGGGGAATGCCAAAGTCTTCTTGCAGCACGTCGGCGACGTTGAGGTGGCTTTTACGGCGGAGTGCTGGACGGGCATTGGGAAGATCGGGAATGTGTGATGGTTTTGACAACTGTGGATCAGGAGTAGTTGACTGTGGCGCAGGCACGGCCAGTCCTTCGGTCGGAGCATTCAATGATATGGCTCGGTAAAAGGTCATCTTGTCGAAGACATTCGACATCAGCACGCTGGTGTGTGTCATGCCGAGACGGAAGGACAGTATGGACTTCTCCATTTGCTCCTCAGCGAACTCGGCGGACCGAATACTGCCACAGTGCTTGTAACATGACGCCATCACTCCATCCCAAGTCTCACTTCTTTCTATGTCACGTTGGACCTTTGACATGATGCCATTAAGGTCGTCTGTCGTCCAGCCGTAGCTTTCGCCAACAGCACGGGTCTTGCGGCTTGGCTTAAAGCAGCCTTGGACACCGAAGAGGACGAGCGCCGGGAAGCTCGAAAGGTATGACAGCGATAAATGAGTAACCTCAGGCTCATCTCGGACGAGTAGCGCGCGAAGCTTTGGGAAGGCTCCATTGTCCTTTGCCTCCCTGCTCCAGGCTCGTATGACGGTATCAGAAACGAGATCGTCCAAGACGCCGCTGTACTGTTGTTTGTTGTTGGCGCAGCCAATGTCGAGAACTGCAAGATTTCGAAGGTTGGCTAGATTGATAATGTCTCGACGATGGAAGTTCGGGTGTGTTAATGTAAGATTCACGATCCAGTCGAAGGTGTTCGAGTTCATTCGATTAATGTAGAGAGGAAGGTCGCCGGGCTCCGGTTGGCCAATGCTGCCGCGATGTGTCGGTATCTCGTTGCTGTCCTTATAGACAGATCGGAAGGCGGTCCAGATTACCAGAGGTTGATCACAATTCCTATTCAGGATTTAGCTACAAGTCTAACTTCTGGTATGGAGACTCACGCTTGCATAGCAGCCGACTGCAATTTCCGCGCAACATGCCAAGGTACTGTCTGCAGCACGTCGACCAATTCCGCAAGGCCATCTCCTGATAGTTGTTTCAACCATTTGATGAACTGTCTCAGAGCCATGGCTTCAAGGCTCGACGCTCCTTGAGGTTCACGGTGCAGGTAGTCTGCGGTCGATCTGGCCGGCTGGAAGGCATGTCGTCTGTAGAGTGCTGTAAGAGTCTGTTCGACGAAGACTTGTCCGCTTGCCCTGTCGAATGTTTCCACAGACGCGCTGGAAGAGCTAGCAGGTTGATCTACGTGAGCACGATCCCGTGCACTGGTCTGCTTGACCCTCTGGCAACGGCCACATGCCATGCCGGAGATCCTGCGAGTCTAACAATGCCACAATGTCGAGAGTATTGACAGGTTCAGAAAATGTATAGAAGAAAGGTGATCTTCGCACCGGACTCAAGTCCGCAAACGTGCTCTAGTCGATGTTGGATACTTCGCACCGTGATGTTGTGATATACTCGAAGGATGATGATTGATGTGTGTGGTCTGAACGAGAAGAAAAGGCAAAATGAGCGACAGAAGGCTGCTTATGAAGGTGCGGATAGAAGGCAAGGAGGACAATTGAAGAGAGGTGGGAGGGTGAGTACCTGAGTTCACATAAAGACGTGGGGCATGTGAGGATCTGGAGGTCGGATCTGCACCGAATTACGACATTTATTGGTCGAGCCGATTGAGGAGAGAGTGTCTTTGTCTTCGTATCATCCTCACCGGATGTACTGCTTTGTTGTTGCTTTCTTCCAGAATACAGACTACTGGTCTCCACTGCCAGTCATGGGCTTGACCAAAGCGACCCTCTTCTTCTCACGAGAAGCCCTATCTGCATGGACCTCCCCCTCATTCGCCACCGTGCCAATATCACTCTCTCCAGCATGCACACGACTAGGAGATCGACGACTCCGACAGTCACGGCGACGCTATGCAGCAGTCACCGATGCCTCCTCCTTTGCTAACGCCGGCGATAGTCTGCCCTGGCCAGATCCAAACCCACATCAGCCTCCTTCACCATATCAAGTCTTCAATCAGGTCCGAGGAGAGCCATACTCGAAACGAAGATTCTATGAGCTTGTAATGAAATATCATCCCGATCGTAACAGTCATCCCGACGACTCCGCTACGTCGCCGAACCCCTGCAAATGCCCACGAGAAGTTATGTTGGAGCGGTATCGACTAGTTGTGGCAGCGAATACGATTCTCGCAGACCCAGAAAAGAGAGCAGCATACGATAATTTTGGTTTCGGGTGGGGGACAAACGTCAATCCGTCAGGAGAGAGTCCTCTACATAAATACAGTACTTATCATCGGTGGCGGAAAACTGGAGATACTACCTTCAAGTGGCCAACAGACCAGGACCCAATGTATAATGCCAATTGGGAAGACTGGGAGCGATGGTATCAAGATCGTGCAGATCGTGCTAGAGCGGCATCGTCCATGCCCCTGTATGGACACTTCTTTACTGCGGGACATGGGAAACAAAATCGGGGCATCTTCATGAACAACTACGCATTCTTGTCCATTGTATTTCTGTTTGCACTTTTAGGCGGCATTGGGCAGGCAACAAGGGTCTCGGATTACAGCAAGAGCAGGATGGAGTATCAGCAACAGCAGAATGACGAGACTCATCAAGTGTTGATGAGAGCGCGCCAGGATGCTATTGATCAGTCGACTAGTGGGGAGAACAAGAAGAAGAGGATACAGCGCTTCATACAGTCGGTGGAAAATGGCGGAGGATATGAATTCGCGCAGGAATCGTTCGAGCCTAGGGCGTTACGTCCTGGTGAAGATGACGGTCTTTGCGCAAGTGGTGCTGTCAAGGATCGGGATGAGCCTCGCTTTTGGGAGAAGCCACCACCTCCTGATAGCAGATAGATAGATACGGTGTCGATATAAGACTCTTGCTTACAGCATACTAAGGCCTTTCCACGTCTTGAGAAAAGGAGAAAACAGACGGGGACGTTTAAGCTTCCATCAATTTCAGCCAACGTCATGTGAAACAACAAACTCTCGTCCCATCTTCTGCTCATCTTGCCATCACCAAGTTTACTTAGCAGAAGCATATCGAAGTCCACTTACCACACCCCCTACACCTCGATTACGGTTTATCCAATTGGCATCACAGGAGCAATACGATTCACATAGATCATCATGGCTGCACAACCAAGAGAGCTAAAGCTCGATCCCAAGTACGACAGTGGCATTGACTACCCAACAGTTAGCGCTACACCTCAGAGTGGACACCCAGGCTTCACCACGCCTGAGCAGGATGCCAAGGTCCATCAGTTAAGGATGATGCTGGAGCAGGGCGGCTACCATGAAAGACTGGACACCTTGACAATGGTATGAAATTGGCAATACTGGAAAGAGAGGTGCACTTGACTAAATGAATCATCAGCTGCGATTCCTTCGCGCAAGGAAGTTTGATGTCAACCTTGCGAAGCAGATGTACGTGACACGGAGTATGTCGAAGATGTTCGTATTAACAAAGTGTTTCAGGTTCACGGAGTGCGAGGACTGGCGGAAACAGTTCCAGGGTGGTGTTGACAACCTCGTCCGAACGTTCGACTACAAGGAGCGCCCCCAAGTCTTCAAGTACTACCCGCAATACTACCACAAGACGGATATCGTAGGTCAAGAGCAATCTCACCAGTGCCACTAGTGGCTAATGATATCATCTAGGATGGACGACCGGTCTACATCGAACAGCTTGGTAACATCGACCTGACAGCCATGTACAAGATCACCACTCAAGACCGTATGCTTTCCAACCTTGTCTGCGAGTACGAAAAGGTCGCAGACCCACGTCTTCCTGCTTGCAGTCGCAAATCTGGACATCTCCTCGAAACCTGCTGCACAATCATGGACCTGAAAGGCGTCGGTATCTCGAAGGCCAGCAGTGTATACGCATACATCCAGTCAGCGTCCGGAGTCTCCCAGAACTACTACCCTGAACGCCTCGGAAAGCTTTACATCATCAACGCGCCATGGGGCTTCTCGGGAGTGTTCTCAATGGTCAAGCGTTTCCTCGACCCCGTCACAGTCAACAAGATCCACGTTCTGAGCAGCGGCTACGAGAAAGAATTGTTGGCACAGATCCCTAAGACGAACCTCCCGAAACAATTCGGTGGCGCATGCGACTGCCCCGGCGGCTGTCAATTCAGCGACCAAGGACCATGGCAGGACGCGCAATACACGAGGACGCCTGCTTGGGCAAACGCGAAGCCTCAGCCAGCCGGTAATGCAGCAGGTAGCATTAGGAGTACTACTGGGAGCGTGAGGTCGGTCAGGCCAGGATCGGTCCAGGGCGCCACTATGTAAGAAGAATCATTGGTATCTGGTTGGGTAATGAAGCAACGGCGGATGAGTGCATGTTCTATTGGTAGCAAAACATAGACTACAGCACAGCACACTAAAATATGATGAATGACCTTGAAGTCTTGCGGGACAGGATCTTTTGATGCGACCGAGCTTCACTGATTGTTCTTCTATTCACCACGAGACGGCAAAGGACGCCTAGGTGTCGAAACATCATCCAAGCTGATCCCCGGTGACGCGCAACTCCAGACGCTCGAACCTCAATATGGGAAATGTTCAAAGGCTTGATCTTGCTCGTGAGGTCGAGAACCCATGGTAGGTGTTGATGTATGTGCGTTCGATTTCTATCTATACAAGAAACACCACAGCCGTCTTTGCAGTCCGTGACTCTATGCACCGCAATGCTATGCCCAAACCTGTACCCAGTATATGCCCATGTCGTCGTCATTCATATCATACAACTTTTCTTCCTTCCTCTTCTTCACCCTCTTGCTCCTCTTCTCCCGCTTCCCTTCCCAGTCCCCAATCACGCAGCAAGGTCATTCAGCAACCTGACTGTCAAGATCATCATCACCAAACCAATCGTCACAATCACCAACAGCGCGAACCCAAACCACCCCAATATCATCGCCGTCGATCCTACAC
>Ga0058702_10000949_pt1 | contig 11333 bp, 5 predicted proteins | sample AgamicOrSfe_FD_83781 | JGI IMG/M metagenome (GOLD analysis project Ga0058702, IMG submission 83781) | Agave microbial communities from Guanajuato, Mexico - Or.Sf.e | ecosystem: Host-associated > Plants > Phyllosphere > Phylloplane/Leaf | place: Guanajuato, Mexico | collected 2012-05-30
CGATAGAAGAGCTCAGGGGGACGATACCATCTTGTAATGACCTGATGCGTCATGGCGGTATAGGGATCCGCAAACGACCTTGAGAGACCGAAATCAGCAAGCTTAATTTCTCCATTGGCCGCAATCAGCAAGTTGTTTGGCTTGATATCTCGATGTAGAATGAAATTCTCATGACAGAACCATACGCCTCTCGCTATCATTCCCATCCAGGCCTTGACATCTGCTGGACCATAGTGGATGTTTTGTGTGTCCTTGATGAGCATCTCCAGATCACCTCTTGGTAGGAATTCCAAGACGAGATTCATGTTCTGCTTCTTGCCCGCAAAGACGGCGTGGAGCCCGATAATGTTCGGGTGTGACAGTTCCTGTAACGCCTTGACTTCTCGAATAGCGTCCATTGGCAAGCCATCTTTGTAATCCGGGTTTATCTTGATCTTCTTGATGGCTACCAGAAAGTTCGGATCTGTCTTGAGCCATCCCTTGAATACTGTAGCATATGTACCTTCTCCGAGCCTGCTGCCTTTCTTGTAGTCACTTTCCGAGTCGTCATCTTGTGGTTCTGTTGGCTCCGGCGCAGATTGCTTGGTAGAACTTGCAGCGTTCGTTGTACGGTTCGCCTGCACTTTGACAGAGGGTGCAGTCAGGGTGATGCTGGGAGATCGGACAGTCTGGTTGGTGATTGGTGATTGAACCATGGTGGGAAAGAGTTTGATCAGACTAGCTTTCTCTCACGCACCCAAAGGCCGCTCTGTGACCATGATCATCACGGTGTCAGGTTCACTCTATTGTATGTACTGCTTTTTGCGAGTCGCGAACGAACGGGAGAATCTGGGGTCGGCGACGATCTTTCAAAATCCTCATAAAATCTACAGACGACACAACTACAACCGCGACAAGCTCTAGCCGCACTGCCAGTAAAGTCTTAAAACCCTGAGCCGACGACCTGCCCGCCACCAAAAGAAAGTGCACATTTGTTTTCCCAAAGCTCGTTTAAGCACGAGCAGCATGGCAGCCTCGAGGTCACTTCTCAGCCTGACAAATAGTCTGCGCCTAGGCCCAACAACACCTACCACTATATCACGCTGCCCGACAACGATACAGTCCCGGAATCTTCACAGATCAATCACACCACCAAGGATCCCGCCGCCTACACCATTCATTCCCGATGCGACCGCGTTCCTCACAGTAATAGGGCGTGGTCTCTCCAAACACGCCAGCAAGATTGAATCATGGGACGCCCTTTTCTCCCTCACGTCCCCGCAACTAGCAGAACTTGGCGTTGAGCCACCTCGAGCAAGACGATATCTGCTGAGATGGCGAGACAAGTTCCGGAATGGTCAATATGGCATTGGCGGTGATCTCAAACAGGTTGCAAACGGAGTAGGAGAGGTCAGATTGATGGAGGTGCCGATTGCCTCATCCGCGAGCACAGAGGCGGCAGGAGCTAAAGCAACTATCACGCGAGGGCCGGGCATGATGAAGCGCATCATCAACGTTGACCCCGAGAGTCTGCCAATGTCAGATACAGATCTGAGAAGAGCGCCACGGGTTGCAGGATTGACGATCAAGAACTCGCATACTATTCACGGGTCTCATGTTGAGCTGAAGAAGGGTTCGAACGGTAATATTGCCCTTATCAAAGTGAAGGAGGGTCTTTGGGAACACAGACGGGGCCACAAGGTCGATGGTGGTGAGAGGCGAAAGGCAGAGGTCAGGGCGAAGAGGAGAGCTGCAGAGAGAAAAGCATCACGGGCATGATCATAGTGTCAGACTTCGGAGCGTCACTGAAAAGGCTGGCCGCGCTGTATGACCATTGATGAGCGGGAATTATGGCAATGTCAATGTACGAGTAGATCTCACAGCCATTGACCGTCTGTTCCATGTCTGGGCATTCGACAGCGTCTTGAAATCCACTTTCAGCCTCGAGCTGCCCAAAGAGAGCAAGAGAACACCTGCATCCATCTTAATTGCCACTGTGTCACGTGATAGATCGTGGATACCGTACCTTTCGTCCACTTGCATGCAACCTGCTTCGTCCACAGACCACCCTCGCGCGACGCACCCGCGAGCAGGTGCACTCAATCATGTCTCTCGTCCAGCTGGAATTGGAACTGGTCCAGGAAAGTGCTCGCGTGGTGAAACAAGTTCGGGCTTCGCAACAGAACGTTCACGACGCGCTCTGCGACATCTATCAGTCCGCGAGGCAGACGCTGGAGCGAAGCAAAGCACCTCCGAAAAAGAAGCGACGTGTCGAACAGAGTCCAGAACCTTCAGAACTCGAAGATGAAAGTGCCTACGTTGTGAAAGTACAATCAAGCTTCGTGTTGAACGTGAGGGTCTCCAGATTTGCCCACCGTTAAGGTAGTCTCTGATGCCTGCAATAGCACTCCTCTTGTCCGTTCTCCGATGGCAGTGACCTTGATATCCAGGATTCTGAGCTTCCAGTCTCCGTCTTTATTGATTTACCAATCTACCCGCCTAAGAACGATTACACGTACTTCAACCTGTCCTCCGCAACGAGGTCGCCGCTTGTCAGGTACAAGTTTCGAGCAGCAGCTCCTCCATCTGTCAAGCGCCAATTACGATGTGCGTCGTTAAGGAACGATATCTCGCAACGAGCCGAGCGCATGGTCAGTGCGAAGTGTTCCCTCGCCCACATATCACTACCGCAGTCGCAATGGCAGCTGGAGATTGAGTTCAAGTGGCGAGAAGGGTCGTCACCAGTCTTGGAATTGGCGAATCATGGAAACCGCCTCAAGGCCTGTGAACAAATCTTCGACTATTGCGATCCTGGTCCACAACTTGATCATACCAGCCTGGACAATCGGACGGTCTCTCGGAATGTCTCCTGGTCACCGAAAGACTTCTACGAGCACGTACATGTGCCTGATTCACATTCATCACTTGCTGATGAACCTCTCCAAAACCCTGATCTCACTTGCCAGCTATATCCTTTCCAAGCACGGGCTGTGCGCTGGTTACTGTCTCGGGAAAAGGTCCAACAGGAAATGGATGGCCAAATATCACGACTCCTCCCGCCGCAGTCTTTGCCAATATCCTTTAAGCGATGTGAGGACGATAGCGGTAACATCACGTATAGAAGTCGTCTCCTGCTTCAAATCTTCTCCAGCATCGACAATATTCCAGAGCAATTTAATGGCGGTATCCTGTGCGAGGAGATGGGCCTTGGTAAGACTGTAGAGCTCATCAGCCTTGTCAGTCTGCACAAGTTTACAGGAGAAGCTACCAAGGTTGTGGACGAGTTTTCAGGAAATGAGGTTACGCCTTGCAAAGCTACATTGATCATAACCCCACCGGCTATTCTAGAACAATGGATGCAGGAACTCGAGCGGCATGCACCAAGCTTGAAAGTCATGCACTACACAGGAATCAAGCGGGTCGCGGAGGGCGACGGGGAAAAAACACTGAAGAAGCTGATGAAGCAGGATGTTGTTTTGACCACATACAGTGTCCTGTCTGCAGAGGTGCATCATGCTGTAGCTCAGCCAGAACGCAGCCGGCGACGAGAGCAGCAGTACAGCAATCAGAAGTCTCCGCTAGTCATGCTCAAATTCTGGCGCGTTTGTTTGGATGAAGCTCAGATGGTGGAAAGCGGTGTCAGCAATGCAGCGATAGTAGCGAGATTGATACCTCGGGTGAATGCCTGGGCTGTTTCAGGAACGCCGGTCAGAAAGAATATTAACGATTTGCACGGTCTTTTGATCTTCCTGCGACTCTTTCCATTCTCTGACGGCGACGTGTGGCAGCGAATGACTATAGGCCCTGCGAGTAATCCTGAATACCTCCGGCAGCTGTTTGGTCAGATCGCTATGCGTCATTCTAAGAATGCTGTCCGGGACGACTTCAGCATTCCACCACAAAGACGTCTGGTGATAACGGTACCCTTCACTGCCATCGAAGAGTCTAATTACAACCAACTGCATCTGGAAATGTGTGAGGAGTGTGACCTCAATAGTGAGGGTGAGCCGACGAACCCATTCTGGAATCCAGACAACAGCGAGACTACTAGGAAAATGGCAGCTTGGCTAACGAGACTGCGCCAAACGTGTCTCCATGCGGAGATAGGGGCTCAAAACCGCCGCGCTCTTGGTCGTGGCCACGGACCATTACGCACAGTTGACGAAGTCCTTGAAGTCCTGATAGAACAAAATGAGACAGCTCTACATGTCGAAGATCGCGCGTCAATTCTCTCCATGGTTATGCAAGGCCATCTCCTTTCCTTCGGTGCTGAAACGCAGCAAGCACTCGACCTGTATTTGCAAGGTCTGCGGAGAGCAAGTCAGTCTGTGGATGCGTGCAGACGCGAAGTCCTGGAACAGCAGATGAAGCTGGAACTGGCTGGCGAGGATGGCCTGAAGATTGAGTCAGGTGGCAGGCTAGAGGCAGACTCTGACAACGACGCTGATGAGCGAAGAGTTCGGCTACGACAATATCAGCAGAGGCAAGGTCCGCCCTCGAGGTTCAGCACGTCTGCGCCTTCTTTGCCGGAACTGCTTACTTCCAGACCAAAGATAAGCTCGTAAACGGGACTGAGCTGAGCAGCGAGTTCCGTGAGCTCGAGGAGAAAGAGGTCGAATCCTACGACCTCGCAAAAGCCGTCCGCAAAGAACTGTTGAAAGATACGACCAAGAAGACACGAGACCTGCTGGAAACTTTGACAGCTCAAAGAAAGAGATCATTCGTGAATGTACCTAGTGTCGACTCGGGCCTTGCAATGGGCGGTATTGAGTCTCGAAAGATTGTTGATAGCATCGGCACTCTCTCTGACATACTAAACGAGCAGGTCACCAAGATCAATGGATGGAGAACGAAGTTCTCCGATCTTCTTCTGCAGAAGCTCGTCGACGAAGACGAGGGTGTCGAGTTGACTGGAGAAGAGTACGAATCCTCGACGAAACAGCAAGATGAGCAATACGTATATCACGAAGCTCTTCGTGCGGCCATCGCCGACAGGCACTGCTTGATCACTGGACAGATTAATTTTCTGGTCGATGGTGAGATGAGGTATGCTTGGAAACTTGCCAAGGACGGTGCGCCACGGGAACCAGACTCCGAGGAGCCTATCAGTAGAGGACCAGCTCCTGAATTGTTCCAGCAGATTCTCGAGGAGAGAACTCTGTTTCTGAAACGTAAGTAAATCATGAGTGATAACAGTGCCACACGCTCAGAGATGTGTATAGAATTCCGCGTCATACCACGCTTCGTCAGAGGTAACACTACTGCCGACCCGCCGTTTATATCTGCCCGCGGGCTGATGGCTGAGATCCGATCGTTGATCACTTCCGTTCAGTGGCAACAAGGCATGAGAAGCGATCGTGCCCAGGCTGAAGTCAACATCCTAGAAAACTACCTGGCGAAGCTTCAGCAAATCACAACGTCCCAAACCAAGGCTATTTCTGCTCTCGAAGAAGAGCTCAACCTTTTCAGGGATACCATGAATCAGAGATTGGACTTTTACAGGCAGTTACAACAGATCTCCGACCAAGTTGCTCCGTTACAGGAAGAAATGTCTGCAGAGGTGGACAAGGATCGCTTGGCAGCGGAGAAAGTGAAAGGTGATCGCCACGCTGAGAAATTTGCAGCACTAATGACAAAACGTCGATTTTTGACGCATCTTCGGTCTGAGTCGTCCGCAAAACAGGAAGAGCGGATCTGTATAATCTGTCAGGCGTCCTTTGAGATCGGAGTGCTCACAGTCTGCGGACATCAGTATTGCAAAGAGTGCATCCAAATCTGGTGGCGTCAAAAGCAAACGTGCCCTCTATGCAAACGTCGTCTGCGCAAGAACGAATTCCACGAGATCACGTACAAGCCGCAAGAGCTACGCGCTAAGGAAGAAATTCACCCTTCCAGCTCCCCAAGCCGCTCATTCTCCTCTAAACCTGACAACCCAACCAAGAGCTCAATCTATACCTCCGTTTCAGCCTCGACCCTAGACGCCATCGAATCAATCGACCTCCCCTCCTCCTTCTCGTACGGAACCAAAATCGACCTCATCTGCCGCACACTCCTCCACCTGCGCACAGCAGATCCAGGCTCCAAATCTATCATCTTCAGCCAATACCGCGACTTCCTCGGCGTCCTCTCTGCCGCCTTCCGCGCCCATCGTATCGGCTTCTCCGCCATCAGCGACAAAGCCGGCATCTCCAAGTTCCGCGAAGACGCAAGTGTGGAGTGTTTCCTCCTTCATGCAAAGGCCGATTCGAGCGGGCTGAATCTTGTGAATGCTACACATGTGTTCCTCTGCGAACCTCTGATCAATGCGGCTATCGAGCTACAAGCTATTGCCCGCGTACACAGGATCGGCCAGCGCCGCGAGACGACAGTGTGGATGTTTCTGGTGCAGGATACGGTTGAAGAGGCAATCTACGAGATTTCGGTACGAAGGCGTTTGGCGCATTTGCAGCGTGCAGTTGATCCGGCCAATCTGGATCCGGCCACCAGTGCTGATGGTGGTGGAGAAGAGGCCGTGTATGCCGAGAACACTCTCGATGCTGCGAACTCACTTGAGATGCAGGCAACACCGTTGGCGAGCCTGATGACGAAGGGGCAGAGTGGTGGTGAGGTTGTGGCGAGGGAGGACATCTGGAACTGTCTTTTTGGTGGACGGCAGAAGAGAAGAAGCGTTGGCGATGTGGATGCTGGAGGTAATGTGAGTGGTGCTGTGGGCGAGGAGGTTGCGCGGTTCTTGAGGGCGGAGGCCGCGGAGGGCAGATCTGTGGAGGAGGTCTAAGTGGCAATAAAGTGCTATATTTGCTGACGTGGGACAGCTCAAGGACCACTATCTGTCAGAGGGTGAATGTAGTCGATCGGCAACACCTTTAGTGGCGGAAGCACTCAAGTTTCATCGTCCGACTAACAGAGCCTATACTGGGAAACACGCTGAATTGTCTATGCCTCCGTCCGTACTCCACAGTAGTAGTTCCCCCACTGCGAGCTATGTACCTCCGCAATGACGTATAAAACACCGCCAGCCTACCTCCTAGTCTATCGAGTCTCAATGACCGTTGCTCCGTTGCTCCTTACAAAACACCTCCATCTGTGACGCCGTGCAAATACCGACTTCCACGCCAGCCTCATCTACTTGTAATTGAGCTTGATCGTGCCGCCACCACCTCCTGCTCCGCTGGCAGGCGTCGCCACACCTGACGTGAAAGCGCTCGTGGTTCCGTCAAACCCAATACTACCTCCATTGCCATTCCCATTCATCCCGTCTCCACCTCGTCTGAAGCCCGCAAGCCCCAACACTTCGGCATGTGCCGCAGTCTCTCTCTCCAGCAACCCGATAGCCGTCGACTGAAAGCACAAATTAGCAACGGGACGATCCCCTATCACGCCACATCACCATTGTACTCACCTCAATCAAATTCGCATCCTTGTAAAGCACGCTCCCATCCTCATTATACGTCCTACAATTATTGCACAACATCTTCACATCACCAAAGAACGCGTCCAAGCTCTGATAAACCTTGTTATTGATCTTCTTCTCAATCTGCTCGATGCAGATAGGGTCGCGGATCAGCTGGTAGTAGTCCGGGTAAAGTCTGCGATCTGGCAGTTTGATAAAGGGGTCTATCAAAGGACGAGGCTCGATGCCTGCGTCGGGAGAGGGCTCTTCGAGGTTGTTGATGGCTTCGAAGACGAGGTCCACTATTGTTTGTAAGGCTTCGCGCTGGGGTGGAATCAGAGTTTCGAAGGTCTTGGTCTGACGACCGCGCTTCTTGGGTGGTGCTGCGGTGACGGATGGTGCCACGGAGTCGCCGTCGAGCGAGGCATCGTCGGCTTTGCGCTTGTTCCTGCCGGCGCCGACGCGTGATTGGCGGCCACGTTTTTTGTTGGGTTGCGGAGATTCTGAACTGTCTCGTGACGGTAGAGGCGAGTCGCCAAGATCATTCTCGTCACGGATGCGTTGCTCTACACCCTTTGCCTGCTTTGCTTTTCGAGCATCTTTGCGCGCGATGGCCGCCTCGATTGTGTCCTCGTCGTTGTCTACAGCTTCGAGCCATTGCTCTTCTGTTAGGCCGTCGTCGTACTTGATACCCTTGCGTTCACGTGCACCACGTCCGATAGGTCCTTCATCGCCCACTATGTCCGCGTCTGGATCGTCTTCTTGAAGGTAAATGTCGGGAAGTTCTGATTCACCCAAAAGACGCGGCAGTTTCGCATTGGTTCCATATAGCGGATCCCTTGCTCTTTCTTCATCAAGACGCTGGAATGTCTCGAGCTCGTGGTCGTGACGCATCAGGATCATGTTCAGATCGTCGTCGTCCATTTCCTCCTGTTCGAGATTCTCCGCAGCTTCAGCAGATTCAAGCATGACCCGCAGCATAGCATCTCGCTCCTTTTCGGTCGATCTGTTGTCGAATTTACCGGCTTGGATGACCTTTCCGTCCATGTCTAGCTTGTACTGGGCACGCTCGAGGATCTTCTCCTCTACGGAATTGGAGCTGATGAGACGGAGGATGCGGACCTCATTCTTCTGACCAATACGATGGGCACGATCTTGAGCCTGTAAGTCCTGATGAGGGTTCCAATCAGAGTCGAAGATGATGACAGTGTCGGCGGTCTGCAAGTTCAGACCAAGACCACCAGCACGTGTAGAGAGGAGGAAACAGAAGTATGGTGAATTGGGCGCATTGAAGAGCCCGAGTAAGTCTGAACGTTCTTCTGACTTTGTCGAACCATCCAGACGAAGATACTGCATCGCCCTCAGCCGCATATAGTCCTCCATAATATTCATGATCTGAGTCATCTGGAAGAACATCAAGACACGATGACCAGTAGCAAAGAGTTTCGGCAATACCCGGTCTAGCAGCTCGAACTTTCCCGCCGTTCTCCAGATCAAGTCGTTGGTGATTCTTTGCGGATTGACCTGATCTTCAACCTCTTCGAAGACGAAAGGATGATTGCAGAGCTTTCGCAACTGCATCAGCATGTTGCTGAGTCCACGAAGACCAGTCTTTCCACCTTTGCCGTCGCTGACCATGAGTCTGTTGTGAGTAACAAGCTGCTTGTATAGCTTGGCTTGGAGTGCCGAGAAGTTGCACTTGATGACACGCTCCTGCTTGTCCGGCAAGTCTTTCTCGACATCCTTTTTCAGCCGACGAAGCAGGAAGGGTCGAAGAACCTTGTGGAGACGACGAATCACAAGCAACTGTTCTTCTTCTGTAAGTTGCATATTGTCTTGACCGCCTGTATTCGCGAATGGTGTATTGAACCACTCGTCAAACGATTTGACAGACTTGAAGATGGTAGGAAGGACGAAATTGAGAAGAGCCCACAGCTCGGGAAGGTTGTTCTGCAGAGGTGTACCTGTCAAAATGATACGAAACCTGGTTGAGTAGTACTGGGTGATTGTGATGCTCAATTTCGAGCCCGCATTCTTCATACGATGACCTTCGTCTACGATCATGTGTAGCCACTTGACCTTGCTCAGAATCGGACGATCCTTAATGATGAACTCGTATGTCGTGAGCAGAACTTCAAATTGGCCACTTCGGATTTGGTTAGATGCCATTTTTCGGACGGCTGGTGCACCTTTGTAGACTATCTTGCGAAGCGAGGGTGCCCACTTCTCGAACTCATTGGTCCAGTTAGTGAGTGTACTGAGTGGTACGACAACAAGAAAAGGTCCAGGCTCGCGTTTCTCTTTGACGAGATAACAGATGAGACTGATAGTCTGGATAGTTTTGCCGAGACCCATCTCATCTGCCAGAAGACCATTCAAGTTGTTGTTGTACAGCGATATCATCCATTGCAAACCCTTGATCTGGTAGTCCTTCAATTGTCCTCCGACGAGGATTTCTGATTGTTTTGTGACGCTTTCCTTGATGCGATGAGCAACTTCGTAGTAGTCAATCTTCTTGCCCCCTGGCTCCTCGTCATCCTCTTCCTCTTCCACTTCTGGCTCCTCATCTGGTTGTTCTTCCTGGATTGTAGACTGGCCATAGCGTTGAGCAGCTGTCCGCTGTGTGTTCCGAACGGAGGCTGCAAGCTGACCCAGGAAACCATCGGTCTGTTTGAGGAGATGTGAGATACGTGAATCCTTTGCCTGCCCGAGCAGCTTGAGATATGTTTCCTCGTCGTTGGATTTCAGAGCCTGCAGACGCTGCTTGGCCGTCCTTTCTATGCGCTTCTGTTCTTCTCTTTCGATAGTTTGATGATGCAGGACCATCATGCGACCAAACTTTTGCAGTCTAGCCCTTTGATCTCTTGCAGCTTTGTGTACCTCTTCAGCATGTTCCCGTACTGACTGCAGGAAGTCACTGTGCTTCTTCTTCTCCTTGGTCTCGCGTGCGTTACGTTGCTCTTTCTCCAGCTTCTCTGTGAACCGCGCTTCCCGGATGTCTTGCTTCTTGACTCTTCGATATATTCCACGATTTGCTGTCATTGCGAGTGTGTCCGCAGTAACCATTTCCCGTCCGATCTGCGCTCGTAGCGCGCGCTGCTTGGGCAACAAGTTCAGCATCTTGTACTCGATCAGTGCCCTGAGCTTCATTGTTCCATCATCAACTGGTGTATCGCTTTTGCCAGTATCCCAAGAGCCGATACTGGAGCTCAGCTTTTCCAACTCGGCTTTCCTGTTCAAGACGCGATTGTAAATGATGTTCTCGCGCTGCTCGCGCACGTAATCGATGTCTATACCAGCTCCGGTGATGCCAGGAACGAGTATTCGTTGATCGCGATGGCTGTACTGTGAATAGCTGATGGGCTTGGATATCTTTTCCACCGTCTTGAGCGTCTTCAGCACATCTGCTCGAACTCCGTCTGGGTGCTCAGCATTCTCATCTTGCTGAGGCATGCCATTTGCGGCTTCATCGATTGTCTGATTGGCTGCGACGATCATCGCAGCAGGCGTTGGACTCTTCTGCCATTTCTGTGAGGGAAAGATCAGGCGCTGGATCTCAGCAGGTATAGGTGCGTTCTTGGCGAGCAGCCGATATGCAGTAAGCTGGCTTCGCAGCAGCTGATTTTGATCTTCTGTAAATATTCTTGCGGGAGGTCCCATGCTATTACCATCTGTCCGCGATATATCGCCGTCAGGTATTCCATTGGCTACAGCGCCGTGTGCTGACTGGAGGCCGTTGGCCATAGATTGCGTGACATCGCCGTTCGTCTGCATGGGCTGTTGTTGTTGCTGTTGTTGCTGTGGTTGTTGTTGTTGTTGTTGTATCTGCTGTTGCTGTTGCTGCCACTTGCTTTGCTGCTGTTGCATTTGAGTGTGTCGTGTCATAGCTTCCAAGTTGTTGCGAAGCTTAGCAAATTCCGGGTCATCTTGCCGCACGCCTTGGGCCTTCATCTGATGGTATTTC
>Ga0058702_10000950_pt1 | contig 11325 bp, 16 predicted proteins | sample AgamicOrSfe_FD_83781 | JGI IMG/M metagenome (GOLD analysis project Ga0058702, IMG submission 83781) | Agave microbial communities from Guanajuato, Mexico - Or.Sf.e | ecosystem: Host-associated > Plants > Phyllosphere > Phylloplane/Leaf | place: Guanajuato, Mexico | collected 2012-05-30
CCTCTCTCCTCACACGTCTTCCACACCTTCCTCTTCCCCTCTCCTCAACTCCCCATTCCACTCCCTCCTAAACTCTGAACCCATCAAACATGCCCGGGAAACAGCCAAAGCCACAACATCTGTTCGCACAGTCCTGGATCGGGATGAGCGTGCCAATCAGCCAGTTGACCGGAGCAGGAGCAGGGTCTGGACCAGGGTTGGGAATGGGCAAGGCAGAGGCGGTCGAGGAGATGATGGAGATGATGCCGGTGAGGAGGATGAGCTTCATCGTTGTTGTGGTGGGAAGTTGCTTGATGTCGAATAAGGCCTGTACGTGGTGTGGTCGTGGAGCTTGGCACGGTTGCTTATGGTCGTGAAGCGGTTGTATGGTGGTGATGGCGGGTAGCTGATTGGTGATTGGTGTCTGGCTTTCGAGCGAGGATCGGTTGATGTTGGATCCGACTGCGAACGTCTTGTCAGCACACGGCCAGAGCTGCTCTTAAACTCCTCGACTTACTCACGGAACCCACGAGGTTCGCTAGGTGGAAGATGGTTTCCGTGGACTGACCACTGCTGTATGCTTGATATGACCTGATGTTGTGCAATGTAAACCCGCGAACAGGACCTCCATCATAGACGATACAGTATATAACCATCTCACACCCAAGACACAGCACAATACGAAGCATCAAATGTGCATAGCAGAGACACCACAATCCTTGCGCAAGCTCATTATGTTCATAGCGTCATTTCCATTATCAAGGCGAACAATACGAAGCTTGAAATATCCGCCACCCGTGTCCGCGCATTGTATGTCTCACGTCTTCTTGCTCGCTCTGCCCGCCTATGCATAGGCATATGCACGTCATGCTGGACACCTCGAACATGAGCAGCATCAGTCATGAGTCGATGTTCAAGATAATGATAGAGCTGTCCTGTTGTACGCCACGCTATGCAATCCATGCTTATTTCCTTCCCAACCATCCAAGCCCTCATCGCCCAAATCTCTCATCGTCGCACATAGCATCACACAAACGCCCTCCCACCACCACCACCACCACCACCATCCCCATCCTCATCAACATCATCTCGCACCCTCTCTCCAAATCGTCCCCGCCTAACCTGTCCACCACTCTGCCTCTGCCCTCTCCCAGGCACATCGACAGCCGGTCTCGCATCCACAACTCGTGCATAGCCCAAGCCGGCCGTTTGGGCTCTCGCTAATCCAAACTCATCCTCATCGTCATTCTCATCATCATCGTCATCACTATCAAACCCTCCCCTCCCCATCCCTGCACGACCAGGCCCAGATCGGACGACAATACTACCCTCATCGCTGACCTCCTCGTCCTCATCCTGCACCCGCTGTGCTCGCCGCCTCCCCTCCTCCACCTCTGGCGCCGCAGCATCACTTCCCGCATTCACGAGCCCCATCCTCTCCTCCTCTGTGATTGTCTTCGGCCTGCTGCGTCGCTTGAAGGGAGAGACGCCGACGCCACCGATGCCACTGCCGGTCCTCCGCGGACTTCTGCTTCGTGAGCGTGAGCGGGATTGGTCGCGACTGCGCTCAAAGGAGTGTTCGCGTTGGTGGCCACGGCCAAAAATGGTCTGGAAGGAGAACTGGCGGCGGGCGTTGCGGGCTGGGGAAATTGGTTCGGGGAGTTCGGGCGGTTGTGAGAGGGGCTGGGACCGTTCGGGACTGCCGTAGCGGGGAGCGGGTTGTGATGGTGGTTGTGGTTTGGCATCGTAGGGGGATAGTGGAGGGAGTTGGGAAGGTGATGGTGCCCATGCGAGATGGGTTGAGGAAGGGGATTTGTAGGAAAGATCTTGTGCTGGAACGCCGAGACTGTCGTTGCGGTTGAGATTAGGCGCGAAGCGGTCGATCCTGCGATCGAGGGGCGTGGTGAGTCGCTCGGGGCTGGGATCTAGGTTGGTGTAGGCTCTTGGGTATTTGGGCGAGCCGTAGTCGTCTGCGGTCGTATTGTGCCGCATTTGTGCGAGGGGAAGAGTGGTAGCTTGCCGTGGTCCGTCGGACTGGCGTATGCTCGAGCTCGGTGCTAATGATGATAGTGCTGTTTGTGCGCGTCTTCCTAATCGTGGAAAGATACCCAAATCGTCCTCTGGATTGTGGTCGTCGTCTTGTTTAGGTGTTTGGTCATAGCCATCCGGAAAGTACGACATTCCAAGTGGATAATGCACAGTCTTCTGCCGCCGCACTGTGCGTATCGATCCGGAATGATGGGATGATAATACCGTTTTTCGTCTTCGTAACCCATCGAATTCTACTTGCTCATCTTCAGCAATGGGTGCTAGTGTTTCTTCGTGTATCTTCTTCACTTCCTCCATTTCGCGCTTCTGTCTTGTCTTTGACAAGGTTCTTACCAGTCCAGCGACACCTCGCAATGTATCAGCATGCGGCTCGGATTCTGGCTCTTCAACTTCCGCCACGGTGCGAATCTGATCCAGATCACCACTGAATACTGCTGCGTCCGGAACATCTTTTGAAGACTTTGACAGTTGTAGTAGCACAACACCAGAACATATCTGGAAGAAACCGAGGATGATTGTGACTATTTGTGACGTCGTAGCGCCGTGTAAGCCTCGGAAGAGGACGCAAGACGTGACGAGTGTGGCCGAGGTGAAGTAGACATAATACGTTGGCGTTACTAATGCTGCATTGAAGATCTGCAAATGTGGTTAGCCATGAATCTTAGCACTGGAGTTGGATGACTGGGAAATACATTTAATGCTTTGTTCAAGAAGATGATCTCCGTCAGTAAGGTGCATATAACAAAAACAAACAATACATAGAGAAACCAGTGCTTGAACTGTTCCTCTCCACCAATCTGGGCGACAATGGCTGCGCCTAGTCCTTGTGTTGCAACGACACTGAGTCCACCGATGAGACTGCAAACGGAGAGGTAGACCAGCATGCTCTTCTTGCCATATCTTGGTCCTACCCAGAATACCACGAATAGACAACCAACGATGATACAACCTGCGTATGCCAAGAATCCAGGCGAGATCACATAGTATTGCATGCCCTTTATCCAGTCAGCTCTTTTCTCAACATGATCTTCTTTTGACATACCTGAATATTCGTAACACTCGACTGATCCGGCGCATTCATGACGATAACAATACTCCCAACAATACAATTGAAACATCCCACTTTCCCCACAAAGCTCAGCCTTTCCTTTAAGAATATCGCACTCAGTATCGTCGTCACCACCACTGTCAGCGCTCCCAGTGGCGTGACCAGAATCGCATCCACGAAGCTGTATGCCACAAAGTTGCATATTTCCCCCACGATCATCAAGATCATGCCGGACCACCACCAGCCATTCTTAAGGTATCCATAGCCTTCACCCGCAGCTTCGTTGTATTTCTTGTTTGCGGCGAGGAGACCCAGCTTCTTGAGGACGAAACTGGTCCCGATGAAAAGTCCTGATGCGACGGCAAGGGAGATGCCCACGGCTTGTAGAAGGCAGGCCGTGTCGCAGCGGTGGAGGCGGCGCCGGAGGCTGTTGTTGCATTGTTGACTGTGGTGTTTGCGGCGCGGATGAGGAGTGGGAGTAGATCGGGAGTATGGGGATATTGAGCCTGTGCTTCTATGGCAGGTGCCATGCTATCGAGAGTTGGCACGCAGCACGAGTGCTGAAGATCGGCACCTATAGAGGTACTGGGCGCATGTATGTATATACCAGGTTGTTTCGCGGTACAAAGCTGGAAGAATAGTGGATGAGCAGTAATTAATTGTGTCTATAGCAATAGCCCAGAGTACCAGCTAAAACTCAAGCTCACACGTAGGATGTAGATGTGCATGTAGGACGTCGACTGTTCGCACAGCCTTGCGAGAGTCCAGCATTGTTGACTGGTGGAGCTTGGAACCAACTCAGCCTCGCCAGGGTCCAGGTTTTAGCGCGTTACAGCCAAGTTTCAGCGGGGTAGAACTAACCATGTCGACATATAGAGTGGCGACCTCCTGCAAGGCAGATCATTTGCACACATTCACCACAGACTGCGGATCCGGAATATAGGATGATGACTGTGCTTGACGTCGTTGCTTCATTCAGTGTCCTCTCTTCATTGTCATACTGAATTCATAACAGTCCGATCCAGCCTTCGTCATCATCGTGCACAAACAGCTTATCTCCTCATCCCAATTTCTTCCTTCAAGTGCCAACAGCAAACCCGTATGCCTCCACAATGCTACTGTTTCCCACATCGAAAGCACCAACATCACTTCCATCCATCTCGAACGCAACACACTCCCACACCGGGTTCCACACCGCCGTTGCAACCGAATCTGCCACGAGCTGCACCGCGAACGAAGCATATGCCGGCGACTGAGCCAGAGCGAAGATGGCGCATGCATCGATTGCAGCACATGGCTCCGTTGCAGGCACCCATCCATACAGTATATCTGTGACTGTGGGGAATGTGGTGCTTGAGGATGAGTCGTCGTGAGTGTAGCCAGCACCGATGTAATAGCGATCGAAAATCACCTGCCCGACTGTGACGGAGCTTTCTGGGCACGGTGGATAGCTCGTTGCAGTTGCTGTGGGTGTCGTGGCTGAAGAGGTTGCCGCCAATGTTGATGTCGCTATCGAAGTCGTTGAGGTGGCGAATGTCGCTGTGCTAGGGGTGGTCGAGGATGTTGCCGTACTGCTGCTGCAGCCGAAGCAGGATGCAGCATAGTATATGATGTCCGTGTCGGAAGCATCGTTTGAAAAGCCCTGGCCGATTAGTGTCTTACCGTATTCTTGGCATGAAGAGCTGGCTGCAGTCGACTGATCAGTACGGTAATGGTCTGGCTAACGGCCTAGCAATACTTACATTCGTTGTACCCAAACGAAATACAGCCCTTTGACGATAAGCAACTGCTCGCACAGTCGTCGAAGATTGATGTATAAGCAACGATGAGAGGATCTGCCCTAGTTAGTAACCCTGTGACATTACAGTGCGCGTTAGGAGGTGTGGGAGTCAGGAGTGTGGCGACGCAGTCTGAAGTGGTGCTTGCTGTGGGAGCAGCCAATGAGCATGATACCACAGCAGAAGCTAAGAGGATGTGTTGGAAGTGCATGACGGCAGCTGAAGAGACAGTGATCTGATAGTTGATGATGGGAGAATATGGTTCAATACGGGGGTTTGTGCTTCAACTGCGGATGAGTAGGAATGATGAAACAACAGGGCAGAGACATCCTACAGAAGCTTCAGCTCTGCTTTATACACAGCGTCGAGGTAGAGCTACATCGCACTTGGTTCAAGTTGGCACAGAGACAAAGTGGACGGAGCCGGCGAGCACGATGCCGACAGCAGCCACAGTGAAGGTGTATTCTTGAAGAAGAAGAAGACTCTATACCAGTCCGTCTAATGCAGTTAGTCGATGTGCTTGCTGCGGATGAGTGCGTGCTAGTGCTAGTCCGGATCCTGGCTGGAGAGTTGCAGCACGCACTAAGGACTACAAGTTGCCACGACAACGAGCCGAAGCTTCGAATCCGTCTAGGTTGGAATGGAGGAACGTCAACGTCAACGTTGCAACGTCACAGGTCGAAGAGTAGTGGTACACTGGTTGTTTGTGATATCCAGCTTCGATGCTCATGAGATGGTAATCAGGCTGAATGCGTTGTGAGACAAATTGGTCCGGCGTTTCATCGTGGGCAATCCAGATGCAGCTTCAAAGAGCAATAATGAGAAGCTCTGCGGACAAAGTCTCGTTGGAGAGGGCGTGAAGTGACGAGTATGCGATGTGCTAGGAGCAGGCCGGTGCAAGGTAATGCAACGTGATAGATAGTGTGTTGTGCTATACTTTGCTCCTAAGATCGACAACATAACACAATCCGATACGAGTCCCTCGCGATGTAGTCGTGTCGAAGAGTTCTTGGGACGACGTACTTGGGAGGAGCACGACCTCTCTTCTCAATCGTCATTAAATCGGCAGATCAAATTGTCATGGGTCTTGCCGAAGAGGTATCTTGTCCTCTGCCTCGAATGTCGCGAAATTCGGCACACACGACACACGGTATAAAGTCCAAATCTGTCAGCTACTGCAGCTGCAGCAATCTAGGCTCAGCTCAAGATGATGTTGCAAACCTGCGGCCCATGTGACGACCGCAACGTCCGGGATCTGGCTGCTTACCAACCTGGAAGAGGGAAGGGAAGGGAGGGAGGGGAGGTCTGGCTGGGGTCTCGAGGCATCTCGACCGCAGGAGTTTTAATTCCGCAAACATGATTAGAAGTGCGCCTCCAGATCTGCATTTCGTCACGTGATGTGACAGATGCCGTAGTCCAGACACTGTAGTATGTTATGTGTTATATGCCTTATGTCCAGCGATTCACTTCCTAAAGTACAATCAGATATAACAGTGGAATTTAGTATCGATATCATACTGGCGACAGTAAATACGATTACTGTAAACACTAAACCAAGTCTACCTTACAGATGAGATATCCTCCAGATGAGATGATTCAAGATGATCGCGATTGATCTTCAGAAGACCCACCTCAAAATCGTCAGAACGTCGAAGAACGCCTAGACATTCTAGCGCTCTAGACGTCCAGACGTGTACTTCGTATGAGCCTGGACTTTCGAAAGCCTCATCTGTTTCGTGACATCCCTTTCTTCCTGTCTTGTATCTTCCTGTTCGTCCTGGCTCACAGTCAAATCCTTCACAGCTGTTCATTAGATATACTACCGTCAGTGCGCCAGCAGCGTGATAGCCATACGTGCTGGTTTCATCTCGTGGTCTGACAATCGCAGGCCGTCTTGATTTACCTCTCACCAACAACTTCTTGCACCACCTTCTACGAGCTACGAGCTCGAACGACGCAATCATCTCCAAGTGCAGAGAACATTCAGATAGAACTACTACAACAAACGACTCTACTTGTCACGATACACGCTGTGGCTTCACCTTCATCGCTCCTTCTTCCACGGATCCGTATCCGTTGGTCTGACTTTTACGCCTGATATCCGAGAAGATCTGACTTGACGACGGTCCTGCATCCACGGCACCTTCAGTCTGCTTCACGATTCAGACCTAGTAACATTCTTTCGACCCCAACCTTGACAAACCTCGCTCGCGCATATGTTGGACTACATTACACATCAACGATGACAAACGACGAACCTACACGCCATTCTATATGCATCTCTCAATCCGATCCATCTCTCATCCGACACCAAGGCGACGAAGGCTTCCACGAAATCCTCAGGAAACACTACGCCGACGCAGAATCGATCGCACTTGAGCAGCCTGTGCAGCTGACAGCAAGACTTCGTATAGCTTCAGAGGAGGATTTTTGGCGCATATTCAGTGAGGGTATATCTAGGATTTCAGGCAGCCAATATGTCCTCACTGCGCAAAAGTTGGACGATTCGCCGGCTGTAGGACTGGAGGGATCGTGTCTGACAGCGTTATGCTGGTTCTACAACGATGGACATGGCATTGACGGATTCGCAAAAGGCGTCAACTATCATGCATACTCTTGTCCATGCGCCGAAATGAGACACGGCAAAGCTTTCCTGGTCCCAGGTCGCGTGAATGAGCTCTTTCCCAACAATCCAAATGCGCCCGCATTGCCTATACCTATGGAAGCCTATTTTGCTATCCCGCTACTCGACAACAAGGATCACGAGATTGGCCATTTCGCCATGGTCTGGTCACCAGAGGGTCTAACAAATAGAAAACTCAGCTGGGGCTTCATGGAATCCTTGATGCGGTCACTGGAGGACATGATCGCAAGTCATTTAACAGAGGGTCCTGGACTGTCAAATAAAGCCGAGATCGTGCATGAGCATCAAGACGATGCCATAGTCCCACTTCGTATGCTATCAGAATTGCGATCACTCCGACCATATGCGAAGAGCTTATCTCATGAGCTCAGAACTCCAATGCAAGGTATCGTTGGTATGCTAGATGTCATGTATGCGAATTGTCAAGAAGCATTGGAGCTGGATACAAGCGCGAAGATGGAAATGTTGATCGAAGAACTCAAAAGCAGCATAGAGACTATACAGGGCAAGTTGACAAAGATAAACTAAGCTTTGATGCTCAGCTAACAAGAGCTCAGACAGCTCAAGGCGTGCCGTAGACGCAGCGGATAATGTTGTGGAAGCATACGCTCTGAACATGGGAATACCAGATGGCGATCCTCTGGCCGAGTCACAAGCAGAGGTCGCCAGTAAGGAGGCGAATTCCTCAAAAGAACGACCAAGTCCAAACCAAAGGCCAAGACCTGCGCTCCAGGGCCCAAGAGGAGTGAAACGAAGATCAGATGACAATCTACATGCTGGAGGCCATCGGGACAAGATTAGGCACAGCGTGGAGCCTTCAGAGCGTCCTGGTAGGGCCAATGATACTGACGCCGGTGCTTCCAAGGTCAACAGACTCCATGATGTCGAGAGATACAGCCCTAGCATTCTCGAAGAGACTGGGCATTCAATGCAATACATTAATGTACGGGAGATGGTCGACTATGTGGTCAATGAATCGTTGCGATCAGGCGGACGACCTGAGAGCTCTGTTGCAACACCGATGAGTCAGGGACAAATCATAGAAGTTCACTCCCGCCTCGGTGATGGCTCGATACGAAAGAAGACGATCACTTGGACAGTGCAAGACGCCGTTCCCCAGCATATCCTTGGTAAGCTCGATAGCTTCGTGCTCAGGAGAGTGTGTGGGTGACTAATCGGCCGATAGCTGATGAACGGGCAATGGCAAAGTCCATCTCGTGCGTGTTCCACAATGCGCTGAAGTTCACTGAGACCGGCCGAATCAGCTTGGATGTGAACACATCTCCATCTTCCCAGACTCTGGTGATAGTCATTGCAGACACAGGAAGTGGCATTCCAGAGAACTTTCAGGAGAAGATCTTCAAAGCGTATAGCCAGGCTGATGAGTCCATCACTCGGCACAGCGAAGGTCTTGGCCTGGGTTTGCTGATCGCAAAGGGCTTGGCGCAGAAGATGGGCGGCGACTTGGACCTGGTCAGAAGTGAGATTGATGGTCCAAACAAAGGAACAGTAAGTGGATGTTCCTGGCAGCGAACCATATTTCGGTTACTCACAAGTTTACTAGACCTTTGAATTGCGTGTTCCAGTGCCGCCCTTACGCTCTGGGTCTGTATCTCCTACCAGTACCTCGAATGACACCAATTCTGTTTCGCATTCATCACATGTGCAATCTACGACTTCGTCCTCGTCATCTGTTTTGCAGGACACCGAACCAAGCACGCGACATTTAGCACAAGTCTTGCCGAGCAGTCCACCACAATCTCCAATCCCAGCGCAGGAGATCTGCCCGCCAGCTGGGCTCGTTGAGATACCCCTTCCAATCCACGCGCCTATCACACCATCACCATCGAGACCGAAGCTCGGAAAGGGGGCCTCATTCGCCTTCGACCGGAAACTCGCCCAAAGCTGTCCTCTCACGTTCTTGGTGGCCGAAGACAACATCATCAATCGCAAGCTACTAGTCAACATGCTAGTAAAGCTTGGATATGATCCAAACACACAGATTTACGAAGCCTACGATGGCGCAGATGCCGTAGCACAAATCCATTCGGCATCTCAGCAGCAATGCGAAGGTGTACGCACCAAAGGACCAGTGGATGTGATCCTGATGGATCTCTGGATGCCGCGTATGGATGGCTACGAAGCAACAGAGCGCATCCTTAACATGTTCCGACCCGTAATGACGAGGAGGTCTGTCACTGCTCCAGGACGTCTGCCAACAGCATTTTCCTTCACGAAACAAATCGATGGCGATCTCGATCAAGCCATCGACGAGGGTGCGCCCCCTGCACGCTTGCCAGCTGTGTCGCCAGGTGTACTTCCTCCGACCATTCTTGCCGTGACTGCGGATGCTACAGATGGCGCTGCGGAAAGAGCCAAGAGTGCTGGCATGCAGGGATTCATGGTGAAGCCCTTTCGAGTGCAAGACCTGGAACGGCTGGTCAAGGAGGGGTTCAGCAAGCGGGAGGCGATCTGGCGGGAGCGGGGTGGGCGGAGCATGCTTGCTTTGTAAGCTAATTGCTGGCTTTTCACTCTTGCATAGCTTTGCATTGTGCAGATATGTATCTCGGACCTATGTATCTTGGACATTTACGAAGGATTTCGGTGGGGAGGGCAGCTTTGAGAGACTGGGTCGCCCTTGCCAGACGGGGTGCCGGGCTCGAATCTGTGTTGGCTGTGGGAAGTCGGTCACGAGCCGATGGTAGCTACAGTAGAGTAGAGTATCTCAACGACCATAATGACATATGATATTGATCACACAGTTCTTTCCACTTATCGCCCGTGATCCTGCGAAGCCTTATGCAGGGAAGACATGGTTCGTCGTCCATCGTTTGGGTTCGTTCGGCTAGGAGATATGGTAACACAGCCTGGGGTCACACAGCCTGAGCAACAACATCGACCACACTCCCGGCCTGGAATTATGCAGGGGGCTGTGTTACAAAGCAACCTCGACCGCCACAAACAAGGGGAACGAGGCAGGTGCAGAGTTGTCACCTTGCATTATTATTCGTCGTTGCCGCCAGTCCTCGATGTCACACGGTCACAGCTGATCCTACAACCTCGCGTCCTGGCTTCTGGCTTCCGGCTGACATGGCACCATTGAAGATGCAGGGTCACGCCACGGAACGTCCATGTTCGCATGGCACGTATGCAGGGTGCTGAGGTTGCACAAGAAAAGGTTGGACCTTACCTGGTTGATGATTTCTAGTGCTCCAGTCGGCATCAGGAAATGACTTGCTCTACCACAGTTGTCAGGGAGGAAGCTGGCCCAAACGTCACATCTATGTCGAGGTCATGGGGGTCACACAGCTGACGGCTCTCGAGAAGAGCACGGTGTGCGCCACAAGGTGCAGTAAGCTGGCCTATACTGGTCGATGTGACCAACGACAAGTCCCTTTTACCCAATGAGCTACCCTCAGTAGCAACATGTCCCCTAAGAGAGTTCATTTGTATACTGGTCTCTTGCACGCCGCCATTGCACGGGCACCTTATCACAGGGTCTGACCGTGCCGCTTAGTTCAGGTTCATGCAGGCAAGGAGTTGTAGACCAGCTGAAACGCAGCCTGATCCTCCGGCCTCGGACCGGGCCAGTTTCCGCCGACTCATGAAATAGTTCTCAAGCAATTTATTTTTCTTTGGTGTTTTTGCTCAAGTACTGGTACCTCCCTGTCCTCCGCCCATCTTACCATGAACAATGAGACAAGCACCTTGGCATCCGCGGCCCCCGTCGCTCAAGATGAACCTTCAAAGTCCGGTCGCCCTCCAACTCCACCCACAGACCGCATCCTCCCCTTCTTCTCCCCCTACTCCGCCCGCCCCTCCTCCAC